>ENA-ORLY01000285-ORLY01000285.1-human-gut-metagenome-genome-assembly--contig:-NODE-285-length-76259-cov-4.460096_pt1 | contig 76259 bp, 70 predicted proteins | sample MGYA00243071_ERZ508832 | MGnify/ENA primary metagenome ERZ508832 (study PRJEB26277, sample SAMN04329777) | human gut metagenome | biome: human-associated habitat | host: Homo sapiens | place: USA... | reverse complement strand
TCCGCCGCAGTGCGATCCTCGCGGAGCGTTTTTATCGTATAGAAACGAAGTTTCTATACGATAAAAAAGGAGATGCAAAACTGCATCTCCTTTTCAAAAGGTCAATATGTTGCAAGTGCTGATTACAGCTGAGGACCTGCAGCAACCAGAGCCTTACCAGCTTCGTTGCCCTCGTATTTTGCAAAGTTCTTATTGAATCTTGCAGCCAGGTCTTTTGCTTTTTCTTCCCATGCGGAAGCATCAGCATAGGTGTCGCGAGGATCCAGAATAGCAGGATCTACGCCGGGCAGCTCGGTGGGAACTTCGAAGTTGAAGTAAGGAATCTTCTTGGTAGGAGCTGTCAGGATAGCGCCGCTTAAGATCGCATCGATGATACCGCGGGTATCTTTGATGGAGATACGCTTGCCGGTGCCGTTCCATCCGGTATTTACCAGATAAGCCTTAGCGCCGCTCATTTTCATCTTCTTAACCAGTTCCTGTGCATACTTGGTAGGATGCAGCTCCAGGAATGCCTGACCGAAGCAAGCGGAGAAGGTAGGAGTAGGCTCTGTGATGCCGCGCTCTGTACCAGCCAGCTTAGCTGTGAAACCGGACAGGAAGTAATACTGAGTCTGCTCAGGTGTCAGAATAGATACCGGAGGCAGTACGCCGAATGCATCTGCAGACAGGAAGATAACGTTCTTCGCTGCGGGAGCAGAAGAGATCGGACGTACGATGTTCTGAATATGATTGATCGGGTAGGATACACGGGTGTTCTCGGTTACGCTCTTATCCGCGAAATCGATCTTGCCTTCTGCATCCAGAGTAACGTTCTCAAGCAGAGCGTTGCGTTTGATCGCATTGTAGATGTCGGGTTCGGACTCCTTGTCCAGGTTGATAACCTTAGCGTAGCAGCCGCCTTCGAAGTTGAATACGCCGTTGTCATCCCAGCCGTGCTCGTCATCGCCGATCAGCAGACGCTTGGGATCTGTGGACAGGGTGGTCTTACCGGTACCGGACAGACCGAAGAAGATAGCGGTGTTCTCGCCGTTCTTATCTGTGTTAGCGGAGCAGTGCATGGAAGCGATGCCCTTTAACGGCAGAAAGTAGTTCATCATGGAGAACATACCTTTCTTCATTTCACCACCGTACCAAGTATTGATGATAACCTGCTCGTGGCTTGTGATATTGAACATAACAGCGGTCTCGGAGTTTAAGCCGAGTTCCTTGTAGTTTTCAACTTTAGCCTTGGAAGCGTTGTAAACAACGAAATCGGGCTCGAAGTTCTCAAGCTCTTCTGCAGTGGGCTTGATGAACATGTTGGTTACGAAATGTGCCTGCCATGCTACTTCAACGATGAAACGGATTGCCATACGGGTATCTTTGTTTGCACCGCAAAATGCATCCACAACGTACAGTTTCTTATTGGAAAGTTCTTTCTGAGCGAGTTTCTTGACTGCCTGCCATGCTTCCTGGGTAGCGGGGTGGTTATCATTCTTGTATTCGTCAGATGTCCACCATACAGTATCCTTGGAATTTTCATCAACAACGATGAATTTGTCTTTGGGAGAACGTCCGGTGTAGATACCTGTCATAACGTTTACAGCACCCAGCTCGCTGACCTGTCCCTTTTCATAACCTTCCAGTCCGGGTTTGGTCTCTTCTTCGAATAATACTTCATAAGAAGGATTGTAGACAACCTCGGTAGTTCCGGTAATACCATACTTGCTTAAATCGATTACAGCCATTTGTATTAACCTCTTTCCTTTCCTTACATTTCCTGCATTGCAGGTTCTGGCAGATTGTTTCAAAAAAGGAACAAATCCGCTTCATTTATATATTATACATATTTAAAAACTAAAATCAACTAAAAAAATATAAACAATTCCTGAACTCGCAGATGTTTTTTTTACAGTTCGCTATTCATTTTGACGATTTCGCAAAAGCTGCTGGAATGCCTTATATTGGAAGAAACAGAAATAATGCTCGTAGAGCCAGCTGTTTTATGGCAAGAATTGCTTGCCAGGCTTTTTTTACACAGATTTTTACACCCTCGAATAAAAAAAAGCGTGCATTTTATGAACCGGCATGGTATTATGTAACTTAAGTTAGTCAATACTAACCTAATAAAACCAATGCACCGTTTCAGTGCAGAAAATAAAGGGGTAACGGCATGAGTGTTGTAATTATCGGTGGAAATGAGAGAATGGTAACGCAGTATGAAAATATCTGCAAGGAGCATGGCTGTAAGGCGAAGGTTTTTGCAAAGGAAAACGGTTCCTTAAAAAAGAAGATCGGTTGCCCGGATTTGCTGATTTTGTTCATCAGCACAGTTTCCCACAAAATGGTCATCAGCGTGACGCAGGAAGCGAAGAAGAATCAGATTCCGGTAGCACGTGTACATACCAGCAGTGCGACAGCACTTCACGCGGTTCTGGAAGAGCATTGCGCAGCATTCACATAAAACAGCTGTCTGTTAATGGTAGTTCCGAGGGGCTTCTGAACAGCATGTCTTTTCTGATTAGAAAATAGATAACGATTGTCATGTCGCTCTGTTCCATATATAATAAAAGAAGTAATCGCGAGAAAATAAAGAGGAATTTCAGTGATGGAACAAGATACAGAACAACAGATCTCCGATCAGCAGTCAAAGTCACCGCGGATGCATCTGCAGCAGGGGCTGCTGGAAATTTACTGCGGCGACGGAAAAGGAAAGACGACAGCGGCGCTGGGGCTTGCACTACGGGCGGCAGGCTGCGGTCTACGCGTGCATATTGTGCAGTTTTTAAAGGGAACAGAGACAGGGGAGCTTGCGTCTCTTGCGCAAATTCCGCAGATCAGCCTGGTGCGCTGCGACAAAAACTGGGGATTTACCTTTTCCATGACGGAGCAGGACAAAAAGGAGATCACCGTGTGTCACAACCGGATGCTGCAGGAGGCGATTTCCATGGCAAAAAGCGGAGAAATCGACGTGCTGATTTTCGATGAATTTCAGGCGGCGTATGCGCATGGACTGCTCGACAAAGAAGCGGCAAAAGATTTTATTTTGAAAAAACCGGCGACGCTGGAGCTGGTGCTGACCGGACGAAATCCTGATCCGGTATTTTTGGAGGCGGCGGACTATGTGAGCGAAATCCACGGGGTGCGTCATCCGTACCAGAAACAGATTCCGGCGCGGAAGGGAATCGAGTTTTAAACGGAATTATTACCCGAAGCGAAAAAATTGTCCAGTGACAAAATGGGGGTTCAGCGTTATGCTAGACGGGATGAAAGCATAAAAGGAGCTGAATTTGCCTTGAAACAGGAAAAAAAGAAGAGCTGGCTGAAATATGTCCTGGTATTTGGATTGATTTTCTTTGCCTGCTGGTATGAAAGAAATTTTCTGGCGCAGGCGGCGGAAAAAATCCGCAAATTGCCTGACTGGACGATCTTTATAATTATTGTGTTATCGTTGACCTATCTGGTCTGGGAAGGAACGATCATCTGGCTTTTGATGCGGCAGTCTGTAAAGCATTATTCCTGGATGCAGGGCGTGAGATGTTCGTTTGTGTGCAGCTTTTTTCGGACGACGACCCTTGGAAGCGGCGGCGGGGTCGCACAGATGTATGAAATGAACCGGGACGGGCTTCCGCTTGCACGCGGGGCAGGGCTGTCCATGGTGCAATACATTTTCCATAAAGTATCGATTACGCTGTATGGTCTGATTGGCTTTTTCTGTCTGCTGTTTGCGAAGGATGAAAGCGTCTCCGGCTATACGGCGTTTCTGGCAGCGGGAATCGGTTTGACAGCGCTGATTACCGCAGCGCTGCTTCTGGTAACGGCATGCCCGTCGTTTTCCAATTGGGGATTTTTGATTGCAGAACGGCTGTGCCATGGGAAATGGCAGGATAAACGGGATAAAATGAAAGCGCAGATTGATTCCATGCAGGAGGAATCGCTCCGATTGTTAAAGCATTCGCCGCGAACGGCAGGAGGTATTTTTCTGTGCGATTTTGCAAAGCTGACCTGCTGGTATCTGGTTCCTTGGTTTGTGTTGTCGGTAGACCTTCCGGTTTCCCTCTGGCAGATTGTGTGCATTACGGCCGCGGCACAGATGCTGGCGGGTGTAATTCCGACGCCCGCAGGGCTGGGTTCTCTGGAATTTGTTTTTCTGATGTTTTCCACAAAGATCGTAGGAGCGGCAGAAGCAGGTGCAGCCATGATCCTGCTGCGATGTGCGGTCAACATTATTCCATTGGTCCCGGGCGCGTTGCTTGCCCTGACAGACCGCAGAAAAAAGAAAGGAAGCCGGGAATGCCCGGCAGAGTAAGTTATGGTACCTGATCTTGCAAGAATGTCAGTGATAATCAAATCGCAGCATGAAACCTCCGTGATGACGGGAAATTATGAAATGGGCTATGCCTGCGGGCTGCTCTGTAAGCTGGCGGGCAGGGAGGTTCCGCAGTGGGAAACTCCGGTTGAATTAAAAGACCGTGTGGCAGAGCTTTTAACTGGATATGAACCGGCGAATGAACGGGAAAAGAACGTCATCCATATGCTGCATTATTACCATCCGGATGAAACCGCAGACGAGCAGGTAAAAGAGCTGATTGGATGGGGGTATGACGAGCAGCGCCTTTGGCAGATGCAGAGGAAGTAGTGCCTGGCACAGATGTTTTTTGTACTGCAGAATCATAGAAAATTTGAGATTGTAACAATAGAATGCACGCTCTGCTAGCATTCTATTGTCATGAATTAAAAACCGGACTGCGAATCCTTATGAAGAGGAAACACAGACCGGTTTTGTTTGTCTATGGAAGGTCCGTCACCATGCCAATGCCGGTGCGAATTTTTAACTTCGCCAGCCCCAACAGATCATCATAGAAGTTGGGATAACTGATTTTGACACAATCCGCATCTTTAATAGAAGTAACGCCATCGGCTGCCAGCGCGGCAACCGCGAAGCTCATGGCAATGCGGTGGTCGAGATAGGAATCGATTTCTGCGCCGTGAAGTGTTTTTCCTCCACGGATTATCATACCGTCGTCCGTAGGTGTGATATCACAGCCCATCGCGCGCAGCCCGGCAGTCACCGTGGCAATACGGTCAGATTCCTTGACCTTTAATTCAGCGGCGTCACGGATCACAGTCTGTCCGTTGGCAAATGCAGCCATTACGGCAATCATAGGAATTTCATCGATCAGTGCCGGGATCAGATTTCCCTCTACAGTTGTTCCATGCAGGGAAGAAGCAGAGACGAGCAGATCAGCAACCGGTTCCCCTGCGCAGACACGTTCGTTTAAAACAGTCAGGTTTCCACCCATTGCGCGGATCACGGTCAGGATTCCTGCGCGGGTCGGATTGATGCCGACATTGCGGATCAGAAGCTCAGAGCCAGGGACCAAAAGACCTGCTGCCAGGAAATAAGCTGCGGAAGAGATATCGCCGGGGACAAAAATCTGTTGTGCATACAGCTCGTTTCCTGGTGTGATCGTTGCAGTCAGTCCGTCAGAGCAGATATCTGCGCCGAAACCGGAAAGCATCAGCTCCGTGTGGTTGCGGCTGAGGGCGGGCTCTGTTACGCTCGTCTGACCATCCGCATAAAGACCGGCGAGCAGGATCGAGGATTTGACCTGTGCGGATGCGACCGGCGTGGAATAAGTGATCCCGTGCAGGCTGCTGCCGGTGATGTGAAGCGGCGCGCAGCCGTTTTTACGGACGCTTTCGATTTTTGCACCCATCAGAGAAAGCGGCTCCATAATGCGCTTCATCGGACGCTTCTGAATGGAAGCGTCCCCGGTCAGCGTTGTTTCAAAGGTCTGACCACTTAAAATGCCGGAAATCAGCCGGGTTGTCGTTCCGGAATTGCCTGCATCCAACACCTCAGAGGGCGCAGACAGCCCGTGTAAGCCTTTCCCGTGTACTAAAATGCGCTCCGGTGTATTTTCAATTTCAATGCCGAGCTTTTGAAAGCAGCTGATTGTTGAAAGACAGTCCGCTCCTTGTAAAAAATTCGTAACCTCTGTCGTTCCCTGTGCGATTGCTCCGAACATCACGCTGCGGTGGGAGATCGATTTATCTCCGGGGACGGTCACTTCGCCACGCAGCGCTTTGCTGGCTGTCAGTTCCATCATACCATTAAAATCCTTTCCGTTTATCAATTTTTTCAGATATGCGTTACATAGCCGCGTCTGTTCAGCAGCTGAATCGCTTTTGTAATCGAATCTTCTTCGTAAAATTCAATTCGCAGGACGCCTTCCTGTGCCTCCCGATTATGGACGATGCCGATATTTTTGATGCTGATGTTGTTCAGCGCCAAAAGCGTGGAGACGGCGGCGATAGAACCTGCTTCATCCGGGATATCCAGACGGATAGAGTAATCCTTTTTGATCGGGCCGCTTCCGGCGTCAATAAAGGAATCGCGGTATGCGCGTGCACCGTCAAAAAAGGTATAGAGCGAGGCAGAATCGTGTTCCTGCAGCTCTTTTTGAACGACGCCAAGGGCGTCGATATAATCCTGCAGCAGTCTGGAAATATTGACCGTGTTGGTCATGCAGATCTGCTCCCACATGACAGGGGAAGAGGAGGCGATCCGCGTGATATCCTTAAACCCACCTGCAGCGATGGATTTCATCAGTCCCTGAGCATCGTCATGATCCTGTACCAGATGGACGAGGGCGGCAGCAACGATATGAGGCAGGTGGCTGACAGCAGCGGTCACATAATCATGCTTCTGGCTTTCTACCTGCAGCGGGATCGCTCCCATGGAGGTGACAAGCCCCTGGAATTCTGCGATTTTCGCAGCGGGAACCTGCGGCGCGGGAGCGAGAATGTAGTAGGCGTTTTCCAAAAGGCCCGCCTTGGAATTGGCAAAACCGATTCGCTCGCTGCCCGCCATCGGATGTCCGCCGATAAAGCAGTCCGTTAGTCCCAGAGAGTGGATCAGCGAATTGATCGGCGTTTTGACGCTCCCGACATCGGTCAGGATACAGTCCTTTTTGCGGTAGGATAAGATTTTTAACAGGTTCTCATCGTTGTGGGAAACGGGCGCGCACAGGAAAATATAATCGCAGGCGGTAAACGCGTCGCAGGGAGCCGGATAGGCTTCATCCGCAATTTTCTGTTCTGTTGCGAGCTTCAACGTTTCTTCGTTTGGGTCGCAGGCGATGATAACAATATCCTTCCGGTTGGCCTTTAATGCCCTGGCGATGGAACCGCCGATTAGGCCGAGTCCGACAAAACCACAGGTAATCATGACAGTAACTTACTCCTTAATTTCTGCCCGCAAGCTTCCAGAACGGATCGAGCTCTTTGGAAAGACGGGCGAATTTTTCAAAATTCAAAGACTGAGGACCGTCAGAAAGAGCGCAGGCAGGATTGTTGTGCACCTCGATCATCAGACCGTCCGCGCCGCAGGCAACGGCAGCTTTTGCCATCGGAGGCACATAACGGTAAGCACCTGTCGCATGGGACGGGTCTACAATAACCGGCAGATGTGTCCGCTCCTTTAAGACGGGAACCGCGCTCAAATCCAATGTATTTCTCGTGGAAGTTTCATAAGTACGGATACCTCTTTCACATAATACCACATTCGGGTTGCCTTCCGCCATAATATATTCTGCGGCATTGAGCCATTCGTCAATCGTCGCGCACAGACCCCGCTTTAATAAAACCGGAAGACCGGAACGTCCGGCTTCTTTTAATAAGATGAAATTCTGCATATTGCGGGCACCGATCTGGATCATATCGACATATTTGACCGCTGCTTCGATCGCTTCCAGGCTGACAACCTCGCAGATCGTCGCCAGATCGAAGGCTTTTCCGGCCTCCTTCATGTATTTTAAGCCCTCTTCTTCAAGACCCTGAAAGGAGTAGGGGGAGGTACGGGGCTTATATGCACCGCCGCGCAGGATGGTCGCGCCGTTTTTCTTGACTGCTTCGGCGATCAGCATCAGCTGGTCGTTGGATTCCACCGCGCAGGGACCTGCCATAATCGTCCGGGTGTTCGGTCCGATAGAGGTGCAGCCGACCTTTACGACAGACGGCTCCGGATGAAATTTCAGGTTTGCGAGCTTATAGCTTTCCGTGACGGGAACGATTCTGTCCACGTCTGCAAGCAGTGCAATATTTTCTGTGGAAAGACGGGATTTGTCACCGACTACGCCGATGATCGTAACCTGTTCGCCCTGGGACAGATGTGCGGTCAGACCGTTTGCTTCAATATACTGTGTGACAGCCTTTATATTTTTATCCGCTGCCTTCGGTTTCATTACAATGATCATAAGTAAAGTCCTCCCTTGAGTGAAAAATCTTTGATTCTGTATCTTCTTTTCGAAAAATCTCCTTGTAATATAGCACTTTAAAGTGCGAAAGTCAATTGCATCCTGTATAAATATTATATAAGAATACACGGGAAAGTCTAGCTTTTACAGAACTGGCGAAAAGATTTTCAGATAGTCAAAGAAAAACATGTCCAAAATGACGAAAAGGCTTGCTAAAAATGTGAAAGTTTAGTAGAATATCCACATGGGGAAATTGGGAATGATTTTAATCATCTAAAAATCTTTGACAGAATACCCAGAATTTGCAACATACGGAGGAATGAAGATGAACATTTACACAACTGACAAGATCCGTATCGTGGTTCTGTTAGGCCTTGGCGGTTCGGGCAAAACCAGTCTGTCTGAGGCATTGGCTTATCTGGCTGGCATTACATCCAGAATGGGTAAGGTCACAGACGGCAATACCGTCAGTGATTATGGCAAGGAAGAACAGAAGAGACAGATTTCGATTAATACCTCCGTTGTTCCCATCGAATGGAACGGCGTGAAGATAAATATTTTGGATACTCCCGGATACTTTGACTTTGTAGGCGAAGTAGAAGAAGCAGTAAAGGCTGCAGGCGCTGCCATCATCGTAATTAACGGCAAATCCGGCATTGAAGTCGGCACCGAGAAGGCATGGGAGCTCTGCGAAAAATATAAACTGCCCCGTTTTGTCTATGTTACCAACATGGACGTGGATAACGCCTCCTATCGTCAAATCGTAGAAGATCTGAAAGAAAAATACGGTAAGAAGATCGCACCGTTTAACCTGCCGATTCGTGAAAACGAGCACTTCGTAGGCTATGTCAACGTCGTATCCGAAACCGGTAACCGCTGGCAGGGCAAGGAGGTTGTTTCCTGCGAGATCCCGGATTACAACAGACCGAATCTTGAGATCTGCAGAGAAACGCTGATGGAAGCGGTTGCAGAAACGAGCGAAGCGTTCATGGAGCGCTATTTTGGCGGCGAGACTTTCTCCGAATCCGAAATTCGTGCAGCGCTGCGTACTAACGTTATTGATGGTTCGATCGTTCCCGTATCGATGGGCTCCAACACCCTCTGCCAGGGCGTTTACACGCTGCTGGATGATATTGTAAAATACGTTCCCAGCCCGGAAGACAGGATATGCGCAGGCATCAGCTTAAAGACAAACGGCATTTTCCAGGCGGATTATGATTTCTCCAAAGCGAAATCCGCATACATCTATAAGACGATTTCCGATCCTTTCATCGGTAAGTATTCACTGATTAAGGTTTGCTCCGGTGTACTCAAAACGGACGATACGATGTATAACAGCGACAGCGATGTTGAGACAAAGATCGGCAAGCTGTATGTGATGCAGGGCAACAAACCGATCGAAGTGAGCGAGCTGCATGCCGGCGACCTCGGCGCACTTGCAAAGCTGACCGGCGCGAAGACCGGTGATACGCTTTCCACCAAGGCAAATCCGGTTGCTTATGCGAAGACCGAATATTCCAAGCCTTATACTGCAAAGCGCTATAAAGCGGTTAACAAGGCGGATATCGATAAGATTTCCCAGTCTCTGCAGAAGCTGACAGACGAAGATAAGACGCTGCGCGTAGTCAACGATTCCGAGAATCGTCAGACCCTGCTTTACGGCATGGGTGAGCAGCATCTTGAAGTGATTGCAAGTCGTCTGGAAAACGAATATAAAGTAAAGATTGAACTTTCCAAACCGAAGGTTGCTTACCGCGAGACGATCCGCAAGAAATCCGACGTTGAATATAAATATAAGAAACAGTCCGGCGGACACGGTCAGTATGGTCACGTTAAGATGCGTTTTGAGCCCTCCGGCGATCTGGAAGCTCCTTATGTATTCGAACAGGAGGTTGTCGGCGGCGCAGTTCCGAAAAACTACTTCCCGGCAGTAGAAAAGGGTATCGCAGAAGCCGTTCAGAAAGGTCCTCTGGCAGCATATCCGGTTGTCGGTGTAAAGGCTGTTTTATATGATGGTTCCTATCATCCGGTTGACTCTTCCGAAATGGCGTTCAAGATGGCTGCATCCCAGGCGTTTAAGAAGGGCTTCATGGAAGCGGGCCCGGTTCTGTTAGAGCCCATTTCTTCTCTGAAAGTAACCGTTCCGGATTCCTATACCGGCGACGTTATGGGCGATTTAAATAAGAGACGCGGCAGAGTGCTCGGCATGACGCCCGTTGCAGGCGGCAAGCAGATCATTGAAGCGGATGTTCCGACCTCCAATCTGTATGGCTACTGCACAGATCTCCGTTCCATGACCGGCGGACGCGGCGTATACGAATATGAGTTTGCAAGATATGAGCAGGCTCCCTCAGACGTACAGGAAAAAGAAATCGCAGCGAGAGCAGCAAAGGTTGCAGAAGGCAGCGAAGAATAAAAAAGGATGTGCCTTGGCACATTCTCGCGCCGAGGCGCGGTTGCTTTAGCAACCATCTACCCCTGCGCCGACTGCGCATCCTCGCGGAGCATTTTTATCGTATGGAAACGAAGTTTCCTATACGATAAAAAAGAATGTGTCGAGGTACCTGCACCGGCTGCGGCGAGTCGCGTAAGCGACATCTTCCATTCCGCCGCAGTACGATCTGCACAAAACGGCTTTCGGGAGTTTTCCGGGAGCCGTTTTGTGAGTTTTGTATTCTGATTGCCGGCAGGCGGTCTTCTTTCCGACTTTAGGCTTGACAAAAGAAAGGGCGAACGATACAATAATACAGAAATTTAAGACTTTTGACAGACGTTGAAGAGAAGAAGTAAAAGGATTGTTTCTATCCAGAGAGCTGCCGGACGGTGCGAGACAGCAGAAAGATTCTTTGAACTGGTCTTGGAGTTCTTTTTGTGAGAGCCGTATGAAATATGGAAGGTAGCAGAAAGCGGGTGGCGCCGTTATGCGCACGACAAGATGCACAGGGCATTTTTTGATCCTGTGAAGTAGAGTGGTACCGCGAAGAGCCAGACTGTTTCGTCTCTATTTTTGAAAGAGCGAGATGGTCTGTTTTTTTACGAAATCAAGTCAGGAGGACACACATGGAACGGGTTTATAATCCCAAGGAAATCGAACAGAAATGGCAGAAAATCTGGGATGACGAAAAGGCGTTTGCCGCATCCGACGATTATTCCAAACCGAAGTATTATGCGCTGGTAGAGTTCCCTTATCCGTCAGGACAGGGGCTGCACGTTGGACATCCCCGCCCGTATACGGCGCTGGATATCGTTGCGCGTAAGAGAAGAATGGAAGGCTACAACGTACTGTATCCCATGGGCTGGGACGCATTCGGACTTCCGACCGAGAACTATGCGATCAAAAATCACATCCATCCGAAAATCGTAACGAAAAATAACGTTCATCGTTTCAAAGAGCAGCTGCACTTGTTTTTATTTTATTTTATGTGGGACAGAGAGATCTACACCACCGATCCGGAATATTACAAATGGACTCAGTGGATTTTCTTAAAGCTGTTTAAAGCGGGACTGGCTTACAAAGCGGAGATGCCGATCAACTGGTGTACCTCCTGTAAGGTGGGACTTGCAAACGAAGAGGTTGTAAATGGCCACTGCGAACGCTGCGGCGCAGAAGTTATCCGTAAGGTAAAGAGCCAGTGGATGTTAAAGATCACTGAGTATGCGGATAAGCTGCTGGAAGGTCTGGATCACGTCGATTACATCGAGCGCGTCAAGGTTTCCCAGAAAAACTGGATCGGCCGTTCGACCGGTGCAGAGGTGGATTTCCCGATCGCAGGCAAGGAAGACAAGCTGCGTATTTATACGACACGTCCGGATACTCTGTTCGGTGTAACTTATATGGTAATTTCCCCGGAGCACCCTTATATTGAAAAGTTTGCATCCGAGATCAAAAACCTGGACGAAGTAAAAGCATATCAGGAGCAGGCTGCAAGAAAATCTGACTTCGAGCGTTCCGAGCTGGCAAAAGAAAAGACCGGTGTAAAGATCGATGGTCTGACCGCAGTCAATCCGGTCAACGGAAAAGAAATCCCCATCTGGGTTTCCGACTATGTATTGATGAGCTACGGTACCGGCGCAATCATGGCGGTTCCTGCCCATGATGAAAGAGACTGGGAGTTCGCAAAGAAATTCAACATGCCGATCATTCAGGTTGTAGAAAGCTCCGAAGGTCCGGTGGATGTAAACGAGGCTGCTTTTGTAGACGTTGCAACCGGAAAGCTGGTAAACTCCGGTTTCTTAAACGGCATGGAAGTAGCGGAAGCGAAAAAGGCGATCATCGAATATCTCGAAAAAGAAAACATTGGCACACAGAAAACGAACTACAAGCTGCGTGACTGGGTATTTTCCAGACAGCGTTACTGGGGCGAGCCGATCCCGATCGTTCACTGTGATAAGTGTGGCTATGTGCCGCTTCCGGAAGATCAGCTTCCGTTGGAGCTGCCCGATGTAGAAAGCTATATGCCCACTGATAACGGCGAATCTCCGTTAGCTGCCATGAGAAGCTGGGTAGAGACAACCTGTCCTTGCTGCGGAGGTCCTGCAGAGAGGGAAACCGATACCATGCCTCAGTGGGCTGGTTCTTCCTGGTACTTCCTGCGTTATACCGATCCCCACAATACGGAAGCACTGGCAAGCCCGGAAGCTCTCAAATACTGGATGCCGGTTGACTGGTACAACGGCGGCATGGAGCATACCACCCTGCATCTTCTGTATTCCAGATTCTGGCATCGTTTCCTGTATGACGAAAAGGTTGTTCCCTGTCCGGAGCCTTACCAGAAGAGAACCTCTCACGGCATGATCCTGGGAGAAAACGGCGAGAAGATGAGTAAGTCCCGCGGCAACGTGGTAAACCCGGATGATATTGTCAACGAGTTCGGTGCAGATACCCTGCGTACCTATGAAATGTTCATCGGCGCATTCGAACTGAGCGCTGCCTGGAGCAATGAAGGCGTAAAAGGCTGCAGAAGATTCCTGGAGCGTGTCTGGAAGCTGCAGGAGATTGTAACCGATGAAGCCGGCTATTCCAAGGAGCTGGAAACCAGGATGCATCAGACGATCAAGAAGGTTTCTTCCGACTTCGAGACCTTAAAGTATAACACTGCAATCGCTGCGATGATGTCTCTGATCAATGATTTCTACAAGGCTGGCAAGGTAACCAGAGATGAGTTTAAGACTCTGCTGATCCTGTTAAACCCTGTAGCGCCCCATATGACAGAGGAGCTGTGGCAAATCATGAACTATGGCGGACGTCTGTATCAGACCAGCTGGCCGACTTATGAAGAAGCAAAGACGGTAGAGTCTGAAGTGGAAATCGCAGTTCAGGTAAACGGCAAGGTTCGTGCGACCATTAAGATCGCTGCAGATATCTCCAAAGAGGATGCGATTGCAGCAGGTAAAGCTGCAGTAGCAGACAAGCTGACCGGTCAGATCGTCAAGGAAATCTATGTTCCCGGACGTCTGGTAAATATCGTTCAGAAGGGCTGACCGCGATTGCCTGCTGAAGCGGACAGGCACTGCTGAAAAATAGCAGATGTGCGCTGCACCGATCGGTTGTGTTAAAAATAGAATTCCCGACAGATGTGGATGAAAAGGATTCATGTCTATCGGGAATTTTTGTTTTATAGGAAAGAAAAGACCTCTGGGCGGGATTGGGATTGCACTGCATCAGGATCGTGCTGCGTTTTAGCTAAATTGTGCCGTTTTTTGCGTCGCTGCAGCTAAAACGCCTCGTGCAGAACACATTTTTTCCATTTTTTAAACACACTTTTCTCACAGAATCCTCCTGAAATGAACACATAATTCCGATAAACTTAAGAAAGTGTAAAATTTGAAAGGGAGGATCTCACTATGATTGAGATTTCGCATCTGGTCAAAAAATATGGCGATCACTATGCGGTCAAGGATCTGAATGTCCGGATGGAAGAAGGACAGATCTACGGATTCTTAGGACCAAACGGAGCCGGAAAATCGACCACCATGAATATGATTACAGGATATCTGGCACCGACTGCCGGAACCGTAAAGGTGGACGGCTTTGACATCGTCAAAGAGCCGGAAAAGGCAAAGGAACATATCGGTTATCTGCCGGAAATTCCGCCGCTGTACAGTGAGATGACCGTTGAGGAATATCTGAAATTTGCAGCAGAATTAAAGCGCATTCCGAGAAAGGAAAGAGCAGCGCAGATCGAAAAGGCGATCAAAACCGCACAGCTGGAGGATGTCCGGAAGCGTCTGATTAACAACCTTTCCAAAGGTTATAAACAAAGAGTCGGTCTGGCACAGGCAGTGCTCGGCGATCCTGAGACGATTATTCTGGATGAGCCGACTGTCGGTCTGGATCCGAGACAGATGATCGAGATGCGTGAGCTGATCCGCAGTCTCAAAAAAGACCATACAGTTATTTTGAGTTCGCATATTCTGTCCGAAGTCAGTGCAGTGTGTGACCAGATCCTGATTATTTCCAAGGGTGAGCTGGTTGCAAGCGATACGCCGGACGGACTGCAGGCAAAGCTAAAGGGCGCAGGCGAGCTGGAGCTTTGCGTAAAGGGGACTGCAGCGCAGTTAAAGACGCTGCTGTCAAATCTGGACGGTGTAGAAAGCTTTACGACGACAGAAGCAGAAGATGGAACCGTGCTTGCACAGGTTTCGGAGAAGGCGGACTGCGATATCCGCGAGCCGCTGTTTTATGAGCTGGCAGAGAATCGGATGCCCCTGCTTGGCATGGAGAAAAAGACGGGATCGCTGGAGGATATCTTCCTGCAGCTGACCGATAAGCCCGAGGAGGAGACGAAACAATGACAGCAATTTATAAAAGAGAATTAAAAACATTCTTTACGACGGTAACCGGCTGGCTGTTTATTGCAGCACATATCTGTCTTGCCGGACTTTACTTTTTTGCAATCAATCTGCTGTCCGGCTACAGCAATGTCGGACAGAGCTTTTCCAGTATCCTGTTTTTGCTGCTGTTATCGACACCGATTCTGTCCATGCGTATGCTGGCAGAGGAGCGTAAGCAGAAAACGGATCAGTTGATTTTGACTTCTCCGGTTTCGATCGGAGGAATCGTAGTGGGCAAATACCTTGCGATGGCGACCGTCTTTACCATTCCGGTTGCGGTGATGGCGCTGTTCCCGCTGATTTTAAGCCGCTACGGAACCGTTCCGATGGGCGAAAGCTACACGGCGCTGCTGGCTTATTATCTGTTTGGTCTGACCTGCCTTGCGATTGGCCTGTTTATTTCCTCAATCACAGAAAGTCAGATCATCGCAGCAGTGCTTTCCTTTGCCCTTTTATTTGTCGGCTACATGATGTCCTCCATTACCGGACTGATTTCCCAAACCGGCAACCTGCTGACAAAAATTTTAAACGCTTACAACTTCACCGACCGTCTGGACGCTATGGTGGAGGGAACGCTGAATCTGAAATCCGTCCTGTATTTTGTAACTTTGATCATTGTATTTTTATTCTTAACGGTTCAGTCGATCCAGAAGAGAAGATATCAGGTCTCGGTAAAAACGCTGCAGATCGGCGCTTACAGCAGTGGTATGATCGCCCTTGTCGTAGCGATTGCGGTGTTCTTAAACCTCGGATTTTCCGCCCTGCCGGATCGCTATACGAAGATTGATGTAACAAGCCAGAAGCTATATACGCTGACACAGACGACGAAAAATCTCGTCAAAAACCTGTCTGAGGATGTGACGATTTATGTCATCAATTCGGAAAGCAGCCAGGATGAAACGCTGCAGCAGACGCTGAAAAGCTATGCAGAGCTTTCCGATCACATCAAGCTGGTTTACAAGGATCCTGTCGTTTCCCCTGATTTTTATAAGGATTATACCGACAGCATTTCCGTAAACTCCATGATCGTGGAATCCGCACAGCGATTTAAGGTAATCAATTACAACAATATTTACGAATATGACTATGACTACAGCAACTATTCCAGCTCTGTCAGCGGCTACGATGCAGAAGGACAGCTGACAAGCGCGATCGCCTATGTAACGAGCGATTCCACCTCCGTTGTTTATGAATTAAACGGTCACGGAGAATCCAGCCTGGACAGCTCGTTTGAGGATGGCGTGAAAAAGGAAAATGTCGACCTTGCGGATCTGACACTTTTGACAGAGGACGGTGTTCCGGACGATGCAAATGGAGTCCTGATCCTTTCCCCTACAAACGACTTAAACGCAGAGGATGCCGATAAGCTGATTGCATACTTAAACAACGGCGGAAAGGTTCTGATTTCCACCTCTTATATCGATAGCTTCTCTGAGGAGATGCCGAACCTGACAAAGGTGCTTTCCGAGTTCGGACTTTCCATCGGGAACGGTCTGATCGTGGAGCAGGATAATGCGAGAATGTATCAGAATCCGATCTATCTGCTGCCGAACGTTTCCTCCGACAGCCTGACGAACGGTGTTTACGGAAAGAGCTATGATTATATCATGATGCCGTATGCCCAGCCGATTCTGACGAAGGAGAAGGATGGAGTTACGCTGACCACTCTTTTGACAACTTCGGAGAAGGCGTACAGCAAGACCGATTTAAATCAGTCCTCCGACGTCAAGAAAACAGAGGACGATGCGCAGGGACCATTTACTGTCGGCGTAAAAGCGGTGAAAACACTTGCTTCCGGCGAAGAAGCACAGCTGATTTTATACAGCTCGTCCTATCTGTTCACAGAGTCGGCAAACCAGTACACGATGGATAACAACCTGACGCTGTTCACCAACGCGATCAGCACGATGGCAGGAGAGAGCGAAAGTATTTCCATCCCGACCAAATCAATGGCGTCCACCTATGCGACCGTTCCTACGGCATCTGCTGTCCGCTATGGAATCCTCCTGATGGGCATCCTTCCTATCGGTCTGCTGGCAGCCGGTATTATCATCTGGGCCAGAAGGAGAAAGAGATAAATGAAAAAACAGAAAATTCAAATTTTGATTTTACTTGTATTATGTATCGTCTGCGTCGGCGGATATTTTATCATCCGGAATCATACGTTTGAAACGGAGGAAGAAACCGTTTCTGTTGACGTTACCAACTTCAATAAGGATGATGTGACGGAGCTGATCCTTTCCGGCGACCACGAGGTTCATCTGGTGAAAACAGATGATGCCTGGACGGAGAGCAGCCTGCCGGATGAAACCATTAAGGAATCGACGGTTAACACGCTGTTGAATGAAATCGCCAACATCACGACGACGGAAACTGTTGTGGAAGCGCCGGAGGATCTTTCCCAGTACGGACTGGAGGAGCCTTTCCGGACGATCACGGCAGTCCTTTCCGATGGAACACAGGTTGTGATTTATGCCGGAAATAAGAGTGATCTGCTTTCTGAGTATTACATCAAAGTGGAAGGCGACGACAATGTTTACCTCGTTTCCAGCAATATCGTGACGGATTTCGATAAGGACCCGGAGGACTTCATCGACGAGACGGAGACCGAAACGGCGACAGAGGAAACTGCAGAAAGCTCAGGGGACTGACGGATCACAAAAGGTTTTGTTATCTGCAAATTTTGAACCACGGAAGGTTTCCTGAAAACGCCCGGAAGGCGGGAGATTTACTCCCTCTTTCCGGGCATTTTCTTTGCCATCAGGCGGACGATCTGATTCATTTTCAGCTGTTCCTCCGGTGTTGCATATTTGCGGATCGCCATGAGAATGGAAGAAATTTCCGTGTCGGAAAAGCTGATCGATGCTTCTCGGCTTTTCTGTGCCAGCGCCATCAAAAACGGCAGTAGTTCTTTTTGCGAAAGCGAGCTGCTTTCAAAGACGAGCTTCTGTAAAAAATGCAGCTTTTCTTTTGGAATGCTCTGGACGCAGTCTTCCTTCATCCAGTTTGGTTCCGAAGTGGTGTTTGTATCATTATTTTGTTGACTGGTCATAAAAACCTCCGTTTTGAAAATATTCTGGAAAAAGCGGTATTTAGAGCCCATCGCGGAACGCCTCGAACATCGCCTGCTGTTCCGGTGAGAGCATGCCCTTTAAAAATGTCATGGGGTCGAAATTGTCGGGAAAAGTAGTTGTTGCTGTCAAAGATGCTGACGCGGAATCGAAAGCGGACGTTGCCTGCCCGGCGGCAGTATCTGTTTCGCTGCCTGCTCTTGCAGCTGCTTTCGTATAACCGGCATCCGGATTCGTGCCGGAACAGTCTGCATCTGCCGCAGTATCGGCATCTGCGTCGGGCGCACTTTCCCGCAACGTTTCGAATAGCTGCATCATTCCTTTCATTTCCTCGAACATCTCGAGATTTTTCTGCAGGTTGAGAAGTTCTCCAAACAGCGCTTTTTCCTGGGGAGAACAAAAGTTTTTGATCTGCTCAAACAACACGGCAAAGTCCGGCGAGGATGTGCCGGAGGTTTGATTTTTGTATGGAGGGGACGGATGCCTGGAAACATATTCCAGGGTGTAGCGCAGCTCCAGATATTTGATCCAGACCGCGAGATGGTTTTGCCCATATGGATCAAAATACGGCAGCAGGATTTTCAAAATCTGGATATGGTTTTGGGTATAGAGCGTATCAAAGGCGATGACAGCTTCGTTTTCACAGACGTTCATTAAAAAGCTTCCTTCCGGTGTTTATTCTATTCCTATGAAACAGTCAGATAGAATAGGACAACAAGGAATTGCTTTTGCCAGTCTGTCAGAGATCGTCTGTGGGACTCGAAAAATCGTTTGCATCGCGAAGGGGCATTGCCCATAGAGGAAGCAATGCCCTTTGGGATGGGAGCCAGATGCGCTCAGATACCTATGGAATCAGCATCCACAGCCATTGTTGCATCCGCAGCCGTTATTCGTGCCGATTCCGCTGCAGCCGTTGCCGCAGCAAGCCAGAAGCAGCAGAATCCAGATCAGGGAATTACAGCCGTTGTTGCCGCCGTCGTTACAGCCACAGCCGTTGTTTGCTCCGAGTCCGTTGTTGCCGCAGCATAACAGCAGAATCAGAATGAGGCAGCAACTGTTGCCGCCGAAAAGACCGCCGTTCTGACAGGTATTGCCGCATCCGCAGTTGGTAGCTGATAAATCACTCATGGTTATGAGCCTCCGAATGGATAGTTATGGTTTAAGATATGACCGCACGCTTGTCCAGGTTTCTTACGTGGAAGGAAAATTTTTGAAACACTTTTCCTATCATTTGCTGGTGAACTGGAGCCCGGCGAGCAGGCCGGCTTTTTTATCGTATAGGAAACTTCGTTTCTATACGATAAAAAACGCTCCGCGAGGATCGCACTTTGGCGGAGTGGAATTATGTCGCTTGCGCGACCCGCCGCAGGCGGAGAATCCTGCGGAGCAGGATTCTATTGTTGTACTGTGCGGCTCAGACCGCTTCCAGCAGGAGCGCGTGGGCGATGCCTGGGACGCTCTGCCCCTCGTTGTAGCTCGTTTTGGAAAGCAGCGCACCGGTGGGAACGAATAGAATCCGCTTCCACTTTTTTTCGAAAAGCTGCTTTAACAAAAATGCGGACAGAACGGAAGCGCTGCAGCCGCAGCCGGAGCCGCCCGCGTGCGTGTCCTGCTTTTTGCAGTCGTAAATTTCGATGCCGCAGTCCATATGGCGCTCCCCAAGGTCGATACCGGAGGTCTGTAAAAGGTCTAAGAGGACGCGCTGTCCGACTTTTCCGAGATCACCGGTCACAATTTTGTCATAATCGTCCGGTGCGGTGCCGAAATCTTCGAAATGCTGCCGGATGGTGTCCGCGGCGGCAGGAGCCATGCAGGCGCCCATGTTCATGGAATCCCGCAGACCGTAATCGACAATTTTTCCGGGAGTAAGGCCTGTGATCATCGCGCGATCATGCCCAGATGGAGCGTTTGCGAGGATGAACGCACCGCTTCCGGTCACAGTCCAGGAGGCGGAAAGCGGCCGCTGATTGCCGTAGCCGAGCGGAAAACGGAATTCCTTTTCTGCGCTGGCGAAATGGCTGCTTGTGACGCAGGCGGCAAAATCCGCAAAGCTGCCGGAAACGGCGAGGCTCGCGAGTGTGAGCGACAGCCCGCAGGTGGAGCAGGCGCCGTAGAGCCCGAAAAGCGGGCGTTCATACTGCATCAGCCCAAAGCTTGTGGCGATACTCTGTCCGAGCAGGTCACCTGCAAAAAGATATCGGATATCTGTAGAATGCAGTCCAGCCTTTTGGAGCGCCAGATGCAGGGCGTCGCGCTGCAGACTGCTTTCCGCATCCTCCCAGGTATCGCAGCCAAACAGGTCGTCTTCTCCTGCAAAGTCAAACAGCTCCCCGAGCGGTCCCTGCTTTTCTCGGCTGCCGACGACAGAGGCGCTGGAGCGGATATAGACCGGGACAGGAAGACGGATGCTCTGCCTGCCGCAGGCAAACAGTGCTGCAGGGCGGGAACAGAAAGAAGTTTCAGTCGTTTTATTCATGGTAATTTTCTAATCTCCCTTTCGAAAACGTTTCTGAGAACAGTATTGGTTCATTTATGAATTTCATACCAAAAAAGAACTGTACAAACCGGAAAACCTACTATACAATAAGGGCTGATTAGATGCCGGGATGCGTAGGTGAAAAAATCCGTAAGGCATCTTTTGATACCTTATAACAGGAGCAAAAGAAGATGGCAAAGGATAGGACAAAAGATTTGACCCGGGGAACTCCCTGGAAGGTGATTGCCGGGTTTTCACTGCCGGTAATCGGCGGAAATCTGTTCCAACTGTTCTATACGCTGGCAGACAGTATGATTGTCGGAAGGACGCTGGGGGCGGATGCGCTGGCTGCGGTCGGGGCGACGGCGACGATTGTATATTTTGTGCTGTGCTTCATTCAGGGACTGACCGGCGGATGTGGAATTTTACTGGGACAGGCATTCGGCGCGGGAAATGAAAAGCAGGTACGCGAATCCGTATCGGCGTCTGTATGGATCAGCGCGCTGTTTACAATCGTATTGACGGTTCTGTGCTGTAGCATGGTGCATCCGATTCTGCGGATGTTAAACACGCCGGTGGATATTTACGACCGGACGTATACCTACCTGTTTATTATCTTTCTGGGAAACGGCGCTACGGTCTATTATAATATGATTTCCAATATTCTGCGCGCGTTGGGAGATTCCCGGACACCGCTGCATTTTCTGATTTTTTCTTCGCTGTTAAATGTTGTGCTGGACGTGGTATTTATCGTTCCGTTCGGCATGGACGTGGCGGGAGCTGCATGGGCGACCGTGCTGGCGCAGGCAATTTCCGCGGCATTGTGCATTGTGTTTGCGCTGAAACGTTTTACAATCCTGCATCTTTCGGCGAGAGAATGGCGGTTTTCTGCAGAGGCGGCATGGTGTCATTTAAAAGTCGGATTCCCGATGGGATTCCAGATGTCCGTCATGTGTATCGGTCAGCTTGCGATGCAGGCGGCGGTCAACCGGATCGGTACGAGTGCGATTGCAGGCTATACGGCGGCAAACAAGGTGGATCAGCTTTCCGTTTTAGTGGATAACGCGGTCGGAATCGGCATCGCCAACTATGTTGCGCAAAACTATGGTGCAGGCAAAATGGACCGGATCAAAAAAGGCGTATGGCATTGCTTTTTAATGCTGACGGCGATGAATTTTGCGATGGGAGCGCTGCTTTTACTGGGACAGAGCTTCGTTGTCCCGATGTTTGTCACAAACCCGACGGCGGAAATCATGCAGTATTCCAAAGATTATCTGTTCACGGTTGTGCCGTTTTATTTCTTTCTGGGGGCGCTGCTTGTTTACCGCACCGCGATCCAGAGCGTGGGCAATACCTGGGCACCGTTTGCAGCCTGTGTGATTGAGCTGGCTGCGAGAATTCTGTGTGCGTCTGTGTTGTCCGTTCCGTTTGGCTACCGTGCCGTCTGCTTTGCAACTCCATTTGCATGGCTGACCGCCCTTTCCTTACTGATTCCGGTTTATATCGTCCTGATCCGGAAGCTGGACGGTGGACAAAGCACCAAAACAAAAACCTGAACAGGAGGTATCAATGCAGAAAGCAATATTAGTAGGGGTTAATCTAAACGAAAATCTGGATTTTGACCATTCGATGGAGGAGCTGGAAAACCTTGCGGAGGCGTGTGAGATCGAAGCAGCGGCGCAGGTTGTGCAGAATCTTCCGATGGTCAATAATGCCTTTTATATCGGGACAGGAAAGGTGGAAGAGGTCAAAAATCTGGTTTCCATGCTGGATGCAGACTGCGTGATTTTTGACAACTCCCTGACACCGTCCCAACAGAGAAACCTGCAGAATCAGCTGGAGGTTCCGGTCTGGGATCGGACGAACCTGATTCTGGAAATTTTTGACAGGCGTGCTCGGACAAAAGAAGCCCGTCTGCAGGTCGAAAGTGCGAATCTGCAGTATCTTCTGCCGCGTCTGGTCGGAATGCGGGATGCGCTTTCCAGACAGGGCGGCGGCGCCGGAGCGGGCGGCGGTGCCGGTGCCGGCGGTGGTCTTTCCAACAAGGGTGCCGGTGAAAAGAAGCTGGAGCTCGACCGCAGAAGGATTGAAAAGCGTATCAGCGAGCTGAACCGGGAATTAAAGGTCATGGAAAAGGACCGGGAGACTCAGCGCAAGCGCCGGAAAGAAAGCGAACTGCCGTCGGTGGCTCTGGTAGGCTATACAAATGCGGGTAAGTCGACGCTGATGAACAAAATGTTGGATATCTGGATGGGCGACACGGAGAAAAAGGTTCTGGAAAAGGATATGCTGTTCGCCACGCTGGATACGACGGTGCGCAGAATCAGCCCCGGAGACAACCGTGATTTTCTGCTGTCGGATACGGTAGGGTTTATCAGCCAGCTGCCGCATACGCTGGTCAAGGCATTCCGCTCCACGCTGGAAGAAGCATGCACGGCAGATCTGCTGCTGCAGGTGGTCGATTTTTCCGATCCGCATCACCGGGAGCAGATGCAGGTGACACAAGAGACGTTAAAAGAGCTGCAGGCGGGACAGATTCCCTGTCTGTATGTGATGAATAAAGCCGATCTTGTGATGGAAGAAAGCGAGCTTCCCAAAGTTTTAGGCGATCGGATTTATCTGTCTGCGAAGCAGGGAATTGGGCTTGCCGAATTGCTGGAGCTGATTCAGAAGAAGCTGTTTGGCGATTACCGGGAATGCACGTTTTTGATTCCGTATACGGATGGTGCGGCGGTTTCGAGGCTGCAGGAGCAGGCGCTTGTGCGCAGCATTTCCTATGAGGCAGACGGCGTGCTGATTTCCGTGTCGTGTAAAGAAAGCGACGCCGGGCGGTATGCAGCGTATGCGGTAAGCACCTCGGACGATGCGGAAACGGCGTTTGAAAGGGAAGGCGCGTAGGGGGCGGCTGGCAGCTCATGACATGAGGCATGTGTGGATGGAAAGTGTGCAGCCACAGTGTTTCGAAAGCAGGCTTGCACAGAAAGAAGGCAAAGTATGGGTGTCAGAATGATGGAGTTTAAAATGGAGCGCCCGGGTCTGTTAAAAGAGGGCGACCATGTGACCGTGACGGAGGGCGTACTTCCGAGCAATTATTATTATACGATCGATCCGTCCCTTGCGATGTCGGGCAATTATCCGTTTCGGGAACGTTTGCTCGCACGGGAGGGCGATGTGACGAGCGTTGTAGAAAATCCAAGGGGATTTTATGTGACTGTGGCATTTTCGGAGTGACAGTACAGGAAAAAGCGTGCTATACTAAAAAACGAAAGCCCCGAAGCGGGACGTACCCAGAGGAGGAAAAAGACATGTTTAAAGTAATTTCAACTGTGAAAGCACCGGCTGCAATCGGCCCTTATTCTCAGGCGATCGTTGCAGGAGATTTCTTATTTGCATCCGGACAGATTCCGATCAACCCGGCAAACGGAGCGATCGAAGCGGAAGGCATCGAGGCGCAGACAGAGCAGGTCATGAAAAATATCGGCGCAATTTTGGCTGAGGCCGGAACCGACTATACCCATGTGGTAAAGACAACCTGCTTTTTGGATGATATGGGCGATTTCGCTGCATTTAACGCAGTATACGAAAAATATTTTACCGGAAAGCCCGCAAGAAGCTGTGTTGCAGTGAAAAAGCTTCCCAAGGATGTTTTATGTGAAGTAGAAGTAGTCGCTTATTTAGGAGAATAATCCTATGAAAAATCTGATACTGATTGGCATGCCCGGCGCAGGAAAAAGCACGGTCGGTGTCGTGCTTGCAAAGCAGCAGGGATATCATTTCGTGGATTCCGATCTGGTCATTCAGGAGCAAACCGGACTTTTACTGCATGAGATCATCGAACAGCAGGGTGACGACAGTTTCCGGCAGGTGGAAAACCGGATCAATGCGGAGCTGGCAGTCAAGCATTCTGTCATTGCGACCGGCGGCAGCGTGATTTATGGGCGGGAAGCCATGCAGCATCTGAAAAAAATCGGTGTTGTAATCTATCTGAAGCTGTCGTGCGAATCGATCGCAGCGCGTCTGGGCGATCTGCGCAAACGCGGCATTACGCTGCGGGAGGGACAGACGCTGCAGCAGCTTTACGATGAGCGTGTCCCGCTATACGAGCGTTATGCGGACATTACAGTGGACTGTGAAAACAAAAGTATTCGGGAGATTGTTGCAGAGATTGTGGCAAGACTGCCGAAGTGACAACAGGGGACAAGACAAATGAAACAGCAGTTTGAATCTGTGCGGAGCGGCTTTCTGCTGCTTCTTGCCGCATTTATCTGGGGCATTGCCTTTGTGGCGCAGAGTGTTGGAATGGATTACATGGGGCCGTGTACGTTTAATGCATCTCGGTTTTTAATTGGCGGCGTTGTGCTCCTGCCGGTGATCTGGACAAAAGAACGGATGGAAGCAAAAAAAGGCGCAACAGGAGCTCCTGCGAAAAAAAATAAATCCGGTGCGCTTTTGCCTGGCGGCGTATGCTGCGGTATCGCGCTGTGTGCGGCAAGCCTTCTGCAGCAGTTTGGTATCCGGTATACGTCAGTGGGAAAAGCAGGATTCCTGACGACGCTCTATATCGTTATCGTGCCGCTGCTCGGGATTTTTGTGCGCCGCATTCCAGGTGTGAAGGTATGGTGCAGCGTTGTGGTTGCATTAATCGGAATGTATCTTCTATGTATTTCCGGAAGCGTTCGGATCGGACTGGGGGATGCGCTGGTGATTGGCTGCGCGTTAGTATTTTCTATTCATATTCTGGTGGTGGATCATTTCGCAGAGCAGGTGGATGGCGTAAAGCTTTCGTGTCTGCAGTTTCTGACGAGCGGTGTCATCTGTCTGGTGCTTGCGTTTTTGACGGAGCATCCGTCCTGGGATGCATTGTTTGCCGGAATCGTGCCGGTTTTATACGCGGGCGTTCTGTCCAGCGGCGTTGGGTATACGCTTCAGGTTGTCGGACAGAAAAAAGTGGAGCCAACAGCGGCATCCCTGCTTTTGAGCATGGAATCTGTTTTTTCCGTGCTGGCAGGCTGGGTGATTCTGGGACAGAAGCTTTCGGCGCGGGAGCTTTTGGGCTGCGTGCTCGTGTTTGCAGCGGTGATCTGCGTACAGCTTCCGGATAAAAAGAAAACAAAGCAGGTGGAAACAGCCTGAAAAGTGGCGTGTATCGCACAAAAAGCTGTATACTTCAGAAGGGAGAAGACGGGGATGAAGGGACTTTCAGAAGAAGTAAGGGAGATTATGAAAGAATACATCGGCGACAACAGTGTAGCGGGTGTGGCAGTGCTGGCGGTGCAGGATGGAAAAGAAATCTGCGACTGCCAGGAAGGCATGGCGGATATCGAAAATGGACGTGTGATGAAGCGCGATACGATTTTTCGGTTATATTCCCAGACGAAACCGGTTACCGGAGCGGCTGCGATGATTTTGATGGAGCGCGGCAAGCTGGATCTGTATCAGCCGGTTGCAGAATACCTGCCTGCATTCCGCGAACAAAAAATCTGGCGCAACGGCAGATGCGAAGCGCTTTTGCCCGGAGAACGGGAGATGCTGGTTGTCGATCTTTTACGGATGACTTCGGGGCTGATTTATGGCGATACGACGACGGAGCCGGGGCGGATGTATGAGCACGTTTTCGAAGAGGGAAAGGAACGGATGCATACGCCAGAGGCAATGACGACAAGGAATGTGGCGGATGCACTGGCAAAGTGCCCGCTGCTTTATGCGCCCGGGCAGGGCTGGCAGTACGGTTCCTCTGCAGATGTGCTCGGTGCGGTTATTGAAGCTGCGTCCGGCAAACGGTTCGGGGAATTTTTGCAGGAAGAAATTTTCGAGCCGCTTGGAATGAAGGATACGGCGTTTTGGGTACCGGAGGAAAAGCAGGACCGACTGGCGGCAGTCTACCAGACTGAAATTGACCAAAATGGTCAAAACGTACTGAAGCGCTATACGCAGGATCATCTGGTCGTTGCAAACCGGATGGAAAAGTCCCCTGCCTTTGAGTCGGGCGGTGCGGGACTTGCTTCGACGCTGGATGATTATATGAAATTTGCACAGATGCTGATGCAGGGCGGAAGCTTAAACGGCGTGCGGGTGCTGAGCGAAAAGACGACGAAGTATTTTACCAGTCCGGAGCTGATGCCGGTTTCTCAGAAGGTATTTTCTGAATGGGTCGGACTGGACGGCTACAGCTACGGCAACCTGATGCGCGTCTGTAAAAATCCGGCGCAGTGCGGTTATCTTGCAATGCAGGATGAATATGGCTGGGACGGCTGGCTGGGTGTTTACTTTGCAAACCTGCCTAATGAAAAGACGACCATTCTGATGGGGATGCAGAAGGTGGACGCAGGCACGTTTTCCATGACCCGCAAAATCCGCAATCGGATTGTGAGCAAGCTGTAAAGAAAATAGAAAATTCCGTTTCGCCGGGAAATTGCTGCCTACCAGAAACAGGAGGAAAAGAGCGTATGAAGGAGTCCTTGTTTTTAAATTCCAACCCGGAGAAACCTGGTTTTCTGAAGTTTATTGCTGCCGGAAAAGTACGTTTTCACGGAATTGCATTGCAGTTTAAAACCGTGTAGAATATATAACTAGCTTTTACAATCAAATGGAAGGACTGTAAAAATGTATCAGAGAAGATCGAATCTGCAGAATCTGATGATTTTGCTGCTGGACTGTCTGACGATTGTCGTGAGCCTGATTCTGGCAAACTATATTCGAAATGGTCGGCTGTTTGAGAGCGATGATGCCCGGATGGATTTCGGCCTTTTGCTCGGAGCAGTGCTTGTCGTTTTTCTGGCAATGAACCTGTTTGGCAGCCTGTACCGGAACATGATGCTGCGGGGACCGCTGCATGAATGCATGTGTGTGATTCGCAATAATGCAATCAGTTTTGCGGGCGCGGCGGTTGTACTGTATTTTATGGGACTGCTGGATGCTTACTCGCGTCTGGTGTTCTTCTATTTTCTTCTGATTGACTGTATCCTGATGCTGATTGTGCACCAGCTCTGGAAAAAATGTCTGCCGTCTTTGTATCGGATTTTTCGGGAGAGCAGGAAGACGCTGTTGGTTGCGGACGATGTGTTCGCAGTGCCGCTCGTCATGGATATGAAAAATTTTAAGGATTACAGCTATGAGTTCTGCGGACTGGCATTTCTGGGCGAGAAACCGGAAAATGGCGAGGTCGGCGGAATGTCGGTCGTAGCTGGGGCAGATGATCTGATCGATTACTGTAAAAGCGCGTCCCTGGATGAAGTGATCGTTGCAGTTGCGGATACCCAGAGCAAAGAGATGAAGCATGTTTTGGAAACGCTGGCAGAAATGGGACTGACGATTCATTACCGGATTCCTGTTCCGGAGCTGTCCGGTGCGAGCCAGAAAGCTCTGACGCAGTTTGGGCGCTTTTATACGATTACCTATGCGAATCGTTTTGTACCGGTTGGGCAGCTGGCGATGAAGCGGCTGCTGGATCTGGTCGGAGCGCTGGTCGGCTGTGTATTTTTAGGAATATTGACGGTGATCGTCGGGCCGATGATCAAGCTGGAGTCTCCTGGACCGATTTTCTTTGCACAGAAACGGGTTGGACGGAACGGCAGAATTTTTAAAATGTACAAATTCCGTTCCATGTATGCGGATGCGGAAGAGCGCAAAAAAGAACTGATGGCGCAGAATGAAATGAACGGCCTGATGTTCAAGATGGAAAATGATCCGCGGATTACAAAGACGGGGGCTTTCTTACGGAAGACGAGCCTGGATGAATTTCCGCAGTTTATCAATATTTTAAAGGGCGATATGAGCCTTGTGGGAACCCGTCCTCCGACGTTGGATGAGTTTGCACAGTACAGCCCATATCATAAGAAACGCTTGAGCTTTCGTCCCGGTCTGACCGGAATATGGCAGGTGAGCGGGCGCAGCGACATAACGGATTTCGAAGAAATTGTAAAGCTGGATGTAGAGTATATTGATAACTGGTCTTTCTGGCTGGACATTAAGATTTTATTGAAAACTTTCCTGGAGGTCTTTACACAAAAGGGCGCCAGATAAAAGACAGTTTTAATGATTCATAACAATAGAGTGTTCCCAAAGTGTACATTTATTTATGACAATAGAATGCTCGCAGAGCGTGCATTCTATTGTTGCCTGGGTATTTGGCTGCGTATTGCGGCAGAATGTGAGGAGAATTTGAAAAAAAGAAAACCGGCAGCCTGTAACGGGCTGTTGAGAGGAATTCTGACAGGCATCTGTGTTTTTGGAGTAACGCTGTCCGGATGCAGCTCTTCGAATCCGGAGACGGCGGATACGGCAGGCACTGAGACGATAGCGCAGAACAGCTTTGCAGAGGAAACTTCTATCGAAGAAACAGAGACAGCAGTGGACGCAGCACAGGTGGAAGCGGTTCTGCAGTCGGATGTAGAAATTTCTTTGAAACTGAACGAACTCTGTGCGTTGAATGCAGATGCATATGCGTGGCTGGAAATTCCTGGAACGGGTATCAGCCAGCCAATTCTGCAGAGCAGCATAGACGATGAATATTATCTAACCCATAACGCTGCAAAGGAAGAGGCGGAAGATGGGGCAATTTATACAGAGACAGCCAACGATATAGATTTTTCTGATGGAAATACCGTGATTTACGGACATAACACCTTGGATCGTTTTGGAAAGCTTCATGAGTATCAGGATCGTACTTTTTTTGATGAAAATCGGGAAGTGCGGATTTATCTGCCGGAGAAGATGCTTGTCTACCGCATTTTTGCAGCATATCCGTATGACGACAGGCATCTGATTGCCGCATATGATTTTTCAGATCCGATTATTTTCCGCAATTATCTGGAAGAAGTCTTTTCCATTCGTCAGATCGATGCTTTTATCGATGATACGATGGATGTGACGGAAGATGACAAGCTGATTACGCTGGAAACCGGTGTGAGCGACGAGCCGGATCAGAGGTATCTGGTGCAGGCAGTTTTGGTTGAGGAACAGTAATGGAGCAGGAAAAGAGAAAACGCAGGAAAAAAAGGACGAAAAAGCGTTCCGCAATTTCAAAAGTTGGTCTTTTTTTCTTGATTTTGTTACTTGTGCTTCTGTTACTTGGAATTACTGTATCGGCAGGGTGGCTGTGGATGAACTACAGCGGTCAGAGCAGGCTTTCCAAAAAACAGGAAGCGATACCGGAGCTGATGCAGCAGGCTGAATCGGAAGCGGAAAGCGAGATGATGCTGGAGGCGGGAAGCATCCGGTATCATGGAAAGGTTTATACCTACAAAAAGGATATTCTGACCTTTTTGTTTTTAGGAATTGATAAAAATGGAGAAGTAAAGGCTTCTTCCAATCTCTTTAAGGGCGGCCAGGCGGATGCACTGTTTCTGGCTGTACTCGACCCGGGAGAGAAAAAGATCAGCGTGATCGGAATCAACCGCGATACCATGGCTTCTATGAATGTGTATGATAAGAACGGGAGATATTCCGGAAGACAGACTGCACAGATTGCACTTTCCCACGCTTACGGGGACGGTCTGGAAGAAAGCTGCGAAAACAGCCTGGATGCAGTTTCCAATCTGTTCTATGGTCTTCCGATCCACGGTTACTGCGCACTGAACATGTCGGTTGTATCGAAGTTAAACGATGCGGTCGGCGGTGTGGACGTCGTGATTCCGGAATCTGCAAACGGACTGGAAAAGGGCTGGACAACCGGAGCCGAGGTGCATTTAGAGGGCGATGCGGCGTACCGGTTTATTCATTATCGCGATACGGCGCAGGAACAGAGTGCAGAAGCACGCCTGGAGCGTCAAAAGCAGTATTTGAAGAAATTTATCCTTCAGGCAAAAGAAGCGATGAAGCAGGATATGACGCTTCCTTTGCAATTGTATACACAGATTACACCGTACATGGTAACGGATGTGACTGCGGATGAAGCAGTTTACCTGGCAGGTCAGGCGCTGTCCTACAGCTTTGGGGACGACAATTTTTATTCCATGACGGGAACGGTCAAAATGGGAGAAAAATTCGAAGAATTTTATCCCGATGAAACGGCACTGTATGAACTGGTGCTGGACGTATTTTATGAAGAGGCGGCGGATTGACCTGCACGCCGGATAAAACGGTATTGGCAGACGGGACACCGCCTGTTAATATAAAAACAGAAGCCACACAATTTTACGAAAGGGGGATGATTGACATGAAAAAGAAAATGGCAATTGTTCTTTCACTTGTACTCGCATGCTCTATGAGCATGACAGCATTTGCAGCTCCCAGCCCGTCTCTGAATACAGGTAATACGCCTGTTAGTCAGGTAACCGTTGATCAGTCTGTTGCAACAGCAACAGCTGGAACCGCTGAGTCGACTGTCAGCGGTGTAGCCAGCGCGACTAGTGCAGTAGCAGTTGGAACAACATTCGCAACTGCAAAAGGAAACCAGGCATTGGATGCGGCTTCCGTTCAGCTGGTTGTAGCTCCTACAACTGTAGCAGAAACGACAACATCTGCCAGCGAACTGACAAAGGCTTTGACTGCAAAAAAGGTCAAAATCATCAACAAGAGTGGTGAGAAAAACATTTCCCTGCTGAATCGGGAAGGCAAGGTAAAATACCTGTGCAGCAGAAATGTTTATCTGACGAATTCAAAGGGTGAACTGGTAGCAAGCAAGGGTTCTATCTCTATTGCAAAGAGCCTGAAAGAAATCCTGGGCGGATACCAGCTTGCTGAAAATGAGACCATCAGAGCAATGTACAAGAGAGCAGACGGAACCTTTGTAGCGCTTCCTGTTGTTATTAAGGGCGATGTAGTTTCTTTTGCACTTCCTTCTATCAGCGGTGTTGTTGAAGTTGTATTCACGGCGGCTGTTGGAACAAGACAGGAAACATTACAGTCTGAAAAAGCTCCCAAGCTTTGATGCATGGCCGACAGGCTAAGTTTTAGATCGAATAACAAATTAAATTGATTCGTGTGGTTTCCTTTGGAACACCGCCTCCTCTGAAACGGGGAAGCGGTGTTTTGTTTTTTCGCTGCAAAAAAAGTCCTCCGCAAAAACGGAAGACTTTTCTGGATGTTGGCGTTGAGACTTATTCGTTCAAGGAATAACCGCAAGCGGTGCAATATTTTTGACTGTCTGCAGATTCGCCAATTTGGTGCTCTTCTTTTTCGGTATGACCGCAGAATTTACAGACCAGCTGATGATAGGATTCATCAAGACTTTGCCTGACGGTGTATTCATGTGTACAGGATTGACCACAGATCTCACAGATACCGTCCGGATCAAATACACATGCGCCATCCATTGTATGTCCACACACGGAACAGGTTCCCTTGTGAATCCGCACGCCGCCTTCGGCAGTCTCGGTTGTATAGGGATACAGATGGGATTCTTCTTTTATAACGCCGCCGCATGCACCACAGATTTCTTTATGGGAAGAATCATCAGCGGTACAGCTTTCTGCCTGTTCTTCGTTGATATATCCACAGAGGACACATACGGGACCGTGCATAGTTGTTCCGGTGATCTGTTTCCTGCCGTCGAACTCATGATTGCAGGGGATCTCCGGTTCTGGTGTTGTCGGCTCCGGTGTTGGTGCAGGTGTCGGCACTGGGGTTGGAGCGGCAGAAGATGGTAAGGTCAAAGAGGACAGGATGTTCGAAACAGAGCTGTTGTCCACACTGGAAGGGACGATCAGTCTGGGGGATGCAAGGATCTGTCCGTTCATTCCGCTGACTGTAAAGCCGGCTTTTGTCGTTGCGTCAATGGTCGTATATTTTCGGTTTTCTTTGATGCCGAAATTTACATAGTGAACATAGTATGCCAGAAGATCGTCGCCAAACGCCTTTTGCAGATCCGGATAAGCGGAACTGTATGCAAAAACATTGAAGTCAGAATTAATATCAGATCTTCCTTCGTTCAAACCGAAAATAACAAAATGGTTCCAAAGCGCTTCTGAGTCATTTCCAAAGGCCTTTGCAACGTCCGGATATGCTATTGCATACCGTTCGGGTTTGAAAACCTGCCTTAAAGCTTCAAGGGCTTCCGGGGTATATGTTATTTTGTACTTTTTCATAATTTCCTTGTGCAGAGAGGTCTCGGAAGAGGTGTTTTTGTTTATTGTATTCAGTGTATTCAGTGCGCTCATATTGTTTTTGACAATCATTGCGGCGTTTGCCGTCATACCGGAGCCCAGACACATGGTGAGGGCGAGAGCGAATGCCAGAAGTTTCTTTTTCAATATTCCATCCTCCTTTTTCAGAAAAAAAGTTCCTTTATCACAGGTCTAGGTTACCATTTTTCAAAAAGCTTTGCAACGAAATCACAATAAATAGTATTTCCGTTACAGTTCACTCGTACTTTTTTGTAAGCAGATTTCATGCTCGCATGAAAATCTGCTTACAAAAAAGTACGGAGGGAGCGCCACTTTATGAGCAAAAATGAGCTGCGAAGCAGCGGAGAGCGTCGCAGACGCGTTTTTGCGAATGGCGCGAGTGAACTGTAAAGAACCTGCCTGTCACGCTTATCATACCGTAACTTGCGGTGGCATGCAAGAATTATTTGTGCTATACTGAAACAGGATTGAAAAAAGGTCAGAAGGCGGGAACAGGAACGTGAAAGAAACAAAAGAGATCAGAATGGAAAAAGGAAAACCGTATCCGCTGGGGTGGACGGAAAATGCGGATGGCAGCATCAATCTCGCAGCAGTGCTGGAACGCAGCAAAGAGTGCGGGGTCCTTCTGTATCCCAGAAGAGGCGGTGCGCCCAGACGGCTGGCATTTCGGGAAGAAGACCGAATCGGAAAAATCTGTTGCATGAAGCTGATCGGGCTGGATGCGCAGGAGTATGAATATAATTTTTACTGTGGCGAAGAGGTGATTACAGACCCGAAGGCGCGCAGAATCTGCGGCAATGAGAAATGGGGCAAAAAAATTTCCCCGTCTCTTCGCAGCGACAGCACAGAGGATGCGTTTGACTGGAAGAATGACAGACGCCCGCAGATCCCTTATGAGAACAGCATTTTTTATCAGCTGCATGTCAGAGGGTTCACGAAGCATACGTCTTCCGGCGTGACGGCGAAAGGGACGTTCGCTGGTCTGGCAGAGAAGATTCCCTATTTAAAATCGCTGCAGGTAACGGCAGTGGAGCTGATGCCGGTGTATGAATTCACAGAACTGGAAGCGGTAAAGCCGCTGCGGCAGAATGCTTATCCGGCAAAAGATCAGGAAGGAAATCCTGTGGAGGAAACCCTGCCGCGAATCAATTACTGGGGCTTTAAAAAAGGCTATTATTTCGCACCGAAAGCGTCATACAGCGTTAAGGATCCTGTGTTGGAATTCAAGGAAATGGTGCGTGCGTTCCACGCAGAGGGAATGGAGGTAATTCTGCAGTTCTATTTTCCGAAAGAAATCAATCGGGAGATGATCCTGGAAGTGATCCGATATTGGGTGTGCGAGTACCATATCGACGGCGTGCATCTGATGGGAGAACAGATTCCGGTGGGAATTCTGGCAGCTGACCCGATGCTTACGGATACGAAGCTGATTTATTACGGATTTCCGTATGAAGAGATTTATCCGGTGGGGCAGGTTCCGGACGTGCGCAATTTAGCGGAATGCCGGGATGAATTTCAGTATGACATGCGCCGCTTTTTAAAGGGAGACGAGGATACGCTGCATCAGGCGCTGCGGAGAATGCGCTGCAATCCGGTGCAGAACGGCGTGATCAATTATATCACCAGCTATGAAGGCTTTTCCCTGGCGGATCTGGTTTCCTACGACCGCAAGCATAACGAGGCAAACGGGGAGGACAATCAGGACGGAAATCCCTACAACGCGAGCTGGAACTGCGGCGTGGAAGGACCTACCCGCAAGCGGACAATTTTGCAGCTGCGCAAAAGGCAGATGAAAAACGCACTGGCACTTTTGCTGTTTTCGCAGGGGACCCCGATGCTGACAGCCGGGGACGAGTTTGGACAGAGCCGGGAGGGCAACAACAATCCGTACTGTCAGGACAACGAGATCAGCTGGCTGAACTGGAAGCTTACGGAGAAAAATAAGGATTTTCTGGACTATACAAAGGAACTGATTGCACTGAGGAAAGCGCATCCGGTACTCCACCAGAGCAGAGAGCTGACGCTGATGGACTATGCGGCGTGCGGCTATCCGGATTTATCTTATCATGGAAAGGATGCATGGCGCTTGATGGCCGACCGGTTAAACCGGGAGGCAGGTTTGATGTACTGCGGTCGTTATGCCCCAAAAGACCGTGCACAGGAGGATGACTTTTTCTATATCGCTATGAACATGCACTGGGAGCCCCAGCGGCTGGCGCTTCCTGATCTTCCGGCAGGCATGCGCTGGGAAAAGGTGTTGGATACGCAGGGAGATGTGGTGGAAACACAGGCTGATCCGCTGACAAAATCCATCACCGTTCCGGGACGCTGCATCCAGGTTCTGGAAAGCACAGGAAATCCGGTCAGGAAAGGAAAGAAAAGAAAAGAAAAGTGAAAGCGTTACAGCATTTTAAGACGATTACCTATCATAAGTATCTGGTGATGAAAGGATGCTTTGCGGTCGGCTTGTACCGGCAGGGCATCTGTCATGACCTTTCCAAATATTCCTGGACGGAATTTAGGGTCGGAGCAAAATATTATCAGGGAAATCGAAGCCCGAACAACGCGGAGCGGGAGGATATAGGGTATTCTTCTGCATGGCTGCATCATAAAGGACGCAACAGGCATCATTACGAATACTGGGTGGATTACAGCACGCAGAGCATTGAGGGCGGAATGGCTCCGGTGCCGATGCCTCGCAAATATGTGGCAGAAATGCTGATGGACCGGATTGCAGCGTCCAAAACCTACCGGGGAAGCGCCTATAAAGACAGCGATCCTCTCGCGTATTACAAAAATGCAAAAGAGCCGCCGTTTATGCACATACAGACGAGACGGCAGCTGGAGCACCTTCTGACGATGCTGGCAGAAGAGGGCGAGGAAAAGACGTTCGCTTATGTTCGCAGAATTTTGAAAAAAGGCCGTCGGGCAGACAGACATAGTTCCTGATGTACAGCCGGACGGACAGACACAGAGCCAGAAAGGTTTGCATACAGTGATATCAGATCTGTTTGAAACAGGGGAAAACGATGAACGGTTTTTACTTGCTGGTATTGCTGATGTGCTGCAGCTGTCAGAATCGGACGGACTGCGCAAACTGGAACGAAAGAAGAGACGCAGGAGATAACCGACAGCAGGATATGCGGCGTATGCGGGATACGGACTGTGGCTGCAGAAACGGCGACAGGGTGCAGTACGGTTGCAGCTGCGAAAATGATGGCTGGACCGGACAGTCAGGCTGCAGCTGCCAGCGGGAGAACGCAGCAGGGATGCAGCGGCGAAGCGGTGAAACTGCCGGACCTGTGTCGGAACAGCCGGACTGCAACTGCCGGCAGCAGATGTCGCGGCAGGGCGGCATGCAGCGTTACGACCGGGAGCTAAAGGAATCTGCGGCGTTTGACAGCGTACCCGGAATGGAAATGACAGACGGACACCCGTATCCGGTGTACCGGGAAACGGATGAAGTTCGATAGAAAGAAAACAATAGAATGCACGCTCTGCGAGCATTCTATTGTCATGAATCAGGGGATTCATTCTCAAAGGCTGGGGATGAATCCTTTTTTCCTGTTTATTTTTCAATCTTTCATTGACAAAACCGCTATAAGGCGCGTAAACTCAGAAGAGTTTTGTAGTGATAGAGATTAAAGGAGATTAAATGGGAGAATTATTGGTACGTTACGAAGAATCAGGAATTGACGAGCGGATTTTGCGCGCAGTGGAGGAGATGGGCTTCGTCCATATGACGCCGATCCAGGAAAAGGCGATTCCGGTTTTTCTGGAAGGAAGAGATGTGATCGGACAGGCGCAGACAGGAACCGGTAAGACCGCCGCGTTTGGAATCCCGATGCTGCAGAAGATTGACGAAGAGGACAGATCGCTGCAGGGTATGATCCTTTGCCCGACGAGAGAGCTTGCGATGCAGGCGGCTCAGCAGCTGAGACAGTTTGCAAAATATATGCACAATATTCGCGTGCTTGCCGTATATGGAGGGCAGGATATCAACAGACAGATCAAGGCGTTAAAGGGCGGCGTGCAGATCATTGTCGGCACACCGGGACGCGTGATGGATCATATGAGACGCCACACGATCCGCTTAGACAACCTGAAAATGGTCGTTCTGGATGAAGCAGATGAAATGCTGAACATGGGCTTTCGGGAAGATATGGAGGCGATTCTGGGACAGATTCCGTGCGAACACCAGACGGCGCTGTTTTCCGCAACGATGCCGGAGCCGATTTTACAGATCACCGATCAGTTCCAGACCGATGCGGAAATGGTAAAGGTTGTCAAAAAGGAATTGACGGTAGAAAGAATCCGGCAGTATCTTTATTATATCCGCAGATCGGATAAGGAAGCTGCAGCTGCAAGGCTGATTGAATATTATAACCTGAAAAGAGGACTGATTTTCTGCAACACCAAGAGTATGGTGGACGAGCTGGCAGAGAATCTGAAAAACAGAGGCATCGCGGCAGAAGGGCTGCATGGCGATTTGAGCCAGGCACAGAGAGATACGGTCATGAACCGTTTCAGAAGCGGTAATCTCCAGATGCTGATCGCAACGGATGTTGCGGCGAGAGGAATCGATGTAAACGATGTGGATGGCGTTATCAATTATGACGTTCCGCAGGATATCGAATATTATGTGCACCGTATCGGCCGTACCGGCAGAGCAGGAAAAGAGGGCATGAGCTTTACGCTGGCAAGCCGCAGAGAGTCCTTCAGAATCCGTGAAATTGAGCGGGTCTGCAAGACAAAACTGGAAGAAAAGCATCTTCCCTCCGGAGAAGAAGTGCGTCAGCATAAGGAAGCATCTGTGCTCCAGAAAATCCGCGAGGTGATGGAGGAAGCAAATACCGCGGACTGTTATCGTGCGGTAGAGCGCTTTGAAAAAGAAACCGGCATTTCCGCAATTGAGCTGGCAGCAGCATTTTTGTATGAGCAGGTTGGCGGTGAGCCGGAAGAAATCGTGGAAGAGCCTAAAGTAGTCAGACGCGATGGAGAACGGAGATTTGGGGATAGACGCCGGGATGGATCTGGAAGCAGAAACGGTGGACGTTTCGGCGACCGTGATCAGAGAGGCGGACGTTTCAATGACCGCGACCAGAGAAATGGCGGACGCTTCGGAGAGAAAAACGGCAGCTACCGTTCGGAACGCGACGGCAGGCAGAGACGTTTTGGCAACGACAGCCGCAGATCGGACAGACGGCAGGCAGAAAACGGCGGCAGAAGAAGAACTTCCGGCGAGGGAAGCTATCGCGCAGCCGGAAGCGGCTTTAAAGGGGAGAAAAGATAACAGCAGAATGTATGCGCTGCGAACGTTCTGTTGTTATAAACAATAGAATGCACGCTCTGCGAGCATTCTATTGTCATGAATAAAAGCAGGGGGTAACAAAAATGAAAACAGCTGTATTTTATGAGCACATTTTAGAGGGCGCAAAGCAGTCTGGAAAAAGTGTGGCAGAACTGATGGAGAAATGCGCATCCTGGAACATTCGTGGGATTGAAATCGGAGATGCGCTGCTTCGCGAGAACAAAGAAGAAATCAAAGATCTGCTGGAGAAAAACCATATGCAGGTCAGCTGCAGCAATGCGTTCTATGATTTCGGGCACAACCCGGATGCAGCGCAGGGAAAGAAACAGATCGACCTTGCAGAAGAGTTCGGTGTGTCCAAGGTACTGATTATTCCGGGTGAGCTGTCGGAAAACGAGGCGTCTGCACTCAACGCACTTTCTGCGTCGAAAGAGCAGACGGATTCCTACATGTCTGAAAATGCTTCGATCCAGAACATGGTGCAGGCATTAAAAGAGCTGGTTGCTTATGGAAAAGAAAAGAACATCCTTGTGACGCTGGAGGATTTTGACGGTCCGGTACAGCCGTTTGCAAGAATGTATCAGCTGCTGTGGTTTATGGAAAATGTTCCGGGGCTGAAATTTACGCTGGATACCGGCAACTTCGCGTACAGCGACGAGGACGCCGTGCAGGCGTATGAAGTGCTGAAGGATTATATTGTCCATGTGCACTGCAAGGATCGAAACGCTGATCCTGCATTGACCGGGGAGCACAGATACAATCGGGGACTTCTTGCGGCTGCGGTCGGATCGGGCTATCTGCCGATGAAAGAGATTCTGGATCGTCTGAAAGAAAGCGGTTATGAGGATTATCTTGCGATCGAGCATTTTAATGCCGCAGATCAGGTGGCATTTATGGAGCAGTCGGCTGCTTTTTTACAACAGTATCTGTAAGGGTGAGTTATGAAGCTGATTTATTTTGATGCGGGCAATCCGCAGAAGAAAAAAGAACTGGAAGGACTGGCAAAGGCAGCGGGCTACGATTTCGTGCCCGTTGCCGCCATGCAGACCGGACAAAAGATCGGTTATCTGGCGGGCGTTTCCGGATATCGGGAAACGCCTTTGCCCGTTCTTGCCCTTCCGCCGCGAATTGGAGAGGATATGCTTTTGTTCGCACAGACGACGGCGGATATGATCGACCCGGCGCTGGAGCTGTTAAAAAAGAACCGGATTTCGATAGGTCTAAAGGCGATCGTTACGCCTTATAATGTCGGCTGGACGCTTTTTGAGCTGTATCAGGAGCTTGTAAAAGAGCGGGAAAAAATAAAATAACCATGGCGCTGCCCCTTGTGGGCGGCGCGTTTTCATTTTATAGGAAAATGCGTCCTATGAAATAAAACGCGCTACGAGGATGTGCACTCGGCGCAGTGGTAGATGGTTGCCGAAGCAATCGCACCTCGGCGCGAGAATGTGCCTTGGCACATTCTTTTTCATCAGTTGCAGGGGCAAAAATGGCGGAGCGAGTCCAGCCGTGGCGCAGAGACGTCATTGCAAAATCTGCTTTCTTTTACGCTCACCCCAACGATATCCACAAAATCAAACCCTCCTATCAAAACTGCTGTGATAATACTTAGTGCGGGATTGCCAGATTTTGCGTAAGATAAAGGTCAGTACGATAGGAATACAGCAAAAAACCAAAAGGAGAGTTTCGTATGAAAGTAACAAGAGCAGCAAGCATTCCGTTAGTCACACACGACCCTTATTTTTCTATCTGGTCCGGCGCGGATCATCTGTATGACAAGGATCCTGTGCACTGGAGCCAGATTCGCCAGCAGCTGAGAGGCTATGTCAATGTGGATGGCGTCGTTTACAGCTTTCTTGGCGACAAGGAGTTCCACGAGACGATCGGTCAGACCGGCGTGGACGTAACTGCGACCTCCACCACCTACACCTTTGAAAATGAAAAAATCATCCTGAATGTGAAGTTTACTTCCCCTTTGCTTCTGGATGACCTGACGCTGGTTTCCAGACCCTGTACCTATATCGACTACGCAGTAGAAAAGAAAGAAAACTGCGACGTAAGGGTGGACTTTGTCGTAGCCTCTGATCTGGTAAGTCAGAAGCAGGCGAAGTTGATCGGCTGCAACGCAAGACGTCCGGAAAAAAACGACGCGCCCGCATATAACTACGCACAGATGGGCAGAGCAGCACAGAAGCCTCTGGGCGGCAGCGGCGACCATGTAACGATCGACTGGGGTTATGTTTATGTGGCCTCCTCAGAGAAAGGCGCAGTATGCACCTACGATGCCGCAAATGAAAAGCTGATCTGCAGACTGCCTCTGGATGACGACAAGGCCGGCATGATTTTGGCATATGATGATCTGCTTTCCATCAACTACTTCGGACAGTGGCGCAAGGCATACTGGACCAACACCTATGCAACCATTCTGGATGCAATCGGCGCAGCGTTTGCGGATCACGACGAGACGTTAAAGCATGCGGCAGCAGTCGATGAAAAGGTAGAAAAAGAAGCTTATGCGGTTGGCGGCGAGAAATACGCATTCCTGTGCAACATGAGCTACCGTCATGCCATCGCAGCGCACAAGCTGATCACCGACGAAGACGGCAATATCATTTTCCTGTCCAAGGAAAACGACTCCAACGGCTGTATCGGTACGGTTGATGTAAGTTATCCTTCTGTTCCCCTGTTCTTACTGTTCAACACCGAATATGTCAAAGGCATGCTGCGTCCGGTATTTCAATTTGCTGCCTGCGATTCCTGGGAATTTGACTTCGCACCGCACGACGTTGGACGTTACCCTTACGCATGGGGACAGGTTTACGGCTTAAACGGCAAGAAGGGCGACCTGTGGTTCTCCGGCTGGAACGACGATATCTTCCCTCCGTTCTACCAGTATCCTGCAGGAACCGATATTTTCGAGTTCAGATATCAGATGCCCGTTGAGGAATGTGGTAACATGCTGCTGATGACGGCAGCTGTCTGTAAGCTGGATGGAAACGCTTTATTTGCGGAGCCTCACATGGCTGTTTTAAAGCAGTGGACACAGTATCTGGTCAAATTCGGTGCAGACCCTGGTGAACAGTTGTGCACCGACGACTTTGCAGGACATCTGTCCCACAATGTAAATCTGTCTGCAAAAGCGATCATGGGCATAGAGGCCTATGCGCGTCTGGCAGCTCAGCTCGGCAGGACAGAAGAAGCGGAAGAATATCATGCAAAGGCTGCTGAAATGGCAAAAGACTGGGAGAAGCGCGCAATTGCAGACGACCACTATGTGCTGGCCTTCGGTAATGCGGATACCTGGAGCTTAAAATACAACCTTGTATGGGATAAATTCTTTGGCAGCAAGCTGTTCTCGGATGAAGTTTACGAGAAAGAGCTGAAATACTATGTCAAGAAGACCAACGAGTACGGTACGCCTCTGGACAGCAGAAAGGATTATACCAAGAGCGACTGGATTTTATGGTGTGCATCGATGGCAAAGACCGACGAGGAAGCGCAGGCGCTGATCGCACCGGTTGCGCACTATCTGGAAACCACCGCAACCAGAGTGCCTTTCTCTGACTGGTACGAGACCGTAACCGGCGAATACTGTCAATTCATGGGGAGAAGCGTACAGGGCGGTATCTTCATGCCGGTTCTGATGAAGAAATTCGGTCAGTGAATCCCTGCAGCATCCCTGACTGTTTTAAATTCATATCATTTCTGAATCCTATGGGGCTGTCGCACGTTAGTGCGACAGCCCTTTTTGATCGTATAGAAAACTTCGCTTATATACGATCAAAATGCTCCGCGAGGATGCGCACTCGGCGCAGGGGTAGATGGTTGCTAAAGCAACCGCGCCTCGGCGCGAGAATGTGCCAAGGCACATTCTTTTTTTACGTTCCATCGCTGACTAATGTTGGTATCGAAAAACAAAAAAGAGTATCAAATAACATAAGTTATCTATATGAATCATAAGTTTGATACAAATAAAAAAAGTGCTTGACATCTATCGAACGTTAGAATATACTAACTAGCGTCTGGAAGTAAGAAGGATAGACAAAGATTGAAAAAGGAAATTTTTCAATCGTGAGATTTGCGTCTGCGTGTACTTGATACAAACGCGACATGCGCAAAAATGAGCGGAAGTATGGCAAAAGAAAGAAGGTTGAGCAGATGCCTTTAACAATGGCGACGATGGGAGAAGTCAACAAGATCGTGAAGGTTGGCGGAAACGAAGAGACAAGACGTTTTCTGGAAAATCTCGGATTTGTAGCGGGAACGGAAATCACAGTTGTATCTTCGATCGGAGGAAACCTGATTGTAAATGTCAAGGATTCCAGAATTGCAGTAAATGAAGATATGGCACGGCACATCGTGATCTGATGATCGCCGATACTATATATTAAAGGAGCTAAGGGAAAGGAGATAAGACCATGACACTGCGTGATGCACAGGTTGGAAGCACGGTTGTTGTAACCAAGATTGAAGGTGACAGTGCGTATAAGCGTCGGATTATGGATATGGGAATCACCAAAGGAAGCGAACTTTACATCAGAAAAGTTGCTCCGCTGGGAGATCCGGTAGAGATCACTGTCAGAGGCTATGAGCTGACCGTCAGAAAAGACGATGCACAGTGCGTACAGGTAAAATAAACAGCCGCATTTTTACAGAGGGATTAAGGAGGTAAGAGAAGATGGCAATTAGAATTGCGCTTGCCGGTAACCCGAACTGTGGTAAAACAACCATGTTCAACGCGCTGACCGGCGCCAATCAGTATGTAGGTAACTGGCCTGGTGTTACCGTAGAGAAAAAAGAAGGTAAATTGAAAAGCAAAAAGGTGAAGGAAGAGGTAGTCGTAACCGACCTTCCTGGTATTTATTCCCTTTCACCGTATACCCTGGAAGAAGTTGTCAGCCGTGACTATCTGTTAAAAGAGAATCCGGATGTCATCGTAGATCTGGTGGATGCAACCAATATTGAAAGAAACTTATATCTGACCACTCAGCTGATCGAAACCGGTGTTCCGGTTGTTATCGCGCTGAACATGGCGGATTTGCTGGAAAAGAGAGGCATCAAGATCGACGTTGCCCGCCTTTCCATGCTCCTTGACTGTCCAATCGTTGAGACTTCTGCATTAAAGGGCGAAGGACTTGACAAGCTGATCGACGAAGCGATCAGGACCGCAAAGAAGAAAGAAGCAGACCTTCCGAAAGAGATCTTTAACAAGGATCTGGAAGATGCAGTCAGCGCTGCAGCAGAAGTTCTTCCTTCTTCCATCGATGCAAACAAAAAGAGATGGTATGCAGTAAAATTCCTGGAGAAGGACTCCAAGGTTGCTGAAAGCGTAAAGCTGACAGACAGCGCTGCAAAGAAGATCGAAGAGTTAAGAGCTGGTCTGGAAAAGTCTCATGATGACGATATGGAAAGTATCGTAACCGATGAGCGTTATAGATTCATTCAGAAGATTGTCGGCACGACTGTGAAAAAGGGCAAGGATAAGTTGACAACTTCTGATAAAATCGATAAGATCGTTACAAACCGTATCCTCGGTATCCCGATCTTTATCGCAGTTATGTTCGTAGTATATTACATCTCTGTTACCACGATCGGCACGATTGTAACAGACTGGACAAATGATACCTTCGTTGGCGGCATTCAGGAAATCGTAGGCGGATTCCTGGAAGGCATCGGCACCAACGATGTAGTAACAAGCCTTGTTGTGGATGGTGTAATCGGCGGTGTAGGCGCTGTCCTTGGTTTCGTACCTCAGATGGCAATCCTGTTCCTGTTTTTGTCTATCCTGGAAGACTGCGGTTACATGGTTCGTATTGCCTTTGTCATGGACCGGGTGTTCCGTCATTTCGGTCTGTCCGGTAAGAGCTTCATTCCGCTGCTGATCTCCTCTGGCTGCGGTATCCCTGGTATCATGGCTTCCAAGACCATCGAGCAGGATAACGACAGAAGACTGACGATCATGACAGCAACCTTTATCCCCTGCGGCGCGAAGCTTCCTGTTATCGCACTGATGGGCGGCGTAATGGCAAGCTGGGCAACCGGCAGCTATGAAGCAGGCGGATTTATGGCTCCCGCAATGTACTTCATGGGCATTGTAGCAGTCCTTGTGGCAGCCATTATCTTAAAGAAAACCAAACCTTTCTCTGGAAAGCCTGCTCCGTTCGTTATGGAGCTTCCTCAGTACCATGTTCCTCAGGCTAAGACCGTACTGCTTCATGTATGGGAAAGACTGAAAGGCTTCATCATCAAGGCTGGTACGATCCTGTTCCTTGCCTGCGTAGTAATGTGGTTCCTTGGCGGATTTGGTTTCGAAAACGGCGGCTTCGGTCTGGTAGAAGAGAGCGGAAACAGCTTACTGGCTGTAATCGGTGGTTTCATCGCACCTCTGTTTGCACCTCTGGGCTTTGGCGAGTGGCAGCCTGTGGCAGCTTCTCTGTCCGGCTTTACCGCAAAGGAAGCGATCGTTTCCACCATGGGCGTTCTTGCAAATGTAACTGGCGATACAGAAGATGCAGTAACCGTTGCACAGGCTGTACAGACATGGTTCCCTACTTCTCTGGCAGCACTGAGCTTCCTGATCTTCAACCTGCTGGATTCTCCTTGTCTGGCTGCAATTGCAACCATGGCACAGCAGATGCAGTCTAAAAAGTGGTTCTGGTTTGCAATCCTGTTCCAGAACATATTCGCTTACATCGTTTGCCTGTGCATCTACCAGATCGGTTCCTTTGTAACCGGCGGCAGCTTCGGCGTAGGCACTGTATTCGGATTTGTATTTGCGGCAATCATTCTGTTCCTGTTATTCAGACCCGATCCCTACAAGGATCAGAAGGTTTACTCCAAACGGTCTGTACAGGCGGCAAACTAAGGACTGGGTAAAGAATAGAAACGGAGGAGGCTGGACATTTCTGATGTCCGGCCTTTTCCCAAACATGTGGAGGAATGCACGATGGCAAATGCAGTAATTCTGATTCTGGTGATCGGATATTGTCTGTTCCTGATTTACAAACAGGTTCAGAATAGAAAAGCCGGAAAACATCTCGGCTGTACAGGCTGTGGCGGTTCCTGCGGCGGTTGCAGCGGCTGCAGCGCGTGCAGGACAGAAGAAAACAAGAAAAAACACTGACAGGCGTAAAGCAGCAGTGACAAAGACTGTCCGATCCGAAGCTAGGGGATCCTTCCTTTGCGCAAAGAAAAGAGGAAAAAATGGGAAATGTTGGAAACACCACAGGCTCCATGCTTTACGGCTTTGGTGCTTTTCTGGTGATCTATCTGGCAGGTGTCCTGATTTATCAGGTCGTGCTCTGGATTCAGAAATGGAAAAGGAAAAAGAAAGACGGAGAACAGGAAAATGGCTAATGTAATTGTTGTAGCAATTGTAATTGTTCTTTTGGGATTTGCACTGAAAGGAACGCTGAAGCATTTGAAAGGGGAAAGCCCCTGCTGCGGTGGCGGCGATACGATTATCATCGAAGATAAAAAGCTGGATGGTCCTGTCATCGGCAAAAAGACCGTGAAAATTTCTGGTATGCACTGCGATCACTGCGTCAGAGCCGTAACCGAAGCAATCAACAAAATCGACGGGGCTTCTGCAAAGATCAACCTGAAAAAGAAAGAAGCAGTCGTTTCCTACGAAAAGGTTGTAGAAGATGCAGCGATCCGGGAAGCTGTCGAAAAGGCAGGCTATACCGTACAGAGCATTCAGGGCTGAGTTACGTTAAGCTGCAGCATTGCAGCGTGTGTAAAAACGAAACAGGATTCCTGATAGCATTCCAAGAGAAAATCTGCTATAATAACAGTGTCGGCAGCAAAGAAATTTGGCGGTCGGCGCTGTTTTTCATTCATGACAATAGAATGCTCGCAGAGCGTGCATTCTACTGTTTCAACGAAGGCAGCGCTGATTTCGATTTGCAGATTTTCAGGGGAGGAAAGCTCCGATTCGAAATACAAGAGGTAAGTAAGGAGGGCTATGCCCTATGATGGTTTCCACAAAGGGAAGATACGCGCTTCGGGTCATGCTGGATCTGGCGATGCAGAAGCAGGAGGAGTATGTTTCCCTGAATGATATTGCACAGCGGCAGAAGATTTCGATGAAATATCTGGAATCGATTGTCGGTATGCTCAACAAGGCAGGACTTCTGCAGAGCAGAAGAGGGAAAGACGGAGGCTACCGGATGGCACGCAGACCGGAGGAATACCCGGTCAGCGAGATTTTGAAGCTGACAGAAGGGACGCTCGCACCGGTTTCCTGCATGGACGGGGAAGGCTGCGGCCCGGAGTGCGAGCTTCTGGCGAACTGCCTGACCAGACCGATGTGGAATCGACTGGACGAAATTATAGACGAATATCTTTCCAGCGTATCGATCCAGGATCTGCTGGATGGGAGGTGTTAACACTGCGCCGGAAATGGAAAGGATGACGGACATGCGCGTATATGCGGATCAGGCTGCAACCACCAGCCTGAGTAAAACAGCCCTGGAGGCGATGCTGTCCTGGATGACAGAAAACTTCGGTAACCCGTCCGCCCTATATGAAGAGGGGCGAACAGCGCGGGACGCAGTCGAGACAGCGCGGGAGAAAATCGCGCATCTGCTGCATGCGAAGGCGAAGGAAATTTATTTTACCTCCGGCGGTACGGAGGCAGATAACTGGGCGCTGCAGATGGCGGCAGCAGCCGGGGCACGAATCGGCAAAAAGCATATTATCGTATCGGCAATCGAGCACCATGCGGTGTTAAACCCGGCGAAGTCGCTGGAACGGCAGGGGTTTCGGGTGACCTATCTGCCGGTAACATCAGAAGGGTTGGTTTTGCCCGAAACGCTGGAAGCTGCGATCTGCCCGGATACAGCGCTGGTGAGCGTGATGTATGCCAACAATGAAGTCGGCACGATTCAGCCGGTAGAAGAGCTTGCGGAGATCTGCAGGATGCACGGCGTGTGGTTTCATACGGATGCAGTGCAGGCAGCAGGGCATGTGGAAATCGACCTGACAAAGCTGCAGGCGGATTTTCTGTCTGTCTCGGCACATAAATTCCACGGTCCGAAAGGCTGCGGATTTTTGTATGTGAAAAACGGGTTCCGGACCGAGAGCCTGTTGGAGGGCGGCGCGCAGGAAAAAGGAAAGCGCGCCGGAACCGAAAATGTTCCCGGCATCGTTGGCATGGCGGCGGCTCTGGAGGAGAGTCTGATAAACCGCGACAAAAAAGATACCTTCGTGCTGGAGCTGCGCAGACAGGTCGCAGAGCGCCTGCTTTCCATCGAAGGGAGCCATTTAAACGGCTGTGGGGTCATGGAGGACGGTGAAGGTGCAGCAGCGGGCACCGATGCTGCGGCACGACATGCAGGTACTGCTGTCTCCCGTGCCGACCGGCTGTGCGGCAACTTAAATATCAGCTTCGACGGCATCGAGGCAGAAGCTCTTCTTCTGTACCTTGACATGAAGGGCGTCTCCGTTTCGGCGGGCGCGGCGTGCTCGGCGGGCGCACTGGAGCCGAGCCATGTGCTGACAGCGATGGGCATATCGCCGGAGCTTGCAAAAGGCACGATCCGCATCAGCTTGGATGAGACGAACACACAGGAGGACGCAGAATTCCTGATGGAGGTCATCCCGGACGCGGTTGCGCACCTGCGAAGCATGGCATAAAGATTTTCGAACGGGCAGATTCGACAAAAATCTGCCCGCTTTTCATGGTAAAAACAGACGAAAATCATTTTTTGTCAGATTTTGATTTTCCTTTTAAAAAAATCGGGGGTATAATAAAAGTGTAGTGTTTTGGGCGGCTGAAACCATGGCAGCTGTCGTTTTTTAAAGAAAGTTGAGGGTATCTATGTTTGAGAAAGGAGATCTGGTTACTTACGGATGCAAGGGCGTCTGTGAAGTTAAGAACATTACTACGCTGAACCTGGAGGGAATTCCCAAAGACCGTCTGTATTATGAGATGCAGTCCATGGTCAACGCCGGCAGCAGGATTTTTTCTCCCGTCGGACAGGAGGAAAAAAATGCGATGCGCGCGGTGCTGACAAAGGAAGAAGCAGAGGAGCTTTTGGGACAGCTGCCGGAGTGCAGACTGTGCTGGGAGAAGGATGAAAGACGGCGAGAGGAGACCTACCGCAGGATTATCAATCACAGCGATGCAAGAGGAATGCTCTGTATGATCCGCACAATTACGGATTACGGCAGGGAGCGGGTGCTGGAGGGGCGCAGGATGCCCGCGATGGACGGCCGCTATTTGAAAGCCGCGGAGGACAATCTTTATGCAGAACTGTCGATTGCCATGGAGATACCGCGCAGCGCCCTCAAAGAATATATGGCGGCACGGATGGGAGAATTAAGCGGAGCGCTGCAGGCGCTTTGAAATATGTAAGAAGATGCGGCTGCAGGAACGTAACAGAAATTACGGGTTGACAGTGTATAACGGCTGCAGTCTGTGGAAATACTGATAAGGACAGGAAAGTAAGCAGTGCTTACGAATCAAAAGAGGACGATTTCGGTCAGAAGAACCGGTATCGTCTTTTTTTATCGTATAGGAAACATTGCTTCTATACGATAAAAAAGCTCTACGAGGATGCGCCAAGGCACATTCTTTTTTCGTCGCTCCGGTTCTCTCGAAATTTTATAAAAAAGTACTTGATTTTCAAAAAGAGTTCTGGTAGACTAAGCGTAGTTAGAAAAGACTAACTAAAAAAGGAATAAATCATGGTTATCTCCATCCGCCGTGCGCTGCTGACACACGGCGGGTGGCCCTTTGGGGAAACTGTAAGGAAGGAGACTAGTGTGAAAAATAAGCGTGATCGCTTATTTTTCACACAGCTATTTGTGCCGCAGGCGTCACAAAGTAGCTAGGATCGCAGAGCAGAACTGGAAGTTCTGCTCGCGGTTCCTTCGGCGCAAAGCGCCTGCGGAATGGAGGTTAAAATGGCAAATCTGACCATTGAAAAAGTAATCGGAAGAGAAATTATTGATTCCAGAGGCAATCCGACTGTTGAGGCAGAAGTTGTTTTAGCGGACGGAACTGTAGGAAGAGGCATGGCACCCAGCGGAGCTTCTACCGGCGAGTTCGAAGCGCTGGAGCTGCGCGATCAGGATAAATCCCGATTTGGCGGCAAGGGCGTTCTAAAAGCTGTCAACAATATCAATACGGTAATCAACGATGTACTCTGTGGAGTAGATGCATTTGACACTTATAAAGTAGACGCTGCGATGATCAAAGCAGACGGAACAGAGGATAAATCCAAACTCGGCGCCAATGCGATTCTGGCAGTATCCATCGCAGCTGCAAGAGCGGCAGCACAGTCCTTAAATATCCCGCTGTACCGTTTCCTGGGCGGCGCAAACGGAAATCGGCTTCCGGTTCCGATGATGAACATCTTAAACGGCGGCGCACATGCAGCGAACACCGTAGATGTGCAGGAGTTTATGATTATGCCGGTTGGTGCAAAGAGCTTTTCCGAAGGGCTTCGCTGGTGTACAGAAGTATTTCACGCACTGCAGGCTCTGTTGAAGTCCAGAGGCCTTGCAACCTCCGTTGGCGATGAGGGCGGTTTCGCACCGAACCTTGGCAGCGACGAAGAAGCAATCGAAGTTATTCTGGAAGCGATCAAGAAGGCAGGTTACGAGCCGGGAACCGATTTCGTTCTGGCAATGGATGCAGCTTCCAGTGAATGGAAAGGCAGCAGGAAGGGGGAATATGTGCTTCCGAAGGCTGGCACGAAGTTCACCTCCGAAGAACTGGTTGCACACTGGAAAAAGCTGTGTGAGAAATATCCGATCGCTTCGATTGAAGACGGTCTGGACGAAGAGGACTGGGAAGGCTGGAAGCATATGACAGCGGAACTTGGTGACAAAGTACAGTTAGTCGGCGACGACCTGTTTGTTACCAATACAAAGCGTCTGCAGAAGGGGATTGACCTTGGTTGCGGTAATGCGATTCTGATCAAGTTAAATCAGATCGGCAGCGTATCCGAAACCCTGGAAGCGATCAAGCTGGCACACGAGGCAGGCTATTGCGCAATCACCTCCCACCGTTCCGGCGAGACAGAGGACACCACAATCGCAGACCTGGCGGTTGCATTGAATACCTGCCAGATCAAGACCGGCGCACCCAGCAGAAGTGAGCGTGTTGCAAAATACAACCAGCTGCTGCGAATCGAAGAAGAGCTTGGCGAGGCTGCCTGCTATCCTGGAAAGGCGGCTTTCGGCAGATAAAAAGCTGACATCAGAGAGGTACTACGATGAGTCAACAGGCATTTTGGCTGTTTCTGAAAATGGATAAGCGAAATCTGTTCGTACAGATGGCGCTCCAGTGCGCACCGGTGCTGGCGGGAATCAAGATTTCCAATCTTCTGATCATCGAGGAAAGATACTGGAAGGAACTGTGTTTTCTGCTGCGCAATTCCGAAATGTGTGCCAGAAAGCTGTACCGCTGCAGAGATAAGATTACTCTGTTGCTGTACCGCAGAGAAGAACTGGAGCAATGGGTAAAAACGGTACAGGTCGAAGCCCTTTTAAAAGAGATCGGCTACGACAGCGTGGAGCTGCACCGGATTTTCAGAAAACTGGAACAGCGCATCGGCGGGCACGGAAACGGTGAAATGCCTTTTCCTCATGAGCTGGGGCTGCTGCTGGGATATCCGGCAGAGGACGTCCGGGGCTTTATGGGGATCGGATATAAAAAGTGTCTTTATACAGGCTATTGGAAGGTCTACGAGAAGGCGGAGGAAAAGATCGCACTGTTTTCAGAATACGACAGAGCGATGGATCTAGCCCTTTCTATGGCGTATGAAAGACAGAATATTTTAAAATTAAAAGAAGTTTTTGAAGTCGACAGTCGGGAGAAAAAGCTGGCTGTCTGAATACGAGAGGAGTAGGAAAATGAGCAAGGTATCCGTAGTATACTGGTCCCAGTCCGGCAACACACAGGCGATGGCAGAGGCTGTTGCAGCCGGCATCACAGAAGCAGGAAAAGAGGCAGAGGTTGTTTATGTTTCAGACGTAAACGTTGCAGATTTAACTGCAGAAAAAGCATTTGCATTGGGCTGCCCCGCAATGGGCGCAGAAGTTCTGGAAGAGGGCGAGTTCGAGCCTTTCATGGAGAGCATTGACGGCTCCATCTCCGGCAAGACCATCGCACTGTTTGGTTCCTATGGCTGGGGCGACGGGCAGTGGATGCGCGAGTGGGCAGAGCGCGTGACCGGTGAAGGCGCAACCGTAGTAAACGGCGAGGGCTTAATCTGCCAGGAGACACCGGACGATGCAATGATTGAGGAGTGCAAAAATCTCGGCAAGGCGCTGGCAGCAAACGCCTGAGAACTTTAAAACAAAAAGATTCTCCATACTTTCCTGTTTGATAAAATTTTTGACACAGCAAAAGGACAGTTACCATGAAGGATAGCTGTCCTTTTGTTGTACTATGACAGATAAAGAAGGTGCTTTGGCAGATTCTCGCGCCGAGGCGCGGTTGCTTTGGCAACTATCTACCTATGCGCCGAGTACACATCCTATTGTCAGGAATAAAAAAAGACATCACCCTGCGGGAATGCCTTTTTCGATGGATGTTCGCTGCTTCGAACAACAGAATATACACTTTGGAAAAAGATTATTGTTTATCGCGGTTTTCCAGAACGTGTTTTTTGATTGCGGCGAAGCTTTCCGGGCTGATGACATGCTCCATGCGGCAGGCATCACTGACGGCTGTCTCGGGATCGACGCCGAGCTGAATCAGCCAGCCAGAAATCAGTTCATGACGTTCATAAATCATTTCAGCAATCTGGCGGCCGGTATCGGTCAGATAGATAAACCCTTCTTTGGTTACGGTAATATGGTTCTTTTCGCGTAGGTTCTTCATAGCGACACTGACGCTGGATTTTTTGAAGCCGAGTTCTTCTGCGATATCTACAGAGCGGACAACTGGATGGGTCTTGCTCAGGACAAGGATCGTTTCCAGATAGTTTTCCGCGGATTCATTTACTGCCATGGGATCACATTCCTTTCTGATGCTGTGCGCCTGCAACAGCATTTATAATAGTATAGCATGGATTTGTACGGTATTCAATTGAAAAAAAAGAAAACAGGACGAAAAAGATCTGTGAGGAAAGAATAAAATTTTGCAAAAGTACAAAAATAGACTGGGAAAAAATGGTCTCTTATGGTAATATTGAATATATTACAAGAATAAACACAGGGGGAAGATTTCATGGCAAAAGAAATGATTGCAATGCTGCTTGCAGGCGGACAGGGCTCGCGTCTGTATGCATTGACCCAGAGACTTGCAAAGCCTGCCGTTCCGTTTGGTGGAAAGTACCGGATTATCGATTTCCCGCTTTCCAATTGTGTCAATTCCGGGATTGATACAGTAGGCATTCTGACACAGTATCAGCCTATGGTGCTGAACGAATATATTGGAAACGGACAGCCTTGGGATTTGGACCGCTTAATTGGAGGCGTGCATGTTCTGCCGCCTTATCAGAAGGCATCCGGATCCGACTGGTATAAGGGAACAGCGAACGCAATCTATCAGAACATCCCGTTTATCGAGCGCTATAATCCCAAATACGTCATCATCCTGTCCGGCGACCAGATTTGCAAACAGGACTACAGCGATTTTTTACGCTTCCATAAAGAAAAGGGCGCAGAATTCTCCGTTGCTGTTATGGAAGTACCGTGGGAAGAGGCATCTCGTTTCGGTTTGATGGTAACGGACGAAAACGACAAGATCACCGCATTCCAGGAAAAACCCAAGGAACCTAAGTCAAATCTCGCGTCGATGGGAATCTACATTTTCAACTGGGATGTTTTAAAGAAATATCTGATCGAGGACGAGGCGGATCTGGAATCTGAAAATGATTTCGGCAAAAACGTCATTCCGAGCCTGCTGCGCGACGGCAGAGATATGTACGCTTATCATTTCAGCGGCTACTGGAAAGATGTCGGAACCATCAGCTCTCTCTGGGAAGCAAACATGGAGGTCCTCGATCCGGAGCACAGCGGCATTGACTTATTTGAGGATGACTGGAAAATCTACAGTCGAAACAGTGGGAAAACCGGTCACAGAATTTTGGATACCGGCGTTGTGGAAAACTCTATGGTGACGGACGGCTGCAGGATCGCAGGACATGTCAAGCATTCGATCCTGTTCTCCGGCGTATCGGTAGAAGAGGGCGCTGAGATCGAAGATGCAGTTGTAATGGGAGGCACCGTCATCAAAAAGGGCGCATCCGTCAAACACTGTATTGTTGCAGAAAATGTCGTGATCGGCGAAAACGCGGTTGTAGGGGAGATGCCGAAAGACGGCGCAGGCAGCGTTGCAACCATCGGTTCCGGTGTTTATATCGGAGACGGCGCAAAGGTCGGCCCTGCAGCGATGATCGATCAAAATGTAAAGGATGGTGAAGAACAATGGTAAACTCCAATGCGAACGCGCTGGGAATTATTTTCCCCAACAGCTATGATGGTTTGGTTCCGGAGCTTGTCACGGAGCGTCTGATGGCTTCCATTCCCTTTGCAGGCCGTTACCGTATGGTAGACTTTATTTTATCAAGCATGGTGAACTGCGGAATCGACAATGTTTCTCTGATCGTCCGTAAAAATTATCACTCTCTGATGGATCATCTCGGCTCCGGCAGAGAATGGGATTTAACCCGTAAATACGGCGGACTCAATATCGTGCCTCCGTTTGCTTCCAATACCGTGAAAGTATACAACGGAAGAATCGAAGCATTGGCGAGCATTCTGGATATGTTAAAGGATGCGAGAGAAAAATATGTCGTGATGTCTGACGCTAACCTTGCGGTAAACTTCGATTTTACAGCGATGCTGGAGCAGCATATCGAAAGCGGTGCGGATGTGACGATCGCATATAAGAAGCAGGAAATTCCCGTCGGAATGAAAAAGCCGTTTGATATTACAAAGGATCTGTACTACACGTTTGAACTGGACGATGACGGCAGAATCCGTCAGCTGCGGATCAATCCGGAGGACGAGGGAGTTCAGAACCTTTCCATGAACATTTACATCATTGAAAGGGAATTTCTGGTACATATGATCAGCGAAGCCTATAGTAAGGGCATGGTTTATTTTGACCGTGATCTGCTGGCACCGAACCTGGAGCGTCTGAATGTCAGAGGCTTTGAATTTAATGGCTATCTGGCGCGCATCAGTGATATCAAGAGCTATTTCGATGAGAATATGAAGCTGTTAAAGGATGAAAATCTGGACGGTCTGTTTGGCGGCAACCCGATCTACACCAAGATTCGTGACGACAACCCGACCCGTTACATTCAGGGCTCCAAAGCGAAGAACATCATGTCCGCAGACGGTTGCATCATCGAAGGCGAAGTGGAGAACAGTATTCTGTTCCGTGGCGTCAGAATTGCGAAAGGTGCTAAGGTGAAAAACTGCGTCCTGATGCAGGATACAATCGTTGGCGAGGGCGCTAATGTAGAATATGTCATTACGGACAAAAACGTAACGATTTCAGCAGGAAAGGAAATCAAGGGAGCGGACAGCTTCCCTGTATATGTAGCAAAGTATCGCAGTGTATAAATGGAGGATTCCTATGGAAGCTTTCCGGATATGGCTGCAGGAGGAGCCGGCGCTGTTTTTAGGAGCAGCGGCGGCTCTGATGCTTATGAGCGGCAGCCTTTATGAGCGGCAGAGAGAACATAAAACAACACAGACTTTGATGTTAAAAGGCGGGACGACGCTGATTGCAGCGCTTGTCGCGGGCGCAGCGGTATGGCAGCAGAACAGTCTGGCAGCACGCTTTGTGCTGGCAGCGACGCTTTGCTGTGCGGTCGCGGACGTCTTGCTGGAACAGATTTTTAATTTCGGCGCGTGCGTGTTTGCATTGGGGCATATCTGCTATCTGGCGGCGTATTTTTCCGAAGCGCATTTTAGCATCGCTACAGCGGTCAGCCTTGTCGTTTTGCTGGCGGGGATGTACCTGATACACCGAAAACAGACCGTCGGAAAAAGCGGCAGGGAGATTTTGTCTGTTGTGGCCTATGGGCTGGTTCTGAGTGCGATGACGGCGGGCGCGATTACCTACTGTGTGCAGCAGAGAGATTTCGGCAGCCTGCTAACTGCAGCAGGCGCAGTCGGATTTTTCGTTTCAGACAATATTCTGATCTGGCGGCTGCTAAGCGGCTGTGAAAGCCGCCTGCAGGGCGCGGTGCTGCTGCTGTTTTATTACGGCGGTGTCTTTTTGATTGCGGCAGGGCAGGTAGTTGGATAAAAATAACGTTTACTTTACGTGTATTTTTTTGTATGATAGGTTACAGCGTGAAAGCAGAAATTCCTCTGTGCAGGAGGCATCTATGGTGGAAAGGGCGCTGGCAAAAACAGAGGCAGCAGATAGGATCGAAAATGGAGTTTGAACATTATATCCAGCAGGGACAGCAGAAGCTGCGCTGCGGCTACACCACAGGAACGTGTGCGGCGCTGGCGGGAAAGGCTGCCGTTCGGATGCTGCTTGGCGGACAAAAAACAGAAGAAATTTCCGTCCTGACGCCGAAGGGGCTTTGGGTCACGACGGCGGTGGAAGAAATTCAAAGCGGCGACGGCTGGGTCAGCTGTGGCGTGCGCAAGGACGCAGGAGACGATATCGATGTCACCGCGCAGTCCCTGATCTGTGTCAAAGCAAAAAAAACGGCGGGAACCAAGATCGTTATCGACGGAGGCGTCGGCGTCGGCAGGGTGACAAAGCCAGGGCTGGAACAGCCGGTCGGCGCAGCGGCGATCAATTCTGTCCCGCGGCGGATGATTTTGCAGGAGGCGGAGGCAGAGTGCCTGGACGCAGGCTATGAGGGCGGACTTTTGCTGACGGTATTTGTGCCGGACGGGGAAGCACTTGCCAAAAAGACCTTCAATCCGCAGCTTGGCATCCAGGGCGGAATATCGATTCTCGGAACGACCGGGATTGTTGAGCCGAAAAGCGTGCAGGCGCTTGTGGATACCATCGGTCTGGAAATACGTCAGCGAAGGGCATTGGGGGAAGATGCACTTTTACTGACACCGGGCAATTACGGCATGGAATTTTTAAAGGAACGACCGGAATTTGCCTCCATGACGCCGGTACAGTGTTCCAATTATATCGGGGAAGCCTTCGATTTTGCAGTCAGCAGCGGATTTTCAAAGGTCATATTGGTGGGGCACATCGGCAAGCTTGTCAAGCTGGCGGGTGGTATTATGAATACGCATTCCAGGGTTGCAGACTGCCGGTGTGAGCTGTTCGCCGCCCATGCCGCACTGGCGGGCGTAAGCCGGGATGTGATCGGCAGACTGATGGAGGCTGCGACGACGGACGCCTGTCTGGAAATTCTGGATGAGGAAGGGAAAAAAGAAACGGTCATGCAGAGTCTGATGAAAAAGATCGGACAGCATGCAGCGCACCGGCTGGGCGGTACGGTGGAAGTTACGGTTCTGGTGTTCAGCAATCGGTTTGGAGTGTTAGGAGAAACTCAGTGTCAGGAAATATAAAGGGGATTTTTTACGGAGTGAGCACGGGTCCGGGAGATCCGGAGCTGATGACGGTCAAGGCGGTACGCATTTTGAAGGAAGCAGACGTCATCGCAGCGGCACGTGTGATGGGAAAACAGGAAACCGCGCTGGAAATTGCAAAGCAGGCGGTCTGCCGGGAGAAGTCGTCAAGGACGGTCTTTTGGAAAACGAGGCTTATGGATATTTCACAACTGTGATTGTAAAGGAGTAAAGAAGTGGTTCATTTTGTTGGGGCAGGCTGCGGCGCGCCGGATCTGATCACATTGCGGGGACGCAGACTTCTGGAAGAAGCGGATGTCATTGTTTATGCGGGCAGTTTGGTCAATCCGGCACTGCTCGGGTTTGCAAAAAAAGACTGCAGAATTTATAACAGCGCGCAGATGACGCTGGAAGAAGTGATTGCCGTCATGGAAGAGGCGGAAAGCAGACAGCAGATGACAGTGCGGCTGCATACGGGCGACCCGAGCCTGTACGGGGCGATTCGAGAGCAGATCGACCGCCTGAAAGAGCAGAAGATTGCTTACGATGTGACGCCTGGCGTTTCGAGCTTCTGTGGTGCGGCAGCAGCGCTGGATGCAGAATACACGCTGCCGGGCATTACGCAAAGCGTCATCATTACGCGGATGGCGGGGCGGACGCCGGTGCCGGAAGCAGAGTCGATCGCCTCCCTTGCGGCGCACGGCTGCGCGATGGTCATTTTCCTGAGCGCCGGGATGCTGGAGGGACTACAGCGCGAGCTGTTAAAGGGCGCTTACACGGAGCAGACACCGGCAGCGATTGTATACAAAGCAAGCTGGCCGGAAGAGCGTACGCTGCGCTGTCCGTTGGGAAACCTTGCCCGGTGTGGGAAAGAAGCTGGCATATCCAAAACGGCGCTTGTAATGGTCGGAAATTTCCTCGGGGATGTTTATGACAGATCGTGTCTGTATGACCCGGCGTTTACGACAAAGTACCGGCAGGGCACAGATACGGAAGGAAACGCAAATGAGTAATCATATCATCTGTTTCAGCCCAAGCGGCGCAACGCTCGGGCAGAGGATTCTGGCGGTGGAGGATGTCTTTACTGCAGACTGGGAACTTACACAGTGTTTCGGAGCAGATCACGAAAGTCTGTCGGACTGGACAAAGCGGGTTTTTCAGCCGGGCAATAATCTGCTTTTTATCGGTGCGGCAGGAATCGCCGTACGTGCGATCGCGCCTTATGTCCGGGAAAAACAAAGCGATCCGGCTGTGGTCGTGATGGATGAAAAGGCAAACTGGTGCATCCCGATTTTGTCCGGGCATCTCGGCGGAGCAAATCTTCTTGCCAATAAACTTGCGAAAATGACAGGCGCGCAGGCGGCGATTACGACGGCAACAGATGTGCGGGGCGTCTGGGCGGTGGACAGCTGGGCGAAACAGGAAAGGCTGACGGTTGTAAATCCTTCCGGAATTAAAGAAATTTCTGCAGGGCTTTTGCAGGGACAGACCAAAAAGCTGTTCAGCGAATTTCCCATTTCCGGGAAGCTGCCGGAGGGGCTTGTTTTTTCCGATGCAGCGTCCTGCGATATTTATATCGGAATCCACAGGCTGACAGACCGAAAGCAGGAGCCTCTTTATCTGATTCCTGCAGCGCTGATCGCAGGAATCGGATGCCGGAAAGGTGCACGGCGGGAACAGCTGGATGCGCTGTTTGAGGAAGTGCTGGAGCAGAACAATGTCTGGCAGCAGGCGGTTCAGAAAATATGCAGCATCGATTTAAAAAAAGAGGAACCGGGGCTGCTTTTATTTTGTGCAGAACATGGTATTTTGCTGGAAACCTACGATGCGGAAACGCTCCGAAACCTGGACGGGGAGTTTACCGCATCGGCATTTGTCAGTCAGGTGACGGGCGTGGACAATGTCTGCGAACGGAGTGCCATGGCGGGCAGCCAAAATGGGAAAATTCTGATTTCCAAAATGGCGAAAAACGGCGTGACGGCAGCCTTTGTACTGGACGAGGTCAAAATTTCCTTCTAAAGCGAATGGTATCCTGAAAATTCTGTTTTGTGGGAAGAAATTTCAGGATAGTTGTATACAGTGAAATATCGATTGACGGAGAGAAAAACGATGAAACGTCTTTTTGTAGTAGGGCTTGGGCCTGGCGGCAGGGATGGTATGACGCTGGAGGCAAAAAAAGCGCTGGAACAGTCAGAAGTAATCTGTGGCTATACCGCCTATGCGGATTTAATCCGGGAAGATTATCCGGAGAAGGAATATCTGGTCAGCGGTATGACCAAAGAAGTCGAACGCTGTCATATGGCGCTTTTGGCAGCGCAGGGCGGAAAAACGACGGCGATGATTTGCAGCGGGGATGCAGGCGTGTACGGAATGGCAGGGCTTGTACTGTCGTTGGCAGAAAAGTATCCGGAGACGGAGGTTGTGATCGTTGCGGGCGTGACAGCGGCGCTTTCCGGGGCAGCTCGGCTGGGCGCACCGCTGATGAACGATTTTGCCGTGATTTCCCTGTCCGACCTTCTGACGCCAAAGGACGTGATCGAGAAGCGGCTTCGTGCGGCGGCAGCGGGAGATTTTTCCATTTGTCTGTACAATCCGTCGAGCAAAAAGCGGGCGGACTATTTAAGCTGGGCGTGCCGGATTGTATCCGAGTATTATGCACCGGATACACCCTGTGGCTGGGTGCGGATGATCGGAAGACAGGATGAAGAGAAGAAAACCTGCACGCTGCAGGCGCTTACCAAAGAGCAGGTGGATATGTTTACGACGGTCTTTATCGGCAGCAGCAGGACAAGCTTCCAAAACGGTCTGTTGGTAACAAAGCGCGGCTATGAAAAGCGGGTGGCGGTCAATCGGGCAGGCGGAAAGGAAAAGCTCAGAATCCTGCTGTTTGGCGGAACAACGGAGGGCAGAGAGCTGGCACAACGCCTGTTGACTCTTCCAGTCATTTTTAAAGTCAGTGTAGCAACTCCATATGGAGAGGAACTGCTGCAGGATCTGCCGCAGGCAACGATTCTGGCAGGGCGGATGGATCGGACACAGATGGAGCAGGAGATGGAAAAGGGCTATGATCTTGTGATTGATGCGACCCATCCCTATGCGGCAGAGGTGAGCGAAAATATCCGTCAGGCGGCGCAGCAGGAGCAAATCCGTCTGCTTCGGGTTTGCCGGAGAGCTTCAAAGGTCGGCAGCGACTGCTACTGGGTGCAGGATGCAAAGGAGGCGGCAGGACTGTTGCAGACGCTTTCTGGAAATGTCCTGCTGACGACGGGCAGCAAGGAGCTTGCGGCGTTTGAAGGCGTGGAAAAAGAGCGGCTCTATGTGCGGGTACTTCCCTCCAAAGAAGCGCTTGATCTGTGCGAAAAGGCTCAGATTCCGCACAGCCACATTCTTGCGCTGCAGGGACCCTTCACAACTGCGTTAAATATTGCGCTGATGGAGCAGTACCATATCGGCATCCTCGTGACGAAGGATGGAGGCAAAAAGGGCGGCTTTCTGGAAAAACAGGAGGCTGCGCGCCTGCAGAAGGCTGCGCTTGTCGTGATTGGCAGACCGACGCAGGAAGAAGGGTATTCTGTAGAAGAAGCCTGGAACCTTGTACTGGAGAGCCTGTATGCAAAAGGAGGCGCTGGCGGATACGCGCAGGTCGAGGACAACGCAGCATCCGGGCGGGCGAAGCTGTCCACAGCTGTAGAGCAGGAACTGTGCGTCTACGACACGAAAGGAGGTGCTGTGGAATGAGAAAACTGACAGTCGTTGGAATGGGACCCGGCAGCCAGTCCTGCCTGACACTGGAAGCGTTGGAAGCGTTACGCAAAGCAGACCTGATTGTCGGGGCAGGACGCCTGCTTGAAACACTTCCGGAGGGATGCTCGAAGAATCGGAAAATAGCGGTTTCCGCCCAGGCGGTCTGTGATGCAGTGTATGGTTCTGACAGCAGCTTTCCCTGCGTGGTCTGTACCGGGGACACCGGCTGTTACAGCCTTTGTACCGGGCTTGGAAAATACTGGGACGGAGAGCTCTCCATTCTGCCCGGGATCGGAAGCATGTCCTATTTGGCTGCGAAACTGCAGCTGCCGTGGCAGGACTGGAAAGTGGTGAGTGCCCACGGAAGAGCCTGTGATCCTGTTGCGGCAGTTACAGAAAATCCGGAAGTATTTTTTTTGACCGGACCGGACAATACGGCGCAGGAACTTTGCAGACAGCTGATGCAGGCGGGATTTGGCGGATGCCGGGCGTATGTCGGAGAAAAGCTTTCCTATCCGGAAGAACGGATTGTGTCCGGAACAGTTCGGGAAATAGCAGAAAAGATATTTGAGCCACTGGCGGTGCTGGTGGTGAAGCGGGAGAAAACGGCAGACGATATCGGAAACGATACGGTATCTGTGAAAAAGGATTCTGAGAATTCTGTTACGGGATCTTGCTGGCGGGAGCGTGCAAAAACACATGGTCCCGGACTTTTGGATGACTGGTTTGTCCGGGGAGAGGTTCCAATGACAAAACAGGAGGTGCGTGCAGCTGCGCTTGCAAAGCTCGGGGCGGCAGGCGCGAAAGTCCTTTATGATGTCGGTGCAGGAACCGGTTCTGTTTCTGTCGAACTTTCGCTGATGGCAGGACAGGCAGACGTGTATGCGATTGAGTGTGAGGAAAAAGCAGTAGAATTGATTGGGAAGAACCGGGAGCGGTTTGGCTGCGGGAATTTGCATGTGGTTTTTGGAAAAGCGCCGCAGGCATTAGACTCCCTTCCAGCGCCGGACGCTGTGTTTATTGGCGGGACGAAGGGAAATCTGCCGGAAATTTTATCCATCCTTTTTGAAAAAAATCCGTCCGTCCGGATCGTTGTGACCGCGATTTTGCTGGAAACAGCACTGCAGGCATGTGAAAGTCTGGAAGCGTTTACCTTAAAGCCGGCAGAAATCATGCAGCTTCAGGTTTCGCGGTCGAAAAAGGCAGGAAAAGGTCATATGCTTTGCGCCAATAATCCGATCTTTTTAATCAGTGCCGGAGGATGTGCAGATGAATAGGATTTTATTTGCAGGTCTGTCCAGCGGAAGCGGGAAGACGGCTGTTACCTGTGCGTGCCTACGGGCACTGCAGAAAAAAGGAATCTCTGCGGCTTCGTTTAAGTGCGGACCGGACTATATCGATCCGATGTTCCATCAGCGTGTGCTCGGCATTCCGGGAGAAAATCTGGATCTGTTTTTTGCAGATGCAAAAACACTGCAGCGCCAGATTGCCTGCTATGAACAGCGGTGTAAAATTGCAGTGCTGGAGGGCGTGATGGGATATTATGACGGTCTGGGCGGCGTGTCGGACCGGGACTCTACATGGGATGTTGCGTGTGCAACAAATACTCAGGTAATTCTTGTTGTGCGTCCGAAAGGTGCGAGCCTGACGATTGCCGCACAAGTTCAGGGAATGCTTTCTTTCCGGAAAAGAAACCAGCTTGCAGGCATTTTGCTCAATGGCTGTTCGGAAAGGATGGCGCGGCTGCTTGCACCGATGCTGGAGGAACAGACCGGACTGCCGGTTGTTGGTTTTTTGCCCTATGTGGAGGATGCTTCTTTTGAAAGCAGACATCTAGGGCTTGTGACAGCGCAGGAGGTCGGAGCGCTGTCGGAAAAGGTGGACAGGCTGGCAGATGCTTTTTTACAACATGTTGATCTGGAGCAAGTGCTGCGGATCGCAGCGACAGCGGACAGCGTGTCAGAGACAATAAAAAGCGAAGCAGCGTTAAAAAGCCCGGATTGTCCGGATTCTCCACAGTTTCCTGCCCCGGATAAACAGTGCCTTCGAATCGGCATTGCACAGGACACAGCGTTTTGTTTTTATTATGAAGAAAACAAAAGAGCGTTGCGGCAACAGGGATTGGAGCTTGTGGAATTTTCGCCGATGGAAGATAAAAAGCTGCCGGAAGGCATCTGCGGATTGTATCTGGGCGGCGGATACCCGGAGCTGCACGCCGGGAAGCTTTCTGAAAACAGTGGGATGCGTCATGCAATTTTTGAGGCGGTCCGTCATGGAATGCCGACGATTGCGGAATGCGGCGGCTTCCTGTATCTGCAAAAGGAACTGGAAGACGCTGAAGGACAGGTCTGGGAGATGACAGGCGTTTTGGATGGAAGCGGATTTCGGACGAACCGTCTGCAGCGCTTTGGATACGCGGTCATGACAGCAAAAGAAAATTCCATGCTGTTTGAAAAAGGGGAAAGCATTCCGGTGCATGAATTTCATTACTGGGACTGTACGCAGAACGGGACAGCGTTTGAAATGAAAAAGCCGGTCGGAAACAAAACCTGGGAGGGAAGCGTAGCAGGAAGCAGTCTGTATGCAGGCTTTCCGCATTTATATTTTCTGGCAGAGCCAAGGCTGGCAGAACGGTTTGCCAGGGCAGCGGCAAAATGGCAGGAAAAGCAAAGGGAGAAGGCATTGTGAATTTGGAAAGGTTATCAAATCAGCTGAATCAGATATCGGAGCCGGACAAAAAGGCAGCGTCGGAAGCGAAGCAACGATGGGACAGTGTGGCGAAGCCCCTGGGAAGCCTTGGGCTTTTGGAGGATGCGCTGATTCGGATTGCAGCGCTGACCGGGAGCGCGGACATTGATCTGTCGGTGCGCAGATTGTATCTGATGTGTGCGGATAACGGCGTAGTGGCACAGAACGTCACACAGACCGGAAGCGAAGTGACCGCGCGGATGGCAGACAGCTTTGCCGCCGGAAAAAGCAGCGCCTGCAGGATGGCAAAGGTGGCGAACTGTCAGGTAGAGGCGGTCGATCTCGGAATTTTAAATTATCCGGGCAATCCTGGAGTCCGAAACTGTCGGATCGCCAACGGGACGGCGGATATTACACAAAAGCCGGCGATGACAAAGGCAGAGCTGTACCGCTGTATCGAAACGGGAATCGGGCTTGTAAAGTGCGCAAAAGAGGATAGGGTAAAGCTTTTGGTGACCGGAGAAATGGGAATTGGCAATACGACGACGTCCAGCGCGGTTGCTTCGGTTCTGCTTGGCTGTGATCCGCTGCTTGTGACGGGACGCGGTGCAGGCTTGTCTGACAGCGGGCTTTCCCGTAAACTGGAAGCAATAAAAAAAGCGATAAAGCTTCACCACCCGGATCCGGAAGATCCGCTCAGTGTGCTCTCTATGCTTGGCGGGTTCGATATTGCAGGAATGGTCGGCCTCTACCTTGGCGGCGCGCTATATCAGGTTCCGGTGCTGATTGATGGTGTGATCTCTGCAGTGGCGGCACTTTTGGCGGTAAAAATCTGCCCGGCTTCCATTAAGGAAATTCTGGCAACTCATGTATCTGCTGTTGCGGCCGGATGCATGATTCTGGATGCAATCGGTCTGGAACCGATGATCACGGCGGGCATGCGTCTCGGAGAAGGAACCGGTGCGCTGTGCGCGATTCCGATGCTGGATATGGCGTGCAGCGTCTATCAGGGTTCTACATTCGGAGAGCTTTCGATCGAGGCGTATGAAGAGCAGGGCAGCCAGCTGTAAGAAAGCAGAAAACGGAAAAGAGGAAGGATATGCTGACATTGATTGTGGGCGGAAGCGCGAGTGGAAAGAGCGCTTTTGCGGAAAATTACGCGATGGAAGCCGGGGAAAACCGTATTTACATCGCAACGATGCAGCCGATGGACAACGAATGTCTGGCACGGATTGAAAAACATCGTGGGATGCGCGCACAGAAAAATTTTCAGACTGTGGAATGTTATACCGGTTTAAAACAGGTGCGCGTTCCGAAAGACAGCGTCGTTTTGCTGGAATGTATGAGCAACCTGACTGCGAATGAAATCTACGCGCCGGAGGGCGTCGGAGAGGATCGGTGCAGCGAAGAAATTCTGGCAGGCGTAAAAGCTCTGGAAAACCAGTGCAGGCATCTGATCATTGTCAGCAACGAAGTGTTCGAGGGCGGGACAAATTATGATCCGTCTACGGTGCGGTATCTGGATATCCTCGGAAAAATCAACCGGGAAATTGCAAAAATGGCGGATGCGGCAGCGGAAATTACAGCAGGGTGTTGGATCTGGCATAAGCAGGGAGGAAAAATCCAATGATTTCGACAGTGATCGTGGCATTTTCGATGTTTTCGGCAATTCCGATGCCGCAGACAGAATGGACAAATAAAAGTATGCGCTATGCGTTGTGCGCGTTCCCGCTGATCGGCGCAGTGATCGGCGCGCTGGTGTGCCTGTGGCGTTTTGTGTGCCTGCGGATGGAGTTTTCGGAATGGATACTGGCGGCGGGAATCTGTGTACTTCCGGTACTTGTGACCGGAGGCATTCATCTGGATGGCTTCTGCGATACGGCAGATGCGCTGGCAAGTCATCAGGATACAGAAAAAAAGCTACAGATTTTAAAGGACCCGCATATGGGCGCGTTCGCGGCGATCTGGCTGGGCTGTTATTTTATCGCCCAGCTTGCTCTTGCAGTGACGGCAGCACAAATGCAGGCAGATCTGACGGCGCTGGCGTTTGGCTATTGTATCAGCAGAAGCCTTTCCGGGCTTGCAGTTGCGAGCTTCCCTCTTGCGAAAAACAGTGGTCTGGCATATACTTTTGCAGAGTACGCGGATAAAAAGAAGGTGCGAACGTTTCTTGCTGTCCTGGCAGCAGTCCTTTGTGTCCTTTGCTGTATTTGCTGCGGGAAAAAAGGCATTGGCGTAAGCATTGCCGCAATCGGGACTTTTTTGTATTATCGGTTCCGGCTGATTGGAAAATTCGGCGGCCTGTCGGGGGACCTGGCAGGATGGTTTGTCCAGATGTGCGAACTTTTCATGCTGGCAGCAGTGGTACTGACAGAGTATCTGTAGTGCGGCAAAAAAACATCGCAGATGCGATCTTGTAAATGGTGCTGGCGAAGGGTAGTTTTTGCAGGAGAAGGGAAAGAAACAGGCATGATTTATATTTTTGGACCATATGCGGCCGGAAAACGGGAGTATGTCCGGGAAACTTTCGGCTATACGGAAGCAGATTTTTCGACAAAAGCAGAGGATAGCTGCAGGGTGCTTTACGATGCACAGCAGCTGGCTTCCAAAGTCGGAAATCAGCCGGAGGAGCTGGAAAAGCTGGCGGAGCAGCTTTGCAGAAAAGAAGTCGTCATCGCAACGGAAACCGGGTGCGGTGTCGTGCCGATAGATGCTGCAGAGCGGGAGGCAAGAGAAGCAGCCGGACGGCTGTCGATTCTGCTTGCAAAACGGGCGCAGAAAGTCATTCGTGTCTGGTGCGGCCTGCCGGAAAGCCTTCGATAACAGCTGTCTGGACCGGCCGTCAACAGGGGAGGCGTGGCAGAAATGAGAGGAAAATATGGAGCAGAAGATAGAAATATGGCTGATCCGTCATGGAAAAACGCCAGAAAATGAGCAGCACCGTTATATCGGGTGGCTGGATTCCTCCCTCGGAAGTGCTGGAAAAGCGGAGCTTATCCGCGCTTCGGAAACCGTTTCCAAAGTATGGGTGACGAACAGACGCAGGACACAGGAAACGGCGCAGATTCTGTTTCCAGGAGCAAAGCAGATCCTTGTACCGGGGCTGGAAGAAATGAATTTCGGCAGTTTTGAAGGAAAAAATTTTGAAGAGATGCAAAATGACAGCGCCTATCGGAGCTGGGTGGAGAGCGGCTGCCTGGATGTCTGTCCGGGCGGGGAGAGCAAAGCAGTTTTTTGCAGCCGCGTCTGCAGCGCTTTTTTGGAGCTGACCCAGGGATGGCAGCAGAAAGAACCACAGGCAGTTTATCCGGTTGTGGCCCACGGCGGCACGCAGATGGCTCTGTTAGAACAATTCGGAGAACCGAAAAGAAGTTATTATGAAGGACAGACGCAGGCCGGGGACGGCTGGAAGCTTGTCTGGGAAAACGAAAGGCTCTGGATAAAGGGGCAGCTTTCGTTTCGCAGGCAGCAGGAAAAGAGAGGAAAAAGATGAGAATAGCAGCAGCCGTTTTATGCGGCTTTTTCATGGATTTATGCCTGGGGGATCCGGACTGGATGCCGCACCCGGTTATTTATATGGGAAAAGCAATCAGCGCGCTGGAAAAATTTCTGCGCAGGAAGTTTCCGGATACCCAAAAGGGACTTCTGATGGCGGGAGCAGCCCTGGCAGCGATTCTGCCGCTTGGAAGCTTTCTGATAGCGGCAGCCGCAATTTATCTGGCAGGTCTGGTGCATCCCGTGCTGGCATTTTTGCTGGAAACGCTGTGGTGTTGGCAGGCGCTTGCGGTGAAGGGACTGTATACAGAGAGCATGCGGGTGAAAAAAAAGCTGGAAGAGCAGGATCTGCCCGGCGCCAGGAGCGCGGTGGCAAGAATTGTCGGAAGGGATACGCAGAATCTGGACGCAGCGGGAGTTGCAAAGGCTGCGATTGAGACGGTGGCGGAAAATTTTTCGGACGGTGTGGCAGCACCGCTTTTTTATCTGGTGATCGGAGGTGCGCCGTTGGGACTTTGCTATAAAGCGATCAATACGATGGACAGCATGGTCGGCTATAAAAATGACCGGTATCTGTACTTTGGACGCGCGGCAGCAAAGCTGGACGACGTTGCAAACTATATTCCGGCGCGGATTTCAGCTTTTTTGATGATGTTTGCAGCACTTCTGACCGGACAGGATGCAAAACGGGCGTTTCAGATCTGGAAGCGCGACCGTTACAATCACGCAAGCCCGAATTCCGCCCAGACAGAAAGTGTGGCGGCAGGAGCACTGGACATCCTGCTTGCAGGGGATGCATGGTATTTTGGGAAGCTGGTAAAAAAGCCGACGATTGGAGAGAATCTGCGGACGGTGGAAGCAGCAGATATTATGCGGATTAACCGGATGATGATCACAGCAAGCCTGATCGCGCTCGTGTTGTTTCTGGCGGTCAGATGTGTACTGTGTATATTGTTATAGAATATATAGATGGCTTGCGGGGAAGGTGCAGAAGAATGCACAAAAGACAGCACAAAAGAAAGCTGTGTAATCTGTGCGCAGGCAGAGGGAGAAAAGAATGGAACTGATTCATGGCGGAGACTGGGCAGGACAAGAGGAGCGTCTGGGAAACCGCAGCATCCGGGATTTTTCTGCAAATGTCAGTCCGCTGGGCGTGCCGGATGGCGTCCGGGAGGCGATCTGCCGGGCGGCAGGGAAAATAGACCGTTATCCGGATCCGTTATGCAGAAAACTGATTCAAAAACTCTCGGAGGAGCTTGCCTGTCCGGAAGAATGGATTGTCTGTGGCAACGGGGCAGCGGATCTGATTTATCGGCTGTTTCAGGCGGAAAAACCGAAAAAGGTGCTGCTGACAGCTCCGGCATTTGCGGAGTATGAACAGGCGGCAGCACTTGTCGGGAGCAGGATTTATTTTTATGAACTAAAAGAAGAAGATCAGTTTCAGATTCAGGAGGATATTCTGGAACAGATTACGCCGGATACAGATCTTGTTTTTCTGTGTGAACCGAATAATCCGACCGGGCAGTGCACAAAACACAGCCTGCTGACAGCAATTCTGGAGCGCTGTCGGGAATGCAGTGCACTTCTTGTGCTGGATGAGTGTTTTCTGGAATTTTTACCGGATCGGAAGGAGCGGACGCTTTTGCCGTATCTTGGACAGTATCCGAACCTGGTGATTCTGAGGGCGTTTACGAAGCTCTATGCGATGGCAGGGGTCCGGCTTGGATATTGCGTGTGCAGTGATGCAAAGCGAAAAGAACAGCTGATGGAAAGCGGACAGCCGTGGGGAGTGTCGCTTCTGGCACAGGAAGCCGGAGTCGCCGCACTTTCGGAGCAGGCATATGCAGACCGGGTGAGGAAACTGGTGGAACAACAGCGACCGATTCTGGTAAAGGGTTTGCGGCAGGCAGGATTTACAGTCTGGGAGGGAAAAGCCAATTATCTGTTGTTTCGCAGTCACGATGCGACGCTTGGAAAAAGAATGGAAGAAGCAGGATTCCCGATGCGGGACTGCTCCAATTATCATAACCTGCAGCCCGGGGACTACCGGATTGCAGTGCGCACAGAGGAAGAAAACCGTGGGTTTCTGGAGGCACTTTTTTTGTGTCAGGGAAAAAAGCAGCTTTGAACCCGATTGCGTCGGGACTGTCTGAAGGCGTTTGCGGAAATGGAATGGGGAAAAACGATGAAGCAAAATATTATGATTCAGGGCACGATGTCGAGTGCCGGAAAGAGCCTGATCTGCGCGGCACTGTGCCGTATTTTTACGCAGGATGGTTTTAAGACTGCGCCGTTTAAAAGCCAGAATATGGCGCTCAACAGTTTTATCACGGAAGACGGGGCAGAGATGGGGCGCGCGCAGGTCATGCAGGCGGAAGCTGCGAAAATCAGACCGGATGCGAGGATGAACCCGATTCTGTTAAAACCTACCAGTGATGTGGGAAGTCAGGTTATTGTTAACGGGCATGTGCTCGGAAACATGCCTGCAGCGTCTTATTTTAAATATAAAAAGCAACTTGTCCCGGAAATCATGAAAGCTTACCGATCCCTGGAAGAGGAATATGACATTATTGTGATTGAGGGCGCGGGCAGCCCGGCAGAGATCAATTTAAAGAAAAACGATATCGTCAACATGGGCATGGCGAAGATGGTGGACGCGCCGGTGCTGCTTGCCGGAGATATTGACCGGGGCGGCGTTTTTGCGCAGCTTTACGGGACAGTTGCCCTGCTGGAAGAGGAAGAAAGAAGCCGGGTGAAAGGACTGATTATCAACAAGTTCCGGGGAGACGTTGAGATTTTAAAACCCGGACTTGCAACGCTGGAGGAGCTGACGAAAATTCCGGTAGCAGGTGTCATTCCGTGGATTTATGCAAAGCTGGATGATGAGGACAGTCTCGCGCCTCGTCTGTCCCGGGTACAGGCGGGGGCAGGCGTGGATATCGCAGTGGTTCGCCTGCCGCATATTTCGAATTTTACCGATTTTAACCCGTTGGAGCAGCAGCCCGGAATCAGTCTGCGTTATGCAGGGGATGTAAAAACGCTCGGGCAGCCGGATATGGTGATTGTACCCGGAAGCAAAAATACGATGAGCGACTTGAAATGGATGCGCCAGAATGGTATGGAAGCCGCCATGTTGAAGCTTGCGGCAGCAAACGTGCCGGTGCTGGGAATCTGCGGGGGCTATCAGATGCTGGGCGAAAGCATCGAAGACCCGGACGGGGAAGAAGAGGGCGGAAGCCTGCATGGAATGGGGCTTTTGCCGGTTCGAACCGTTTTTGAAAAAGAAAAGGTGCAGACGCGGGTGACAGGAGAAATTCTTCAAAACCCGGGCGCAGGAGACGGACTGTTCGCTGCGCTTTGCGGCAGTGTATTTTCCGGTTATGAAATTCATATGGGACATACAACAGGAAACGGAAAAAACTCGTTCTCCAGAATCCGGACGCTGACAAACGGAAGCACAGAAGCAGAGGAGGACTGGCAGGCAGACGGCGCAGTCTGCGGCAATGTTGCCGGTACTTATGTGCACGGACTTTTTGAAGACGGGTCGCTGACAAAAAATCTGTGTAGCGCGCTGCTTTCCAAAAAGGGAATCTGTGCAGAGGCGCTGACACAGGATTATGCGGCATTTAAGGAAAGTCAGTATGATCTTCTGGCAGCTGAAGTCAGAAAAGCACTGGATATGGAACAGATTTACCGGATGATGGAGAAGCAGGAGGGCGACAGATGAGCTATCAATATGTACTGCCGGGTGAAATTGAAAAACGTAGTTTTGAGATCCTTACGAAGGAGCTGGGTGACCGGAAGCTTTTACCGGAAAACGAGCCGGTTATCAAACGGGTGATTCATACGACGGCGGATTTTGACTATGTAGACAATCTTGTTTTTTCGGACGGCGCGGTAACAAAAGCTGTGGAAGCATTCAAAGCCGGGGCTGGAATTGTGACAGATACGCAGATGGCCCTTTCCGGCATCCATAAAAGCACCCTGGAGAGCTTTGGCGGGACCGCACGTTGTTTTATGAGCGATCCGGAAGTGGCAAGGCTTGCGAAAGAAAGACAGACGACCCGCGCGTGGGTGAGTATGGAGGAAGCGGCCAGGCTTCCGGGCAGATGGGTTTTTGCGATCGGGAATGCGCCGACCGCGCTGATTCGCCTGCATGAGCTGATCCTGGAGAAAAAAGTGGATCCTGTGCTGGTCATCGGGGTTCCGGTGGGCTTTGTCAATGTAGTGGAAAGCAAGGAAGAAATTCTGAAGGATCCGGTGCCGTATATTGTGGCGCGTGGACGAAAGGGTGGTTCGAACGTAGCGGCGGCAATCTGTAATGCCCTGTTATATACCGCCGCCGGAAGGACGCTATAGGCAGATGCGGACTGTATTTGGCAGCTGTAGGCATCCCGGCAGACAAAGCTGCGTCAGTGAAAAAAGGAATCGGAACGGCACACGCCTGGGCGCTTTTGCCAACCGGAGCAAAACCGGTTGCTTTGGCATTTCATAAGCCCGAGCTTCCATAGAAGCAGGCGTTCGATGTCCTGTCTGGATATGCAGGAAGCGCCGGGACGGCAGGCGGTTGGCAGCGTGCAGGCCGGACGGCCGGAAGCAGGGCAGGCGGTTTGCGTACAACAGCCCGGAGAATCACCGCTGCAGCGGCTGGAAACGTTGTCTGCACGGCAGCAGGAAGAACAGAAAGCCATCATGGAAGTCTCCTTACAAAAGACGGGGAAGACACTGCCTTTTTTCTTATCTTATGAAGAGGAAAAACAGGGGGTGACAAAGCGGGAAGCAGTTTCACCTGCCGTTTACATGAGAGCTGTTTTTGTGTTATACTAAAAAAAACGGATGGTATAGTCCGTCTGTAAAATACGAGTGATGAGGGGAGAAAATTGCCATGAAAGACAGGCAATATACAACAAAAGAACTATTCCGGCGCTTTCAGCCATATTTTAAACCATACTGGAAAACACTGGTGCTGGATTTATTCTGCGCCGGGCTGACGACACTGTGCGAGCTGGTGCTGCCGATGATTATGCGTTACATTACCAATCAGGGATTGTATCATCTGGCAGAGCTTTCGGTTCAGACAATTCTGGGCGTGGTTGCGATTTATCTGGCGCTGCGCATAGTGGACTGCGTTGCCACTTATTATATGGCGGGCGTCGGACATATCATGGGCGCGAAAATCGAAACAGACATGCGCCGGGACGCGTATCAGCATCTGCATCAGCTGTCGAATACCTATTATAATAATACCAAGGTCGGACAGATCATGGGACGGATTACGAACGACCTGTTTGATGTGACCGAATTTGCGCATCACTGCCCGGAAGAATTTTTTATTGCCGGGGTTAAGCTCGTGATCGCATTTATCATCCTGATGCGGATCAATGTGCTTCTGACGCTGATTATTTTCCTGATTGTTCCGATCATGGTTGCAGTGTGCATGCATCTGAATTTTAAAATGCGCGATGTATTCCGCAGACAGAGAAACCAGATTGGCGAATTAAACGCCCGCATTGAGGACAGCCTGCTGGGGCAGAAGGTTGTAAAGGCATTTACAAATGAACAGATGGAGACGAACAAGTTTGAGACAGACAACAGACAGTTCTTTGACATCAAACGAGATTCCTATCACCTGATGGCGGTCTTTAATGCGACAACCCACGCTTTTGATGGCGCAATGTATGTGTCTGTTTTGCTTTTCGGCAGCATATTTATGATAAAGGGATGGGTCGCGGCAGGCGACCTGGTGGCGTTTCTTTTGTATGTGACGACGCTGATTGCGACGATCCGCAGGATTATCGAGTTTGCGGAACAGTTCCAGCGCGGCATGACAGGAATTGAACGGTTTTTGCAGATCATGGATGCGGACATCGAAATTTTCGATGAGGCAGACGCTGTGGAAATGGGAGAGCCGAAGGGCGAAATCGCATTCCACAATGTGAGCTTTGAATATCCGGATGATCACAATCAGGTGTTCAAAAACTTAAACCTGACAATTCATCCGGGAGAAAAGGTAGCACTGGTAGGACCTTCCGGTGGCGGAAAAACAACGCTGTGCAACCTGATCCCGCGTTTTTATGATGTGACGGGTGGCGAGATCACAATTGACGGAAAATCGATCAAACATTTCACGTTAAAGAGCCTGCGCCATAATATCGGCATCGTGCAGCAGGATGTTTATCTGTTCTCGGGCACGATCTATGACAATATCGTTTACGGAAGACCGGATGCGACACGTGAAGAAGTGATGGAAGCTGCAAAACGTGCGGGCGCGCATGAGTTTATCACAGAGTTGAAGGATGGCTACGACACCTACGTGGGCGAGCGGGGCGTAAAGCTTTCCGGCGGACAGAAGCAGAGAATCAGCATCGCCCGTGTCTTTTTAAAGAACCCGCCGATTATTATTTTGGATGAGGCGACCAGTGCGCTGGATAACGAGAGCGAATACGAGGTAGCAAAATCCCTTGGCAGGCTGTCTGAAGGGCGCACGACGCTGACCATCGCACACAGGCTTTCTTCTATCCGAAATTCCGATCGTATTTTGGTGCTGACCCATGACGGCATCGTGGAAGAAGGCAATCATGAAGAGCTTCTGGAAAAGCATGGCATATATGACCAATTCTACCGGATGGCGAACGAATTGAAATAAAAAAAAGGGGGCAATGGTGTATGAAGCTGCAGTTTATCGGTGCGAATCATGAAGTGACAGGAAGCTGTCATTACCTGCAGGCAGGAGACAGTTATATGCTGGTCGATTACGGAATGGAACAGGGCGTCAACCGGTTTGAAAACTGCCCGCTGCCGGTTCCGGAATCACAGATCAATTTTGTGTTTTTAACGCATGCCCATATCGATCATTCCGGCATGCTGCCGCTTTTGTACGCACACGGCTTCCGCGGCAAGATTTATACAACGGAAGCGACCGCGGACTTATGCAGCATTATGCTCCGGGACTGCGCCCACATTCAGCAGCAGGAGGCGGAGTGGAAAAGCAGGAAGGCAAAACGCCATGCCGGAATCGAAGTGGAGGAGCCGTTGTATACGATGGAGGATGCGATCGGCACCATCAACTGTATCGTACCATGCCCGTATGGGAAAGAATTGGAAATAAACGATAACGTGACGATCCGGTTTACAGACGTCGGGCATCTGCTTGGATCCGCCAGCATCGAGGTATGGCTCAAAGAAGAGGGCTGCAGCAGAAAACTTGTTTTTTCAGGGGATATCGGCAACAAAAACCAGCCGCTGATAAAAGATCCGGAATATACAAAAACGGCAGATTATGTCGTGATGGAGTCGACCTATGGCGACCGCTTGCACGGCAGTACGCGCCCGGATTATGTCAGAGAGCTGACTCAGATCATCCAGGAGACGCTGGATAAGGGTGGAAATGTGGTCATTCCGTCGTTTGCGGTTGGGCGCACACAGGAAATGCTGTATTTTATCCGCAAAATCAAGGCGGATGGACTGGTTTCCAATCATGCGGATTTTCCGGTCTATGTGGACAGTCCGCTTGCGGTGGAGGCAACCGGTATTTTCAAACAAAACGAGCGGACCTGCTTTGACGAAGAGGCGATGGAGCTTGTCAGACAGGGCATCAATCCCATCACGTTTCCGGGGCTGCGCCTTGCGATCACAAGCGACGAATCCAAGGCGATCAATTTCGATGAAACGCCGAAGGTCATCATTTCCGCTTCCGGCATGTGCGATGCCGGGCGCGTGCGTCATCATTTAAAGCACAACCTCTGGAGACCGGAGTGTACGATTCTGTTTGTTGGATATCAGTCGGTCGGCACGCCGGGACGGGCACTGGTAGACGGAGTGAAAGAAATGAGGCTGTTCGGAGAGACGGTGGATGTAAACGCACAGATCAGGGTGTTAACCGGAATATCCGGACATGCGGACAAAAACGGTTTAATCGACTGGATCGAGGGCTTTGAAACAAAGCCGAAAAAAGTGTTTATTGTGCACGGTGAGGATCTCGTTACGATGTCGTTTGCGGACTGCTTAAAGGATGAACACGGGTACGATGCGTTTGCACCCTACAGCGGAACGGTCTTTAATCTGACGACGGAGACGTTTGAAAAGATTACAGAGCCTGTCGCTGTGAAAAAGAAGACCGCTGCAGCATCCGGCGGGCAGAGCAGCGCATACAACCGTCTTGTGGCTGCAGGACAGCGCCTGATGGCGTTGATTGGGCACTGCAAAGGAATGGCAAATAAGGATCTGGCGAAATTTGCAGACCAGATCAATTCGCTTTGCGATAAATGGAATTAAAATCAGGAGGAATCAAGGATAAGCATATGAGCATGGCAGATGAAATCTTTATCAATATGTGCCGGGATATTTTGGAAAATGGAACGAGCACGGAGGGAGAAAAGGTACGCCCGCACTGGCCGGATGGAACCAGCGCCTATACGATCAAAAAGTTCGGCGTAGTCAACCGCTACGACTTATCGAAGGAATTTCCGCTCCTGACGCTTCGCCGCACCGCTTTAAAGAGCGCGACGGACGAGATTTTGTGGATCTGGCAGCAGAAATCCAATAATATCCATGACTTACACAGCCATATCTGGGACGAATGGGCGGATGAAGACGGCAGTATCGGCAAGGCTTACGGCTATCAGCTTGGTGTAAAGCATCTGTATAAAGAGGGCTTGTTTGATCAGGTGGACCGCGTGATTTACGATCTGAAAAACAATCCGTTTTCGAGAAGAATCCTGACGAATATTTATGTGCATCAGGATTTGCATGAAATGAACCTGTATCCCTGTGCCTACAGCATGACCTTTAATGTGACGCAGAAGATAGGACACGATAAACTGACTTTAAATGCAGTTTTAAACCAGCGTTCCCAGGACGTTCTGGCGGCGAATAACTGGAATGTGGTGCAGTATTCTGTGCTTTTGCATATGCTGGCACAGGTGTGCGATATGGAGGTCGGCGAGCTGGTGCATGTCATTGCGGATGCGCATATCTATGACCGCCATGTGCCGATTATCAAAGAACTGATTTCGCGGACGCCCTATCCGGCACCGAAATTCTGGTTAAATCCGGAGATCAAGGATTTTTATCAGTTCACAAGAAACGACGTGCGCGCAGACGATTATGTGACCGGGGAGCAGATCAAGGACATCCCGATCGCAATTTGACGATAAAAGGAGAATACGCATGAATCTGATTGTAGCAGTGGATAAAAATTGGGCGATTGGCAATAAAGGGGAGCTGCTGGTGCGGATTCCGGCAGATCATAAGATGTTCCGACAGGAGACGATCGGAAAGGTTGTCGTGCTCGGAAGAAAGACGATGGATACATTTCCGGGCGGACAGCCGCTCAAAAACCGGGATAATATTATCCTGTCCCGCAACGAGGCATATCAGCAGAAGGATGCGCAGGTTGTGCATTCCGTCGAAGAGCTTCTGGAGGCGGTCAAGGGATATGATACGAAGGAGGTTTATGTCATCGGCGGAAGCAGCGTATACGAGCAGCTGCTGCCATACTGTGATACCGCGCATGTGACTAAAATTGACCATGCCTATGAAGCGGATGCGTGGTTCCCGAATCTGGACGAGGATCCGGACTGGGAGATCACAGCTGACAGTGACGAGCAGTATTACTTTGACCTGACCTATCATTTCCTTAAGTATGAGCGCAAAAAGGGCTGAGCACAGACGGAAAGCTATGGCAGCCACGACAGCTTTAGCAGCCGCGGCTGCTGTGGATGCAAACGATCCGGTCTTCGGTGCAGTTTTTTTGTGTCATAGGAAACTTCGTCCTATGACACAAAAACGCTCCGCGCGGATCGCACTGCGGCGGAATGGTAGAATGTCGCTTACGCGACCCGCCGCAGGCGGAGAATCCTGCTT
>ENA-ORLY01000281-ORLY01000281.1-human-gut-metagenome-genome-assembly--contig:-NODE-281-length-76559-cov-3.939607_pt1 | contig 76559 bp, 68 predicted proteins | sample MGYA00243071_ERZ508832 | MGnify/ENA primary metagenome ERZ508832 (study PRJEB26277, sample SAMN04329777) | human gut metagenome | biome: human-associated habitat | host: Homo sapiens | place: USA... | reverse complement strand
ATTTTACGGATTTGCAGAGTGATAAAGAAGGAAATAAGTTAGAGTATACGTTAAAGCAGTAGCAAAACGGGAGAAATATATGAAGAAAAAATTTTGGAGAAAAGTTAGAGATAAAATAGAGGATTTTTTGGATGTGATAGATGATAAGAGTCCGGCAACCGTTGAAGATGAAGATCGTCTGGTAGCATCCGCACCTACTTTTTTAGCATTCATTGGTGCACCTATATTTCTTTTGGGGATCGTGTTTCTCACGAAGTGTATTCCGAAAAGGGAGTATTATGTGGCAGGCGTAGTTACTATTTTTATGATAATACCGGGATTTTTGTTAACAGGATATGCCTTATTTTGGAGAGTGATAGTGGATCATGAGAAAGTCAGATACCATAGTCTGTTTTTTGGTATAGGAAGAAGTTATCCGTTAAAAGCAATCACAAGGGTATGCCGCGATGAGGTGTACTGTTTAAACATCTATAAGGGAAAGCGTAAAGTTATTACGGTTGATGACGAAATAGAAGGAATTCCGTATCTGATGAAGTGGTTTGCGAATGAAGGTATTTTAGTAGAAGATTTAAAACCGGGACCGGAGTATTATAAAGTAATGGAGTATCCGATCCATAATTGGCTGATGAGTGCATTTGAAGCATTTCTGGCACTTCCCCTTTTGGGATTATGGATATATCTTTTATATAAAGATGGAGAGATACAAGGGGGAATGGAGATATTAGGAGTGATATTAGCTACAATATTATTAGTAGGAATAAATATCATAATGATCCTGGGAATTATATATAACAAAGTTTTTTATTTAAAATATCAAAATGGTATCTACCGTTATAAAAAATTATTTCATGAAGAAGAAATATTAAAATTAGATAAAACCCTCAGCTATAAAGTGGATTGGGATGAGGGAAATATCATTCTATATCGCGACCGGAAGAGACTTTTTACGCTTCATAAAGGAATGGCAAATGTCCGGCAATTTGTAGTAGACACATTATTAGAGTCGGATATTCCATGCATTGAAGGTGAGAAATATTTAGAAACATTCTGGAGAAAAAAACTATGAAAAAATAAATAAGAGATACAGCAGCTATAATTTTTCACCAAACAGCACATACTCATACCAAACAATAGTTTAGTGAGGGTATGTGTCATGAGAACATTTCAGGAATTATATCAGGACATCTTAGAACAGGAAGTAGGCAAGGGCAGGAAAATAACAGGCGACTACAATCCTGTGCATATGGATTGTCTGCTGCATCCGGAGCAGTATGCACCGGTGATCGCAGCGGAAAGCTGCACATCCTGCGAGGATGAGCGGGCGTGTATGAATAGTTGCGTTTTTGACGCGATCGAAGAGAAAAACGGAGAGATCCACATTAATGCAGAAAAATGTACCGGTTGTGGAGAGTGTATAGATGTCTGTAAATTAGAACGTATCACGGCCAATAAGGATGTGCTTCCGGTCATACAGGCGGTCAGAAGCGGGAAAAAAGATGTCTATGTGCTGATTGCACCGGCATTTACGGGACAGTTTGGTGAACATGCAACACCGGGGCGGCTTCGGACAGCTTTTAAAGCCATTGGATTTAAAGGAATGGTAGAAGTTGCTGTTTTTGCGGATATTTTAACATTAAAAGAAGCATTGGAATTTGAACATCATGTACAAAAGAAAGAGGATTTCCAACTGACAAGCTGCTGTTGTCCCGTGTGGATTGCCATGATCAGAAAAATTTATTCAGAACTGGTGCCACATGTGCCGGGAGCAGTATCGCCCATGATTGCAGCCGGAAGAGTAGTCAAAGAATTGTATCCGGATGCAATGACCGTATTTGTAGGACCTTGTATGGCAAAGAAAAAAGAAGCCAGAGAAGAGGATATTGCAGATGCGGTGGATTATGTGCTGACCTTTCAGGAGGTACAGGATATTTTTGATGCAGCGGGAATTCAACCGGAGCTTTTAAGTGAAGATGAAAAAGAGCATTCTTCCAGGGCAGGGCGGATTTATGCAAGAACAGGCGGTGTTTCAGAAGCAGTGAAAAAGACCGTGGAGCAGATAGACCCTGATAAAAAAATCCCGGTAATTCCGGAACAGGCAGATGGTGTTCCGGCATGTAAAAAACTGATAGAACGGATACAAAAAGGCGAGACAGAAGCTAACTTTTTTGAGGGAATGGCATGCAACGGTGGATGTGTCGGTGGACCAAAAATCAACATCAAAAAAGAAGAAGGAAAAGAGCGGGTAGATGCCTACGGAGACGAAGCACAATATAGGACACCATTGGAAAATCCTTTTGTGTTAGAATTATTAGAACGGCTCGGTTATGATTCCGTAGAAAATTTTTTAGAAAACAGCAAAATTTTAACCAGAGATTTTGGAGAGTAACAGCTCTCCATTTTTTTTAAACTATTTTTTCGTCATTTTTCACATTGACAGATGCAGGTCTGTATTTTATAATCAAAAACACTCAAGGGAGATTTCTACTCCTTTGGATTTTATCCCAATCAAAATTTTCTTATCAAAATCAAATTAGAATCAAATTATTCCAACAGATCAAAAAAATCAGGGAGGCAAAATGTATGAGAACATTAATTGAAGAACACGGTGGTGCGATTGCAACAGCAGCAATTGTAATCATTATTATTGCCGCAATTGTAGCATTAGGACAGACCGGACATTTGCAGACCGTATTTACCGCATTGATTGATACATTTACAAAGAAAGCACAGGAGGCAGCAAATTTTTAGAGAAAAATTCATAGGAGAATCGTATGAGAGAACAGTTATCGCTGTCAGATATCCAGTATGGTCCGTTTCTGCCCTTTTTGCGGAAAAAGGATGTTACGGATATTGATTATAATGGCAGAGAATTGTGGATCAGGGATATCCACAACATCAGGCACAAAGTAACGGATGAAAAGATCAGACAGCGCTTAAATGAAGAATTTATTCAGTCTTTTGCCACGAATGTTGCAAATTTAGTCGGCAAAAATTTAACACCGACAGACAATGTCATAGAGGCAGAGACAGAAGAACTGCGGATCACTGTGATACATGAATCTGTTGCATCGACCGGCACCTGTATCTGTATCAGAAAAACACCTCCGGTACAGAGAATTACACCGAAAAAGGCTTTAGAAGAGCATTATTGCGAAGAAAAAGTCCTGCATTTATTGGCAAACTGCGTCAAAGCAAAGTTAAATATGGTCTTTTGTGGAGAACCGGGAGTCGGGAAAACGGAATGTGCCAAATTTTTGACGGCATTTATTCCACCTGAGCAGAAAGTAATCACCGTAGAGGACACCAAAGAGGTACATTATCGGGAGATCAATCCGGAAAAGGACTGTGTAGAGCTGAAAGTGAATGAGTATTTTTCTTATAATGACGCAATGACAGAGGTACTTCGCATGACACCGAACCGTGTCATGTTATCAGAAGCACGTTCCACGGAAGTAAAGCAGTTAGTAGAGTGCTGGACTACCGGAATTACGGGATTTACGACACTTCATACGGATGATGTGAGGAAGATCCCGGATCGTATTTTAAATATGATGCCAAGCCGTCAGGATGCAGAGAGATTAGAAAATGATGTCTATGTTGGAATGGATGTCGGTGTCCTGTTAGAGACAAGGAGTTCCGGGGAGGAGGGAAAACAGGAACGTTATATCAGCCAGATCGGATTTTTCTCCAGAGAAGATGGAAAAAATCGATGTGTCCTAGCGGTGCAGGGAGGCCAGCTCATAGAGCAGCAGGAGTTGAAATTTTTACCGGAGGACATAAAGAGAAAAATGGATAAAGCAGGAATTACAGATGCTTTTTACTGTGAACAGCTGCAAAAAATGTTAGAAGAAGAGGGAATGGTGTATGAAAAAAATGTGGACTCTTAAAAATGCTGCGGTCGCCGTTTTAGGAGCATTGTTTCTTGGGGGAATCTGTAAACTTGGAATTTTTTTCAGTGTGATGCTGGGAATCAGTCTTTTTCTGCTGGTTCCCGGGATCATGTCGGGATTACAAAAAGAGAAAGAATCGTCGGAACGTTTTTTCGAGGTTTGTATTTATTTAGAGCAGATGGAGGGAGCGTATCGAAAAAACCGAAGGATATACCAGTCTCTATTAGAAACCGAAATGCTTTTTCGGGATGGAAAAATGAAAGAAGTGTTACAGAAGGCAGTGAGGGAGTATGAAAAGGAAGATGCGGGAGCGGATGTATCAAAAAAAGCACTTTCTATCATAGAAGAAGCCTATGGATGTGAACAGATGGAATTAATGCATGATTTCTTTTTAAGAAATGAAGCACAGGGCGGAGATCCTGAAAAAGCCGTCGGCATTTTAGATAAGAGGAGAAATGCATGGATTGAAGCTACGGAAAAATGTATGAGTGAGAAGAAGAATATGCTGATCTCCGTGATCCTGTCCACCGTGATCCTTTTTATTGTTTCGGAAGTACTGATGTTTTTCCTGCCCAATGAGATGAATATTATGACAAAGATGCCGGAAAGATTTGCAGTCGTGATAGAGGTAACCTGTTTATTATGTCTGATACGCCGTGCGATCAAAAAAAATGCAGCAGACTGGTTAGAAAAAAACAGCGAAAGATCGGAAAAGGACATCAAAAAGGAATATCTTTTTATCGAAAATTATGATGCAAAACGAGCATTATTCTCCAGTATTAAGTGGGCATGTCTGCCGGCAGGTCTGATGCTTCTAAGTTATCTTTTGAGCAAATCTTTTTTGAGTTTTGCCATAGGATTTCCAATTACAATTCTGATGTTGAATCAACATAAATTAGACTATGCACTTAAGAAAAAAAGAATCAAAAAAGAGGTTGAGCGGGATTATCCGAAATGGCTGTTAGGCGTTATCCTGTTTATGGAAACGGAAAGTGTACAGGGAGCAGTCTTTAAATCGAAGGATACCGCACCGAATATTTTAAAATATCCGTTAGAAAAAATGTGGGAAACATTGCAGAAATTTCCTACAAAACCGGATGCGTATTTTCAGTTCTTAGAAGATTATGATGTGCCACGAGTACATGAAAGCATGAAACTGCTCTATGCAATATCAACCGGAAAAGGCGGAAATACAAAAGAACAGATGCTTCAGATCGTAGAAAAGAACAATACCATGACGATGCAAAGTGAACGAATGAAAAATGATAACAAAGTTGCGGGAATGATGGGATATCTGTTTTATCCGGTTCTTCCGGTCGGAGTAAAAATGATGGCGGATATGCTCCTTATGATGCTTACATTGTATCAGAACATGGGACAGGTATTATGATTTTTATGTAGTAAAAGGAGGAAATAATGGATACTGTGATTAAAGGTTTTTTAGGAGTATTTATTTTTGCAATGATCGTCTATTTATCAGCAGGATTGATCTCGGCAGAGATGGATACTCATGCAGCAAGGAGTTATATGGATAGTGCAAAAAAGGAAATTGCAGAGTCTAATATGTCCCCAACCGTGATCACTGCCGTACAGGAACAGGCAGCAAGAAATGGATATCAGATGCAGATCACAACATATGGAGATGTTTTAGAGACAGATGGCGTAGAACTTAAGATGACCTATCATTATAAAATTCCAATTTTAGGAGTGGATCAGACACACATGGAAAGGGGATATGTAAATTAATGGAAAATTTAATTAAACAAAATGGCGAGACACTGGTGTATATAGCATTGTTTCTGCCGGTCATAGGTGGACTGGCAGAGGTATTAAAGGTGCTCAGTAGTTTATAACAAGGGGGATGGAACATGAAAGAATTTATGAACCAGCATGGTGAAACTGTTCTTGCAGGAACTGCAGCAGCATTGGTGATCAGCAGTTTTGCAGGAATGGCATTTGGAGGAGGATTTTCGCGTATAGCACATATTTTTTCTTCCTGGCTTTATGGGTAAGGAGGCAGTATGAAAAAAATAATACAGCTGATTGGTGGAATTTTCGTTGCCGCAATCTTAGTGATTGCGGTAACTGCTATTTATCAAAATAAAATCATTCCGGAATTAAAAACGGATGCTTTTAAAAGTGCAGAAAAGAAAACGAATTTTAGCGACGAAAAAGCTTTTTATGAAGCAGTATCTTATCATCCGGTATTTGAATATACAGGAGGAACAGCACAAAAAACAGCAATAACATATAACGAAAATAATCAGGCAACAGCACCTTCCGTAAAATATTCCGTATTAAAGGATATCTGTGTTACAGATAAAAAAGATGACTATGAAAAAACACTTGCCGAAGCCGTGGAGGAAAACCGCATACGGAACATCGAGGTTACGGTAAGCACACCGGACAAAGAAGAGACATCCGATGCTTCCTATGATAAAGAAAACCAGACCATTACCTTTACAAAAAGCGGTATTTATTTAGTAAAGGTAACAGGAAAAGATGCATACAACAACCGGACAGAAACCGAGTTTTTAGTTCCGGTGGAAACACAGTGGAAATCAGAAAAGAACGATAACTGGTAAAAAGGAGGGAAAGATCCATGAAAAATATCGTGATCGGCGTGGCATCTGCCATTGTACTGGTGCTGCTGCTATTCTGCATTTACACGTTGCAGGGGGATGCAACCAGAAAAACGGAATCCTCCGATTCCATTACACAGGCAATGGAGAATGCGGTAGCAAAGATGACAGAGGATGAGGAAGTGTATACCGGCAATGAAGAGTTCCGGACAGCCTTTGTGCAGAACCTGATGCTCCAGTTAGACTCTGCTTCCGATGTCAAAGTAAAGATCTTAATGTCAGATTACCAAAAAGGACTGATACAGGCAGAGGTCACACAGCATTATAAAACTCCCCGTGGAGATGAAAAGGATGTTACGCAGACCAGGACCATTCTGGTAGAGAAGAACAAAAAGAACCCATAGGGAAAGGAGAGAGGAATCCATGAAACGAAAAGCGGTTGTAAGATTATTAGCCGGAACCTTATGTACTGCCACCATGGCAGGAAGCATCCTGCCAGATACGTCGGTGGCATATGCAAAGGAAAATCCGGTGGGGACAGTGGAAACAGCCACACAGGAAGAAACATCGGATACAGATAAAAAACCGGAAGCAGAAACACCGGAAAATACGGCAGATCCCGTAGACAGTGCTCAGGAAAAAGAAGATCCGACTGCCATAGATATGGAAGCGAAGGAAGAGGAAGCGTCAAAAGATAAAAAGGAAGATGGAAAAACAGGACAGACAGATTCCGGGGATCAGGAAAAACAGCCGGTACAGGAATCCGGCGGTGCGGCAAATGATTTCAAAGTGGAGAAAAAGACAAAAAAGAAATCCGAAAACAGCACCGATAAGAAAAAAACGGAAAAGGGAAATGATTCACGAACAGAACAGAATGAAGAAAAACCTCCGGTGGAGGAAGTCTTTGATGAAGGATACGCTGCTTCCTGCAAGACCTATAATGACATTTTAACAAACCTTTCCTTTGCGGAGGACAGTACCGTGCAGGATACGGCAAAATTCTTTGTGGATGAATGCAAGGAAGATCTCAAAAAGTTAGCAGATCCGAAAAGAAATTTAAGTGCCTTTTTAGACGGCAGCTATGAGGCTGCCATCAGAGCGGAAGAAGGAGAAGACGGATCACAGGATACCGAAAATGTAAGACCGACCGAACTGGTCACACAGTATGAAGTGAGCAAGCCGCAACTGGAGGAGGTCATTGCCTGCTTAAATACCTTTGTGACAACCGATCATGAAACACCGGAAGAAAAGGAAGCGGCATTACAGGCAGCATATGAAACACTGGATGCCTACTTAAACGCATCCAATGCCTGCCGTCCGCAGGTGTCATTGGAAACGCAGGAAAACGTATCCGTGCCGCTGGCAGCAGAAAAGACCGTCACAGAGAACGGAGTGCGGGCATTTGGCTGGAAGTATGATAAGTCTTATACAAGGATCAGTACCAATGATGTGGCAACCATTCAGGCATATGCAAAAAAAGGAGGAAAATACCTTATCAAGCTGCAACCAAAAGCAGATGGAGGAAAAAATCTTTATTGCGGACAGCGGATCGACGTATCCAATCATACAGAACTTGTTATCGTAAGTGAAAGTACAAACATTTCTCTTTGCGTTAAAAGCACCATGAGCAAAGACCCAAACATCTATTCCGACCTGTTCCGTGTGGAAGACGGCTCCTCCCTGACACTGGGGGATAATGAGAAAAACGGAAAACACGGTGTCATTTTGGATGGAAGAGGCACAGCACACATGGGGAGACTGGTCTGCGTGGAAGTCGGCGGCAGCTTAAACATCTATCCGGGAACGGAGATCAAAAACAACAACAGCATGGACGGACGCGGAAGCGGAATCATTAATAAAGGAACCATGATGATGTATGGCGGTACGATCAGCGGCAATAAATTTGCCACAACGGAAAAGAATTTTCAGGAAGTCAACCTCAAAGACGATGATGATAAGACCTACTGCCATGGAGGAGGACTCAGAAACGATGGAAACTGTACCATCAAGGATGGTACGATCAGCGGCAATACGGCAGCTACCGGGGGCGGTATCTATACCACGGGACCGGATTATGAGTCCGATCAGAAGGAAGCCGTCCTTAAGATCACAAAGTGCAAAATAGAGAACAACAAAGCACTTGGTACGGACCGTGGAACCGGAGGCGGTATCGTGGTCGGTTCCTATATGGGATCTTACTACGACAAGACCTTAAAAAAGAACGTACCATATGTAAAAAACGGTGGAACGCTGATCATTGACGGAGGCGGTAATAATGAAGTCCATATCAGCGGCAATACGGCAGGAAACGGAAGTTTCGGAATCGCCGGCGGTATCATGAACAACGGATATGCGGATATCAAAAACTGTATCATTGAGAACAATCAGGCATCCAGCAAGGGTGCGATCAAAAACGGCTCTTATGATCATACAAAACCGGATATCATCTATAATGGAAAGTCCCGCCATGAAGGAACGATGAACCTGGATAGTGTCAGCATCAGGAACAACGTGGCAAGGGAAAAAGGGGAAGATGGAACTCCAAGCAGCTCGGCAGTTGGAAACCATGGGAACATGACCATCAAAAACAGCAACATCCATGACAATACCTCAAAAGGACTCGCCAACTGCGGCACCGAAACAGGTCAGCCTGTCACACTGACCGTACAGGATACGGAGATCTATAGAAATAAGTCAGACGGCATCCATGCCTACGGTGAAAAGTCCGGTGCCGTGATAGACGGATGTAACGTACACGATAACTCCGGTCATGGCATCCGCAACAGCAGGACACTGACCTTTTCGGGAGGTACGACGAAAAGTGAGCAGAACGGAACGGCAAATAAATTTTATTACGGGTTAAAAAATAATGCAGGCGGTGATATCAAGATCCGGACCGGCTTAAACATCACAAAGAGTGCATCGAACGGTATCAGCAATGCAGGAAGCGTAACCCTTGCAGCAGGAAATACCCTGACCGTAAAAGAGAACAGGATCGGTATCAGCAACACCGGAACCTTTAAGGCAGACGGAACACTGGATGTACAAAAAAATACCGGAACAGCCGTAAAGAACAGTGAGAACGGAACGTTTGACCTCAACAGCAATTCCACCATCGTAAACACCATGGCAGACGGAACCGCCATCATCAATGAAGAAAGCGGTGTCTTTACGGTAAAGAGCGGAACACAGCCGACCATCAGCGGGAAAGGCAAAGGAATCAGCAACAGTGCCACCTTCCACTATAACGGAAACGGAACCGTAACGGGAGATACGGATAACGGCATTTATAACGGCAGTACGGGTGTATTAAACGTAACAGGCGGTGTGGATGTTACCGGCATGCAGAAACCGGGTATCAGAAATGCGGGAACTGCCACTATATCTGGAAAAGCAGAGATACGGAGTGCCAGCAAAACGGCACTGTCCAACGGTAAGACCGGCACCTGTACCATCAGCGGAAAGGCTAAGTTCCAGTATACGGATGATGAGATCACAGCGATAAACAATAAATCCATCTATAACGAAGGTCGCCTGATCAATACCTCGGCTGCAACCTATAAGTCATCAAACAATAATTCCGTCTTACAGAACGGAACGTTTGAGATCTCCTCGGATGCAAGCCATTCCAAGAACCTGTGCATCTACCTCTATGAGCAGAAATTTGTTACCGTTACCGGGACGCTCAACAGCGTCAACTACTTACAGCCAAAGAACCGGAAAGCAGGAAGAAAGGTGGCACAGGCATCCTATGCAGGGGCAGATGGCAGCACCATCTTAAACAAGCTGGCGTTAACCGATGACAGCAGGTTCTGCTTAAGGAGCGGAAAGACACTGAACCTACAGAAAGCCAATGCCGCATTAAAGGGAAGCGGTATCAATGCCTCCGATTTGACCGCAAAGGATGTCATCTTAAGTGAAGCCGTACAGATTACATACAAAAGCGGATTAAATGCAGACCTTGCATGTACCATGCCAAAGACACAGAATACTTACTGGTATGAGAATGTAAAGGTCAAAGCATCCGTAAACGTAAACGGAACGGAAAGCATGAAACCGTACATTCAGGATCAGGCACAGAGAAACATCTACCAGTTCTTAGGATGGTATGATGAGGACGGTGTGCAGCGTTACAATCCGGTCACGGACCGGTGGTATGAGCCGGAAACCAGGAGATGGTCCAAAGAGTATACCTACTGTGGTGCCAAGGACCTTGTCTTAACGGCAAGATGGGAAAAATCCTACAACATCGCCTACCACGGAAACGGTCAGACCGTGGGGGATGACTACACACAGGAAAAGGATAAGAGCCTGATCATCTCCGATACGGAAATGTATAAGTTCGACGGAAAGTTCTACAAGGGACTGGTCGGGGAAGATATGTTCCAGAGGACGGAAACATACAAAAAGGATGAAAACGGAAACCTTCTGAATGAGAACAACAAAACCGTAACCGATGAAAGACGTGCGGCAAAACTGACGAGCTTAAACCCGGACACCGGAAAGGAAGAACCGTGTGAGGAGCAGTACAGTGTGAAGGAATGGGGAACATCAGCGGTAGTTAGGAAGGATGAGTTTGGTAAATTCAATTTAAATAATGAATATCCTACTCAGGATGTTTATGACACGGCTTTAAATACCACCAATGACAAAGGCGAAAACCTCTGCATTACCTATGATGCACCGGATGACATGGTGCAAAAAGGAAGGGAAGAAAAGCCGGCAGATAAGCTGACACTTGGCGTAAAGAAACAGGATGCTGCAGTTTATGGTGCTTCACAGGGGAAAATGACCAGCGGTACATGGCTGAACATATATGCCGTATGGGACAAGTTCCCACAGCTGGATGCCTACAACCGTTACTTCACGTTAAAACAGGCAGAAAACGGAGAGATCACAACGGAGGCACTGCTGACCACCCTGCGTTTTAAGGATGAGGAGGATACAGACGGCAGGTACCTGTATTCTAAGGATTACGAGTACAACAAAAAGGAAAACTGCCTGATCATCAAAGGAAAAGACGGTGCCACCTTAAAGCTCCGTGCGGAAACAGACATGGACAGCCTTAAGGAAACCGGAAAGAGCACCATCCGCTACACCTTAACGGATTCCGCAGGAAACATCACGACCAAGGAGGTAGAGTGCCGGATCGTGGATACTTCGGATATCCAAAAAGAGTATGACACCTATGTACGTTTCATCAGTCCGAAATACTACAAAAAGAACGGTGCATATGTTTCTAAGGAGAACGGAGGACTGGAGGAACACTCCATCTGGAAAACAGACCCGGAGTATGCCGCATTGTTAGACAAAGCCATGAGCAATGAAAAACGCGGCATACAAAAAAAGAGTGTCCGTGTATTCGGTGTGAAGTTTGAAGCAGATGATCCGGGAAGCGGAACATGGGATCATGTGGAAGAAACATGGGAGTTCACACATGAACAGGTAAGATCCGTGGATGACTTTGTGGATGAACATGGTTACATGAACTATAAGGAAAAGGACGGATTAAAGAAATTCCGTGAACAATACAAAGACTGTATCAAGTAGTACAGAAAATGCCGGGTGCTGCGTATGCGGCATCCGGTTTTTTAGCAGAGTTGTAAAAAACATATGAAAGGTGGAGTTGCGATGCAGACCATGATTCAAAATATATTTATGGATCAAAAGAGTTACGAACTTATTCAGAAGAATCAGGATTTTGAACATATATGTTCTGTAATTTTAAACGGCGTTGATACCGATAAACCCCAGCCTCAAACAATTATTATAAATAAAATTGCGTTTCAGGCTGAGTTTCATCCTAAGAATGACTATTTTGGATTTACGTTCACAAAAGAAGGATACCATTATATCTGCCATAAAAAGTGTCGGTTTAAAAACAGTGTATATATATATTCACCAACCGCTATGGAAGAGTATGATGAAGATTTTCCCGGTGCCACTTTACTTTTATACACTACCAAAAAACACATCTATGTCACTCCTTATGGAGAAAACGGCTTAAGTAAAATGGATTCTTCAACAGGAAAGTTTACTCGGAGATTATAATATGTATGACCTTTTGCCTCCTTTGCATAACAACGTCCTAGTATTGCAACATAATAATTTCCAGAAGGAATACGCATATTTCGTGGTTTTATACATGATGTAATGAATCTTTGCGTTAAAATATCTTTAAAATTAGAGCCGCCTCATCATAGGGCGGTTTTATTATTATGATCGTTTATTTTTCTGCTATTCTTTGGCTATCTTTTATCTATCCCGTTTCTATCCTCATGCTATCCGAAAACTATAATTTCCTTTACATGCCACAATCCCGCAGAAATCAAGGGTTTTGTGGATTTTGGTTGACACAATCATTATGCTATTTTACAATTATAAAATATGTATAAAATAGCTATAATATAACTATTTTATATTGAAAAAAAGTATAAATAATGGTAAAATATATTTAGAAATAAAGGAAATACAAAAACTACAATTTTAAAATACATATTTATGGAGAATTTTATTTATGAAAAAAAGAGTTTTAGCATTGATCTTAGCATCGGTGATCACCTTGACAAATGGTAACATCGCATTTGCAGCGGAAGCAGACAATGAAAATACAACAGATACAATGGTTATGGAAGAAGCTGTAGGAGAAAGCACACAGCCAAAACCGGAAGAGGTTACAGAATCTGAAGAACCGGAAGAGGTTGCAGAAGATAATCCGGCAGAAAACGAAGAGGAAACTGCTACAAATACTGTTACAGCAGAAAAAATGAAAGAGAACATGGATACGACCACATCCGAAAGCACGGAAAACATCACTGTGGAAACACCGGGAGATGTACCGGAGCAGGGATACGCTAAAAGTGGTACTTATGGCGAAAATATCACATGGAGCTACGATGCCGGCACATTACGCTTTTCTGGAAAAGGAAATATGAATAATATTTCAAATGGCAGTAGAGGAGAACGTGCACCATGGTACCATTCAGATTACCGTGACTCTATTACAAATATCGTTATCGAAGAGGGTATTACTTCTGTAGGTTCATGGGCATTTATCAGTCTGGTAAACGTAACAACCGTAACCATTCCATCTACGGTTACCGTTATCCAGCCACATGCTTTTCAGAATTGTCAGGGAATCAAGTGCATGAATCTGCCAAACGGATTAACAGCTATTGGCGTGGATGCGTTTTTATTTATGGATTCCTGTGAGGAGTTTAAAATTGACGATAAAAGTGATGGGACACATCCTGCCTTTTATACAGAGGATGGAGTCTTATTCAATAATAAAACCTTAATAACTTATCCACAAGGAAATAAAAGAACTTCCTATAGGGTTCCATATGGTACAGAGGAACTTGGAGCGTTAAGTTTTGCAAATACTCCAAATTTACAAACTGTATATATTCCAGAGACAATGATAAAAAAGCATGGTCGAATGTTTTATAATGATTCTTCAAGGTCTGTCCATATGAGTAATCCATTATATATTTATTTTCTTACAGCAGGAAAAACAGTAGACATGAATGGTTCTGTTTTTCAAGATTTGCCAAGTGGTTCTAAGATTTATGTAAAGAATCAGGAGTCTTGCAATCAGCTTAACAGTGGCAGTGCCTTTGCAAATAAAGAGGATGTCAAAGCAGAAGTTTATCAGCAGACGGAACCGTACTCCGCATATGAAGCATTAAAAAAGACTTATGAAAACAATACCTACAGATTAAATTCCGGAAGAACTACCCTGTTTCGTTATGAAGCAGCAGATGCACCGACTGCAAGAGATACAACTGCATGGACTTCCAGCAATACAGATATTGCAATCTCTCCGGATGGAATGGGATATATTACCGGCGGCACCAAACCGGGAAAAGCCACCATTACCGTTACAAGAGAAGATAAAAAAGAATTTTTCAGCTTTACGGTTGTGAACGTGGTTCCGACTACAAGTACAGAGATTTATAATCAGGCAGACGGAAAGCAGCAGGTATTAGGAAACAGCCTGTGCATCCATACGGGAAAAAGTGATACTGTCAGATTACAGACCGTACCGGAATTAACCACGGCATTGCCAGGAAAGGTTACATGGACTTCTTCAGACAGTTCCAAAGTCAGCGTAAAAGCAAGCGGAACACACAATGAAGAGGCAACCCTCTCCCGGAAAGCAGCCGGTGATGTTACCGTAACGGCAGCCATGAAAGATGAGAATGGAAATATGATCAAAAAATCCTTTCAGGTAATCGGTAATAAGAGTGCCAACTGGTATGTTATGGTAAATAACAATGCTGATGTATGGGTCAGGGATTCTACACCGGTAGAACCAAAGGTTGTTGTAAAAGATTGTAATAGCAAAAACGTGTTAAAGGCAGGAACAGATTATACATTAAGCTATCACGAGAATTTTCTTCCACAAGGAGAGAATGACTGGTGGGGCTATGTGACCATTCTTCCAATTGGTGAATACAATGGAAATCCGTCTATGGAAGAAGCGTTTTTAATCTGCCGTGGCGAACAGCCAGACGATACGGATAATTCTAAAAATCCGGACACTAATCAGAAAAAAGACGATAATCAGAATACCTCTGATTCAAAAAAACCACAGAACTCTTCCACTACGAATAATCTGAAAAAGCAGAAGATTACCAAAGTATCTTCCGCTTATAAGAAATCAGTCGTAACCGTAAAGGGAACCGGAAAGGCAACCATCACGGTAACGGCAAAGGCAACATCCACCTACAGCAAGAGCGTGAAAAAGATCACGGTCTACGGTGTACCGAAAAAACCGGAAATGAAGAAACTGACCGCCGGAAAGAAGAAATTCACGGTACAGTGGAAAAAAGACAAAAAAGCGGACGGTTATCAGGTGCAGTATTCCACGGACAAAAAGTTCAAAAAGAACGTAAAGAGTGTGAATGTATCAAAGAAAAGCACAAAGGCAACCGTAAAGAAGCTGAAAAAGGGAAAGACCTACTGGGTAAGGATGCATTCCTATAAAAAGATCAACGGAAAGAAATACTACAGCGGATGGGGCAAAGTAAAATCCGTAAAGGTGAGATAACAGGACAATTTGCACAGAATTTTTTTGACAAATATCCAGTTGCGTGATAATATGATAGTAGAAAAGGGTACTGCCGATAGACGGTTAGTCCACATACTTATTGATTACAAAATAACCGTTCAGTTTGCAGGCTGGGGCGGTTATTTTTGTGATTTATTGCATCCAATGGAATATCCAAGTCCGAAAGAGGTCAGGCATAAGCTGATGACTGCAATCAGACCTTCAAGTGTCAGCATTGGCATCCCCTCCTTTCAACAGATTCCCGTTCAGGTTTCTATGTAATCAGAGGGTCACAGTCCCTCTGTAGAAGGACTAACCGCCTACCGTTATGGCAGTACCCATAATGTAATTATAGCAGTTTTTGACAGATTTTTCCATATTTTTAGATGTAACTTTCATTTCCATTTTCTTTATTTTTAAACTTATAGACTTCAATCGGTTTAAAGTCTATCTGCCTGCAACCAATCAGCTGCACATTGTGTAATGTCTTTTATTTTTTTCAAACAAAATTACCCCACTATTAAAAACTGTATAACAGCTTCCATGTACCTGGTATCCTCCGATACATTTTCCGGATTTTTCGACTTTCTTAGGTTAATCAAAAATTGTGTTACTTTAAAATAGCACAAAAACAACGGAATTTTATGCAAAATCCGGTTTTTGATTCAAAGAAGAAAGGAGACGCAGCGGATCGTATTTTAAATCCGCTGCTGATAAACACAAAATGAAAGAAGTGAACAATATAGCAGATACAACCGGTCGTGCAACATACCAGTCTTCTCCAACAAAGATTTCTCCGGCTATGGAGCAATTATATTTTGAGATGGAGGATAAAGAGCATGTGTTCCAAATAGGACTTAAAACCATACTTGAATGTATCCTTTTGGGAGCCAAGGAAAAACAACTGCCAGATCTTCCACTTTCATGGTATACGGAGGTGTGTAGCAGGTATGATATTCCTATGTCGGAGTTATTTGGAGAAGATTAGGAATTGGGAAGGAAATGAATATGCCAACATCAACATTCGGAAAACAATTTGAAGTCAGACATGAAAAAGCTGCGGATTTTGTAAGAGAGATGTCTAAATCAGTGGCTCCCACGCTGAGACAGGACTTTCATTCCAATATGGTGTTTTTACATCAAAATACTAGATTAAAAGAAAGTCTTATCAGGGCATTAAACGTAAGATGATATAAAAATCCTACATTAACAAGGGTACTGCTCATAATGATGCACGGAATGATAGCTGCAACTGTCAGCTTATGCAGTCGGAAATGGCTATTGTTTTTTATGTAATGAAATATCTGAATCAGAAGAAAGCCTGACATGAGTAAATGGCTAACTCCGTATTTTCAGATATTTGCATTGGTTTATCCGGCTGCCATAGTATCGCAGCATTTCATCCCAAATCATAATGCAGTACCCTTGACTTGATTATATCATAAGTTTTTCTTGGTTTCTATAAATGAATGATGGGTAGCCATATCACTTCCGAAAAGATGGAAAGGATTCTGTTACGATTCCCATACATGGAAAAATTAAAAAGATATATCTTAAACAATTAAGAAAGATTGTAGAGGAGGAACAAGTATGTCATTAAAGGAGTATATGGAACTGCCGTACAGCATGAGTATCATTCCTGATGCAGTAGAAGGTGGATTCACTGTCATTTTTCCGGAGCTTTCCGGATGTATGACATGTGGGGATACAATAGATGAGGCTGTTGAAATGGCAACGGATGCAAAGAAATGCTGGTTGGAAGACGCAATAGAAATGGGAAAAAAAATACCTTTGCCGTAACAAGAAAGAGATTTAAAATAAAAAAGGGATTTATACGGATAAAGATCTAATCCGGTCTATTCCAAGTATTCCGAGATATCGGATGACTATATGAAAAAGTAGTTCAAGCCTTAAAAGAAAAGGCAGAATGTTTTGGCACTCTACAGCTCCACCAGTTAAAAGGGCTGTTGGTCGGGTACCTGTCAGTCCTATTATATTTCAAGGATCATGGAATTTCCTAACAACTATAAAAGAATTCAGTTACTAGTGGATAAAATGTTTTTGTATTGAAAAAGTGTACGGTGAATGATAATATATAATTAAAAATGAACAAGAACTAAAAAATACATTTTTAAAATGCATAATTATTTGTGATTATAGGAAGAAAGAAATAGAGAATATAAGACAGCACACATCAGATTCGGAACAATAAAAAGACAATAGAATACAAAAGTATCCTATATACAAAGATCACGATAGAAGGAGGAACGGGTTGAAATCATATATTATGTATACCGGATACCAACCCAAAATATAAAAATGATCATAGTACCGGAAAAAGAGGCATTGATTCGTAAATTTGCAGGGAGAAAAATCAGATTTTATAGAAAAAAAGAAAAAATGACACAGGATGAATTTGGCATACGTCTTGCAAAAGAGTTAGGAAAAAAGGCGGATATCCAGGCAACAACGATTTCAAATTGGGAATACGGAAGAGTTCCCATTCGTAATCTTGAAGCAATTGCAAAAGTATTAAATGTAACAGTGGATGATCTGATTCCGGGGGAAGAGGAGTTTGAAGAAGAATTGGGAACTAAAAAACTTACAGAACAGGGAGATGTCAGTCTGACAATAACTGATGAAAAGTACAAGTTGCAATCGAATTTCCGTTTACCGGTTTCCGTTGAAGAATTGGAACGCTATGATGGAGAACCTGTGTGGGTTAGAAGCAGAAATTCAATGTATAGTGGTAAATGGGGAATTGTAGATGCACTTCGTCAAACAATTGTTTTTAAAAAAGGAGTTTATACGAAATTTTCGGACATTGATGGTATCATATACCGTTTTCCTCAGCCGTTTTCACTTCCGGTGGATGCAATAGGCAGACCTTTAGCATTATCAGAGGTAAGAAAAAGTATAGAACCAATCTGGGTTGAAATAATTAGTAGTGATATGACAGAGAAAATATTGATGAAAGGCTGGTACGAGTATTATCACAATTCTGATTGTGTATCGAATAATTCCGGTTCCATTCTATCTCTATCACTATACGGAAAAACATGGGTTGCATTCACAGACCCATGTAAAGCAGATGAAGATTAATCTGTTAAAAAATCACGAAAGGACTGCAATTACAAAGTCTGCAGTCCTTTTTACATTTATTATCACTATAGAAAAGAGAAGTTTTACTTACCTTCTATGTACCACATAATGATTATCCTCCATCAGCTTCACAGCCTTTTCAAGAGCATCCTCTTCATAGAACTCAATCTGGAGTACACCGTCCTCATATTCCCGGTTGTGCAAAATCCCAATATTTTTAATACTGATATTGTGGCTTGCCATAATGGTAGCTAAAGTGGCAATGGCACCGGCTTCATCGACAAGATCGCAGTAGACACTGTAATTTTTCTGCAAAGAACCACGGACAGGGGTTGTGATAGAATCACGATAATCTTTGGCACTTTGGAAAAAAGAAATAATGTCATCGGACTTTGCATCTGCAACAGAAGAGCGGATATTTTGTAATGCATGGATATAGCAATCCGTCAGTTTTAAAATCTGTTCCTGATTGGATAAACAGATATTCTGCCACATCACAGGAGAAGAAGAGGCAATGCGCGTAATATCCTTAAAGCCGCCGGCTGCAATTGTACGCATTGTTTCCTGTTCATCATCTAAATCCGAAACCAAATTGACCAGACTAGAAGCAATAATATGCGGAAGATGACTGATCGCAGCCGTTGCAAAATCATGTTTTTCATAGTCCAGGATCATAGGCACAGAGCCTAAGGATTTGACCAGAGCATGAAACTCCTCAAGCTGTGCAGGGGTTGTCTTAGCCGTCGGGGTGATGATATAGTAGGCATTTTCCAAAAGATATTCCGTAGCATTAAAAAAACCTGTTTTTTCGGAACCGCACATCGGATGACCGCCGATAAAATTCGCTTCCATACCCAGAGCAGTTACAGCTTTGTGGATATCGCTATTGACACTGCCGACATCGGTAATGATGCAGGAAGGTTTGATGACAGATTTCAATTTCTTTAAATAAATAAGATTCTGCTGCACCGGAGTACAGAGAAAAATGTAGTCACAGTCAGCAAAATCCGAGAGTGGCAGCAGAGTATCATTTTCGATGGTGCCAAAATCGTGTGCTTCCTGAATGGTGTCAGCATGTCTGGCAGTAGCGATCAGAGTCGTGTCTGGATATTTTTTCTTTATGGTCTTAGCAATAGAACCGCCGATCAGTCCAAGACCGATAAAACCAACTTTTTCAAAAGACATTACAGTGTCCTCCCGGATAATTCAATGTAAGGCTTGATATTGTTCATCACCGAATCGAATTGTTCAAAGTTCAAAGACTGCGGGCCGTCGGAAAGGGCATGGGCAGGATCATTGTGAACCTCGATCATCAGACCGTCTGCACCGCAGGCAATGGCAGCTTTAGCAAGAGGCTCCACATAAGCACGGACACCGGTTGCATGGCTAGGGTCAACAATGACCGGAAGGTGTGTTTTTTCTTTTAAAACGCAGACAGCACTTAAGTCTAAAGTGTTGCGTGTAGCAGTTTCAAAAGTACGGATTCCGCGTTCGCAAAGGGCAACTTTGGAATTCCCGGCAGCCATGATATATTCTGCAGCGTTGAGCCATTCATCGATCGTAGCAGAAAGACCACGCTTTAACAGTACCGGCATACCGGTGCGTCCAACCTCTTTTAAAAGTTCAAAATTCTGCATATTTCTGGCACCGACCTGCAGCATGGAAACATACTGTTCCGCAGATTCCACGGCGTGGGCGCTGGTTACCTCACAAATAGTTGCCAGTCCGGTTTCTTTTGCGGCAGTCTGCATATATTTTAAACCTTCTACTTCCAGTCCCTGGAAAGAGTAAGGGGAAGTACGCGGCTTATAAGCACCGCCACGGAGGATCGTTGCGCCGGATTTTTTAACGGCATGGGCAATCTTTAAAAGCTGTTCCTCTGTCTCTACGGCACATGGTCCGGACATGATCGTAATGTTATTTGGACCGATCTTAGTGCTGCCAACGGAGAATTCCATCGGTTCCGGGTGGAACTTCTTATTAGACAGCTTATAGCTTTCTGTGATCGGCACAATTTTTTCCACGGAAGGGAGAGCACAGATAGCATTGGTGTCTAACTTGGATTTGTCGCCGACAACACCGATGATCAGCACTTCCTCGCCCTGGGAAAGATGCGTATGTAAGCCCTTTTCTTCAATTTTTGTAATAATCTTTTTAACAGCGGATTCTTCCGCGTTTGGTTTCATAACAATAATCATAATCGTACCTCTTCTTCTATAAAATAAATCATAAACTAAACATATCATACTATGAAATTTTTAAAAATGCAACACTTCAACGCGTTTAAGTGCTAAAATATTTTTGGAAAATGATTGTTAAAATAATAACATAGAAAAATAAATTGTGAAAAATAAATAAAAGACTTGAGAATAATCAGAAAATTTTGTAAAATATAGATATCGGTAATGAGAAGTTGCCAAGATTAGTTTAAGGGAGGATTTTTATATGAATGTTTACACAACTGACAAAATTCGGAACGTAGTTCTTCTGGGGCATGGTGGAGCCGGAAAAACATCCCTGGTAGAAGCAATGGCATATTTATCCGGCATTACAAATCGTATGGGAAAAATCAGTGATGGAAATACTATCAGTGATTATGATAAAGAAGAGACAAAGCGTCTGTTTTCCATTAATACATCTGTAGTTCCAATTATCTGGGACGATGTAAAGATCAACATATTAGATACTCCTGGCTATTTCGATTTTGTAGGCGAAGTAGAAGAAGCAGTGAGTGCCGCTGATGCAGCGATCATCGTAGTATCAGGAAAGAACGGAATTGAAGTAGGAACGAAAAAAGCATGGGAAATCTGTGAAAAATATAAATTGCCGCGTATGGTATTCGTAACCGATATGGACATAGACAACGCAAGCTACCGTCAGGTTGTAACAGATCTGCAGGAACTTTACGGAAAGAAGATCGCGCCATTCCATCTTCCAATCCGCGAAAACGAAGAGTTTGTGGGTTATGTAAATGTTTTACAGCAGAGAGCAAAACGCTGGACGGCAGACGGAAATGTAGAAAAAACAGAAGTACCGGAATACTCCAAAGAGAATTTAGGTATCTGCAGGGAAGCTTTGATGGAGGCTGTTGCAGAGACCAGTGAGGAGTTCATGGACCGTTACTTCAACGGAGAGGAATTTTCCGAAGATGAGATCCGACAGGCACTCCGTGTCAACGTGGCAGAGGGAAGCATCGTACCGGTGCTGATGGGCTCTAATATTTTAGCACGCGGAATGTATACCTTAATGGTTGATATCGTAAAATATCTGCCAAGTCCTGAAAAACGTGAATGTACCGGAATCAATGCAAAGACAAACGAAGTATATCCGGCAAATTACGATTTTGCAAAACCAAAATCAGCATATGTGTTTAAGACTATTGTGGATCCGTTTATCGGAAAATATTCATTAATTAAAGTAAATTCAGGTGTATTGAAAGCAGACGATGTGCTTTATAATCAGCACAAAGACGTCGAGGAAAAGATCGGAAAACTTTATGTACTCCGCGGAAATAAGCCGGAAGAAGTAACAGAGCTGCATGCGGGAGATATCGGAGCATTGGCAAAACTTTCAAAAGTCACAACAACCGATACTTTATCGACAAAAGCAAATCCGGTCCTGTATATTCGGACGCAAATCTCCACACCATATACATGCATGAGATATAAAGCAAAGAATAAAGGAGATGAAGATAAGATTTCCCAGACTTTGCAAAAACTGATGCAGGAAGATTTAACATTGAAGAATGTCAATGACAGCGAGAACGGACAGACGCTTTTATATGGTATGGGTGACTTGCATTTAGAGGTAACGGCAAGCAAACTCTTAGAGAAATACAAAGTGGAGATTGAACTCACAAAGCCGAAAGTTGCGTTCCGTGAGACCATTCGTAAAAAAGCAGATGTAGAATACAAGTACAAAAAACAGTCCGGCGGACATGGACAGTATGGTCATGTTAAGATGACATTTGAGCCATCCGGAGATTTAGAGACACCATATGTATTCGAGCAGACCGTTGTCGGTGGAGCTGTTCCAAAGAACTATTATCCGGCAGTAGAAAAAGGTCTGGCAGAAGCAGTGTTAAAAGGACCTATGGCAGCATATCCGGTAGTCGGAGTGAAAGCAGTGCTTTATGATGGATCCTATCATCCGGTAGACTCTTCCGAGATGGCATTTAAAACAGCAGCGATCCAGGCATTTAAGAAAGGCTTCATGGAGGCATCTCCGGTACTCTTAGAGCCAATTTCTTCTCTGAAAGTCATTGTTCCGGATAAATATACCGGAGATGTTATGGGAGATTTGAACAAACGCCGGGGCAGAGTTCTTGGAATGAATCCGATCGATGGCGGAAAACAGGAGATTCTTGCAGACGTTCCGACCATGGAACTCTATGGATATACCACAAGTTTGAGAGCGATCACCGGAGGAAGCGGAGACTACTCTTATGAGTTTGCAAGATATGAGCAGGCACCTTCTGATATCCAGGAAAAAGAGATTGAAGCAAGAGCAAATAAAGTAGAAAAAGCAGATTAAAAATAAAGACGGGTTGGGGATAACAGGTGAAGATCAGAAAGCAGAAAGCAGTTGCATGGATTCTGGTTCTGGTTTTCCTGTTAGAAGACCCTGCAGTTGTAAGGGCATATGGATTTCAGGATGGGAAACCACAGGAATTATCCGAAGATAAGAAAAAGTATCCGACAGATATCACAAAAACAGATCATCTGTTTGAGTACCGGATTACCTATGAGTTGAACGGAGGACAGAATTCAGGGAAAAATGCCGAGTCCTATCGCATGGAGGATTTACCGCTTACTTTAGAATCACCAAGGCGGGTAGGATACAACTTTGCAGGATGGTATGCAGACAATTATTTTGAAAAAAAAGTAACAACCATTGAACAGGACATGGTTGGGAATATGGTGCTATATGCAAAATGGACCAGAAAGATCAACGATGTCGAAAATATCAGCAGGTATTCTTATCATACGGATGCGAAACTTGGCAAAGACACCAAGACACTAAAAGACTGCAATTATAAAGTGTTAGACTATGTCAGCATTCCGGGAATGCCCTCGACAAGACAGGAGGACATCAAAACCCGGCGCATTTTAGATGAGGATCAATGTCCGCAGGGACTATGTTTGACAAAAGATTTTATTTTAGTGACGGCATACAGTTGTGATTGGGATGTGTTAGGGTCACTTTATCTGTTTGACAGAAAGAGTGGAGAGTATCTTGCAACACTCGGAATGAAGAGAAACAGCCACTTAGGCGGTGTTGCCTGTGATGGGAAAAATGTATGGATCTGTCATTCCGACAACAGCACCTTAGAGAGAATCCCATATCAGATGCTTGTGGAACTCGCAAAGGAAAAACCAAAAGAATTTATTGACTGTTCAAAGTCCATAGAGGCTTTTCGGGTGAAAAACCGTCCTTCCTGCATCACCTATCATGATGGAAAATTGTGGGTAGCAACGGAAAACGATTTTTTAAAATCAAAAATGATCTCCTATCGGTTTCAGGAAAATGAATTAAAAGAAATGGATTCCTATACGATACCGCCAAAGGTACAGGGGATTGCATTTGCAGACGATGGAAGGGTGTTTTTAAGTACCTCGTTAGGAAGGACAAAATCCTCCTTTTTAAGAATATATCACTCGTTAGAAGCCTTGAATGAAAAGCCGACAAAACCGATGCAGAAGGTGGAAATGCCGCCCTGCTCGGAGGAACTTGAGATTTTTGGACAGAATCTCTATATTCTCTTTGAATCCGCGGGACAGAAGTATTATGAAGGAACGGATGGAAAAGGCAACAGTTTGTCGCCATTAGAAAAGATCATATGTATCAGATTACAATCAGTGTAAAAGAGTAAAAACGCAGGGCAGATTTCCTATTAAAATTGGGAATCTGCCCTGTTGTGTTATGGAGCTGTGTGGTGGTCTGAAATTTGCATTTCGGTTTCATGGAAGGACATGTTTTGTGTCCTTGTTTCGTGGGAATACTTGACAAATACTAGGTCTGTGCTAAAATTTTATCTATATGAGCAAAAATAAGAGAAAGTAGAGATTCGTAAGTCATACGAGTTTAGGAGGAACAGGAAAATGTCAGTCAAAGGAACACCATATAATCACAGAGCCATTGAGCAGAAGTGGCAGAAAATCTGGGATGATGAGAAAGCATTTGCAGCAACCGATGATTATTCCAAACCAAAATATTATGCACTGGTAGAGTTCCCATATCCATCAGGACAGGGACTTCATGTAGGTCATCCAAGACCATATACCGCATTAGATATTGTAGCAAGAAAGAGAAGAATGCAGGGTTACAATGTCTTATATCCGATGGGCTGGGATGCATTCGGACTGCCGACAGAGAACTATGCGATTAAAAATAAGATCCATCCGAGGATCGTAACAGAGAATAACGTGAAGCATTTTAAACAGCAGCTTCATTCTTTAGGTTATTCTTTTGACTGGGATCGTGAGATCAATACAACAGACCCGCAGTATTACAAGTGGACACAGTGGATTTTCTTAAAATTATTTAAAGAAGGTTTGGCTTATAAGAGTGAGATGCCGATCAACTGGTGTACATCCTGTAAAGTCGGTCTGGCAAATGAAGAAGTAGTCAACGGAGTCTGCGAGCGTTGTGGAAGTCCGGTAGTACGGAAAGTAAAGAGCCAGTGGATGTTAAAGATCACGGATTACGCTGAAAAACTCTTAGAGGGATTAGAGGACGTAGATTATATTGAGCGTGTCAAAGTTTCACAGAAGAACTGGATCGGAAAAAGCCAGGGTGCAGAGGTAGAATTCCAGGTTGCCGGCAAGGAGGAAAAACTGACCGTGTATACAACCAGACCGGATACTTTGTTCGGAGCAACCTATATGGTAGTATCACCGGAGCATCCGATGTTAGATAAATATAAAGAAGATATTAAGAACTGGGATGCAATTCAGGATTATCGTGAGCAGGCTGCAAAAAAATCCGATTTTGAGCGTTCAGAGCTTGCAAAAGAAAAGACAGGTGTGGCTATTGACGGTTTGACAGCTATCAATCCGGTCAATGAGAAAGAAATTCCAATCTGGGTATCCGATTATGTGTTGATGTCTTACGGGACAGGTGCGATCATGGCGGTTCCTGCACACGATACCAGAGACTGGGAGTTTGCAAAAAAATTTAACCTGCCAATCATTGAAGTTGTGGCAGGCGGTGAGAATGTACAGGAAGAAGCATACACGGATGTGGCTTCCGGAAAACTGATCAACTCCGGATTTTTAGATGGACTTGAAGTAGCAGAAGCAAAGAAAAAAATGATTGCCTTTTTAGAGGAAAAAGGAATTGGAAAGAGCAAGACCAACTTCAAACTGCGTGACTGGGTATTTTCACGTCAGCGTTACTGGGGCGAACCGATCCCAATCGTAAAATGCGAAAAATGTGGTTATGTTCCGCTTCCGGAGAGCGAGCTTCCGTTAGAGCTTCCGGATGTAGACAGCTATATGCCGACAGACAATGGAGAATCTCCATTAGCAGCAATGACAGACTGGGTCAATACCACCTGCCCTTGCTGTGGCGGACCGGCACAGCGTGAGACAGATACCATGCCACAGTGGGCAGGTTCTTCCTGGTATTTCTTACGTTATACAGATCCAAAAAATACAGAGGCATTAGCAAGCAAAGAAGCATTGAAATACTGGCTGCCGGTAGACTGGTATAATGGCGGAATGGAGCATACAACACTGCATCTTCTCTATTCCAGATTCTGGCACAGATTTTTATATGATCAGGGTGTTGTTCCAACAAAGGAGCCATACCAGAAACGTACTTCCCACGGAATGATCTTAGGAGAAAATGGCGAGAAGATGTCTAAATCCCGTGGAAATGTAGTAAATCCGGATGACATTGTCATGGACTACGGCGCAGATACACTTCGTACTTATGAAATGTTCATTGGAGCATTTGATCTGAGTGCTTCCTGGTCTGAAAATGGAGTAAAAGGATGCCGCCGTTTCTTAGACCGTGTATGGAAACTGCAGGAGATTTTAGTAGACGGAAATGAGTACCGCAGTGCATTTGAAACAAAGATGCACCAGACCATCCAGAAAGTAAGCAGTGATTTTGAAAATTTGAAATATAACACGGCGATTGCTGCAATGATGAGTCTGTTAAATGATTTCTATAAAGAGGGATCTATCAACCGTGCAGAATTCAAAACATTTTTAATTCTCTTAAATCCGGTAGCACCTCATATCACGGAAGAAATCTGGGAGAACTGCGGATACGAAGGAAGAGTCTATGCACAGACCTGGCCGGAATTTGATGAGGCAAAGACCGTAGAAGATACGATCGAGCTTCCGGTTCAGATCAACGGCAAGACAAGAGCAGTTGTAACTCTTCCGGCAGATGTAGATAAAGATACTGCAATTGCTGCAGGAAAAGAACTGATCGCAGATAAGCTGACAGGAACGATCGTAAAAGAGATTTACGTTCCGGGAAGAATTATCAATATTGTGCAGAAATAGTTGAAATAAAATATAAGAACATTGCACAGATGAATGTGCATTTGAAAAGACAGAATGGCGTAGTTTAGTGTAGCACTGACTACGCCATTTTACATAGAAATTGTGTAAAGTTAACGTCTTTTCATATTTTTCATCAGTGAGAGGATCATATCCGTCTTTTTTCGTTCCTCCTCTGACATGTTCTGTTTCAGGATATTGATCATCATATCCCGTTCGTTTTCGGAAAATTCAATCCCTTCCTTTTTTGCGGTAGAAGCAGCCTGCGAAAGCTCGGATGCCATTTCTTTTGCGTTGCCGGAATGGTTCTGATTGGCAAACTGCATTAAAAAATTGAGCTTTTCAGGGGAAATATTTCCCATATTTCCCTGTTTTAATAAATCTGAAATGTCCATTAGATACCTCCTGATCAGCGGAATAATAAGTCGTATGCGGAAAAGAGCTGGAACATATTGATAAAGGAATCAAGATTTTCCGCCTCTTTTTCGTTGCAGTATGGGCGGATGTCATTCAGCATATTGACCACATTTTCTTCCGGATTTTCCATAGAACATATATTCAGACTGCTGGAGTCGTTTTCAAAAAAGTGTATTGTCTTCTGCAACTCTAAGATTTTGGCAAAAATTGCGAGATTCTTCTGCTGGGGTTCCTGCAGATAGGGAATTGAGGTTTTCAGAATCTGGAGTTCTTTGCTTTGCAGCTGTTCATCGAAAAGTGTTGGTTTCAGTTCGTCGTCCATAAAATCCTGTAGTTACCCTTTTTCTTTCAATATATGCATCAGAAAAAAAGCTATGCAATATTTTGAAGCCTGCATATAGTAACAGTAGGAGCTTTATGCCAAAATCAAGAATAGGAGCAGAAAAATGGGAAAACTGATCATTGACGGAAATAAAGTATATGAGATAGATGAGGAATGTCTTGAGAAAAAACGCCACAAAGAGCAGGAAGAACGAAAAAGAGAATGGGAACAGAAATGGGAGCGAAACCGTAAAGAAAAAAACAGTCGTGAGAAGAACCGTAAAGGTACGAGAGGAATATCGCGAAACAATTTCCTATAAAGCAAGAAAAACGGGTACTGCATCAGCAGTACCCGTTTCAGACTGTAGACAAAACAGAAAGGCTAGAAGCATCCGCCACCGCATCCGTTGCCACCGCAGCAGAAGAGTAATAAGATTAACCATAAACAGCTGTTGTTGCCGTTATCGCATCCGCCACCGATACCATTGTTGCCGCATCCGCAACAGCATAACAGGATGATCAACCAGATAATAGAGTTGCATCCTCCTTCGTTTTCGCATCCGCATCCACAGTTTGTTGCTGCTAAATCACTCATTTGAAATCCTCCAAATTTTTACTTACACTTCATCATATGTGGGGAACAAAAAAGTGTTACAGGGCAGCCATAAAAAATAATAAAATGTTGACAATACTTGCATAATTGTATACAATTATGCAAGAAGATAAATTGTATACTAAATCAGAGCAGGAGGATGAAGATGAAAGCCATCGGAGATATGAGGGAAGTTGTCAAGAATGAAAAGACAAATCTATTACAGTTAGAGGAACATTTTTACCAGTTAAATGATGTGGCAGAGCCAAACGTATTCAGAAATCTGTTTCCATACGATGAAGTGCCTAAGATCGCATTTAATGACCGTATCGTGCCTCATAATATGCCGGAAGAAATCTGGATCACGGATACCACATTCCGGGATGGACAGCAGTCAAGAGCTCCTTATACGGCAGAGCAGATCGTAAAGATTTATGATTATCTGCACAGATTAGGCGGACCAAACGGAAAGATCCGTCAGAGCGAATTCTTTTTATATAGTAAAAAAGACAGAGATGCCGTTTATAAATGTTTAGAGCGTGGATACCGGTTCCCGGAAGTTACGAGCTGGATCCGTGCCAATAAGAAAGATTTTCAGCTTGTAAAGGATATCGGATTGAGAGAGACAGGAATCTTAGTCAGCTGTTCCGATTATCATATTTTTTATAAAATGCGAATGACAAGAAGAGAGGCAATGAATCAGTATTTAAGTGTCATCCGGGAATGTTTAGAGACCGGTATTTCACCGAGATGTCATTTAGAGGATATCACACGTTCCGATATCTATGGATTTGTCATTCCGTTCTGTTTAGAACTGATGAAGCTGATGGAGGAATATCAGATCCCGATCCGTATCCGTGCCTGTGATACGATGGGTTATGGTGTGAACTTTGCCGGAGCCGTCATACCAAGAAGCGTACAGGGGATCATTTATGGTCTGACCACACATGCAGGTGTGCCAAGTGAACTGATCGAGTGGCATGGACACAATGATTTTTATAAAGCGGTAACCAATTCCACAACCGCATGGCTCTATGGAGCAAGCGGTGTCAACTGCTCTTTATTCGGTATCGGAGAAAGAACCGGAAATACGCCGTTAGAGGCAATGGTATTTGAATATGCACAGCTTCGGGGAAGTTTAGACGGTATGGATACAACCGTGATCACGGAACTTGCAGAGTATTTTGAAAAAGAATTAGGATATGTGATGCCGGACCGTACACCATTCTGCGGAAAGAATTTTAATGTCACAAGAGCGGGAATCCATGCAGATGGCTTATTGAAAAATGAGGAGATTTATAATATATTTGATACGGAGAAATTTTTAAACCGGCCGGTACTGGTATCTGTATCAAACACTTCGGGGTTAGCCGGCATTGCACACTGGATGAATACTTACTATCATTTAGAGGGAGAACGTGCAGTAGATAAGAATTCAGAGTTAGTTCATCTTGTAAAAGAGAAGGTGGATAAACAGTATGATGATGGCAGAGTGACCGTTATGACGGATGCAGAATTGACAGAAATGATAAATGACTGTTGTCAAAAGCTGCAGATTGAATTATAACTATAGGAGGGTTTATAATGAGTGAGGATGGTCATTCCCTGAGTGCGCGTGTGTTTCATACCCTTCGGGAAGAAATTTTATCCGGAAAATATCAAAAAGATGAGGAACTCAAAGAAAAGACGATCGGAGAGGAACTCGGAGTCAGCCGGACACCGGTACGGGAAGCCTTAAGGCAGTTAGAGTTAGAAGGTTTAGTCACGATAATTCCAAACCGGGGAGCTTTTGTGGAGGGAATATCCAAAGATGATATCCAGGACATCTATGAGATCCGTTCCCTTTTAGAAGGACTTTGTGCGAAAAAGGCGGTCACCGGGATCACGGAGAAAGAATTAGAAGAATTAGAGGAGAATCTTTATCTTACGGAGTTTCATATCCAAAAAGAACATTATGAACAGATATTAGAATTAGACAATCGTTTTCATGAGATTTTGTATGAGGCATCTAAGAGTAAGATGTTAAAACATGTGCTCAGCGACTTCCACCACTATGTGGAACGGGTACGGAAAGTTTCACTTTCCGGTACAAAACGTGCAAAGGAATCGAACGAGGAACATAAAAGGATTGTCGAGGCTTTAAAGGCTCATGATGCGGAAAAAGCCCAGCAGCTTGCAAACCAGCATATTATGAACACCATCCACAGCTATGACCGCTACGGATGGGATAAGCTATTAAATATGAACAGTATGGAGGAAGAAATTCATGGAAAAAATTAAGATGGCAACACCGTTAGTTGAGATGGACGGAGATGAAATGACAAGAATCCTGTGGCAGATGATCAAGGATGAACTGTTAAATCCATTCATCGAACTCAATACCGAATATTATGACCTTGGTTTAGAGCATCGTAATGCAACCGACGATCAGGTAACGGTAGATTCCGCAGAAGCGACAAAAAAATATGGAGTTGCCGTAAAATGTGCGACGATCACACCGAATGCAGCCCGTATGGATGAGTATGACTTAAAAGAGATGTGGAAAAGTCCAAACGGAACGATCCGTGCGATCTTAGACGGAACCGTATTCCGTACCCCGATCGTAGTAAAGGGAATCGAGCCATGTGTACGCAACTGGAAAAAACCGATCACGATCGCAAGACATGCTTATGGTGATGTATACAAAGGTGTAGAGATGAAGATCCCGGCAGCAGGAAAATGCGAACTTGTATACACAGCAGAAGATGGCACAGAGATGAGAGAGACCATCCATAACTTTACCGGTGCGGGAATCGTACAGGGACAGCACAACGTAAATGCTTCTATTGAGAGCTTTGCAAGAAGCTGCTTTAACTATGCACTGGATCAGAAACAGGATTTATGGTTTGCAACCAAAGATACCATTTCTAAAAAATATGACCATACATTTAAAGATATTTTCCAGGAAATTTTTGATGCAGAATACAAGGAAAAATTCGATACTGCAGGAATTGAATATTTTTACACATTGATCGACGATGCCGTGGCAAGAGTCATGAAATCAGAGGGCGGTTATATCTGGGCATGCAAGAACTATGACGGAGATGTTATGAGTGACATGGTATCTTCAGCATTCGGTTCTCTTGCAATGATGACTTCCGTATTGGTATCTCCGGACGGATATTACGAGTATGAGGCAGCACACGGTACCGTACAGCGTCATTATTACAAACATTTAAAAGGCGAAGAGACATCCACGAACTCCGTAGCTACGATCTTTGCATGGACAGGAGCACTCAGAAAACGCGGAGAACTTGACAACAATCAGGCATTATCAGACTTTGCGGATAAGTTAGAGAAAGCATGTATCGCAACGATCGAGTCAGGAAAAATGACAAAAGATTTAGCATTGATCACATCTTTAGAAAATGTAACCGTATTAAACAGCGAGAACTTTATCAAAGAGATCCGCAAGACATTAGAAGAGATGTTATAAGCACAGAGAACATAGAAATGATACTTCGAAAAGAGGTGCCCACAGAGGCACCCTTTTTCGGGTAATGAGGTGAAATATGATACTATCCGTTCAGAATGTCAGCAAATCATTTGGAACAGACGAAATTCTAAAAAATGTGTCTTTTCATATTGAAGATCATGAAAAGGCAGCCGTGGTCGGCATCAACGGTGCCGGAAAGTCCACACTTTTAAAAATCATAGTAGGAGAACTGACTCCTGACACCGGAGAGGTCATCACTGCAAAAGGCAAATCCTTAGGCTATTTAGCACAGCATCAGGATTTAGAGGGTGACAGGACCATCGAAGAAGAATTGCTTTCCGTAAAGAGTGATGTGATCGCAATGGAGCAAAAGATCCGTGCGATGGAAGAACAGATGCATCATGTAGAAGGGGCAGAATTAGAAAAACTTTTAGAGGACTATAACCGTATGCATCATCAGTTTGAATTAGAGGGCGGTTACAGTTACCGGAGTGAGGTTTACGGTGTCTTAAACGGACTTGGTTTTTCACAGGAAGATTATCAAAAGAAGATCAGCCAGCTCTCAGGAGGACAAAAGACCAGAGTTGCGCTTGGAAGACTGCTTGTGACAAAGCCGGACATCATCCTGTTAGATGAGCCGACGAACCATCTGGATATGAACTCCATTACATGGTTAGAAACCTTTTTGATGAACTACAAGGGTGCGGTAGTCATCGTGTCCCATGACCGTTATTTTTTAGACCGTGTCGTGACAAAAGTCATTGAAGTGTCATTACATCAGGCACAGGTATATGAGGGAAATTATTCCGAATATGCCGTAAAAAAAGAAAAAGTCCGCGAGGCACAGCTAAAAGCCTATTACAATCAGCAGCGGGAGATCAAACATCAGGAAGAAGTCATTACCAAGCTGAAATCCTTTAACCGTGAAAAATCCATAAAGCGGGCAGAGAGCCGTGAAAAGCTGTTAGATAAGATCGATCGTTTAGAAAAACCGGTGGAAGAACATACCGATATCAAGATCATATTAGAGCCGAATATATTAAGCGGTAATGATGTCTTAAGTGTCGAGGGTTTAGCAAAATCTTTTGGCAGCCAGAAACTGTTTGAAAATCTGGATTTTGAGATCAAGCGTGGAGAGCATGTTGCCCTGATCGGAAACAACGGAACCGGAAAAACAACGATCTTAAAGATCTTAAACGGAATGGTCAAAGAGGATGCGGGAGTCATCCGGCTTGGAAGCAATGTCTATATCGGATATTATGATCAGGAGCATCAGGTACTCCATATGGAAAAAACACTGTTTGAAGAAATCAGCGATGCATATCCGGAACTGAACAATACACAGGTGCGAAATACCTTAGCGGCATTTTTGTTTACCAATGATGATGTCTTTAAAAGGATCGGTGATCTGAGTGGTGGAGAGCGTGGACGTGTGTCTTTGGCAAAGCTGATGCTTGGCAAGGCGAATTTTTTAATTCTCGATGAGCCGACGAATCATTTGGATATTTTTTCAAAAGAAATATTGGAATCGGCATTGAACCACTATACGGGAACCGTCTTTTTCGTCTCCCATGACCGTTATTTTATCAATAAGACGGCACACCGGATACTGGATCTGTCTAACGGAGTGCTGACAAATTATCTGGGAAATTATGACTATTATATAGAAAAACGTACAGAGCAGGAAACGGTAACGCCAGCAGATACAGAAACCGTTTCAAAAGAAAAAGCAGAGACAGAAAATAAACAGGACTGGCAGAAACAAAAGCAGGAGCAGGCACGCCGCAGAAAAATTGCCAATGAACTGCAAAAAGTAGAAGCCGAGATTGAAATGTGCGAGCAGAAAATCGCCGAGATCGATGAGCAGTGTCAGGACCCTGCGATTGCAGTAAATTCCGCAAAATTAAATGAACTTGGAAGTGAAAGGACTGCTTTTTCCGAAAAACTCGAAGCTCTGTATGAGCAGTGGGAAGTGCTGTCAGAAGATAGTTAAATTTTTGACACATTGACAGTAAAACTACAAATGCTTATAATGTATGTAGTTGGCTTAGGAGGAATTAAAGTGGAAAAAGAGATTTCACAGGCAGTAATTCGCAGAATGCCCAGATATTATAGATATTTAGGGGAGCTTTTAGACGAAGGCGTGGAGCGTATTTCGTCGAATGAACTTAGCAGCAGAATGAATGTCACTGCGTCACAGATACGCCAGGATCTGAATAACTTTGGCGGATTCGGACAGCAGGGATATGGATATAATGTAAAATTTTTGCACGATGAGATCGGTAAGATCTTAGGCTTAAATCAAAGACACAATATTATTGTAGTCGGAGCCGGTAATCTGGGGCAGGCACTTGCGAATTATGTAAAATTTGAGAAACTGGGCTTTGTGATCATTGCCCTGTTTGATGTAAATCCTGCACTGAAAGGAAAGACAGTGCGTGGAATAGAAATTCATATGATTGATGAAATGGAAGACTTCTTAAAGACACACGATGTGGATATTGCGGCATTGACCATGCCAAAACAAAAGGCAGACGCAGTTGCAAAGAAATTGGTGGATTCCGGCGTACATGCGATCTGGAATTTTGCACATGTGGATTTAGAACTGACAGATAAGGACGTGGTAGTAGAGAACGTTCATCTGTCCGACAGTCTGATGCAGTTGTCCTATAACATTGTAAAAAATCAGTCAGCAAAAGAAAAATAGAGTAGGGACGGGGATTTCACATGAAAGAGAAAGAATATTTCCAAGGAGCCTTGATCAATAAGAAAGTACCGATTCTGGTCTTAGACCAGAAGTGGCACCGGCTGTTTGCGATTCATGGAAAATCAGACGAGATTCAGAGTACGGAAGAAGAATTGAATCATCTCATAGCCAGACAGGGGCAGGCAAATCAGGATATCAAAGACTTAAAAAAAGTCAAAGCCAGTCTGATGGAGAGCATTGTTGCACATATGGATGAGAGTGATGAGCAGAGTAACCGACCGTCAAATGATAAGATCATGGATGAGAACACCCGCCTGATCAACGAAGTAAATGAAAAGATAGAAGCATGTGAGGATGAACTGTTAGAACTGCCAAAACAGATCAAAGACGCAAATGAAAGACTCATGTTAGCAAGCATGGAGTTCTGTTATGAGAAACTTCGCACAAATGATGAAGAGATTCAGGAAATCGATGCCTGGATCAAACAGGTGCGGATCGATCTGAAAAAGAATATCATCAAAAAGCAGAACCGTGAGATCAACAGTAAGGAAATCTATTCCTATATGCATGATATCTTTGGTGCGGAGATCATAGATGTCTTTGACCTGAAAGAGGAAGAAGAACAGGAACAGAAAAAAGAAGAAGAATAAAAAGCGGGCGCTTTACCGGTTCGGTAGAGCGTTGTTTTTACATTAAGAATCCTATCAAGAGAGAAGTGATAAAATGCAGTATTTGCTGAATGCAAGAGAGATGAAGCAAATTGATAAGAATACGATAGAAGTCTTTGGAGTGCCATCCCTTGTTCTGATGGAACGGGCGGCACTGCGTGTTGTGGAAATGATAAAAAAGGAAGCAGCAGATGCGAAGAAAACCCTTGTGGTCTGCGGTACCGGAAACAATGGCGGAGACGGTATGGCAGTGGCACGGATGCTTTATCTGGAAGGCAATGACGTAGAGGTATGGCTGATCGGAAATCCCGAAAAGTGTTCCGAAGAGACGAAAAAGCAGTATGATATCTTAAAAGCATATGGCATTCCGGTCGTGGAACAAAAAGAGGGATTTTGTGAGCAGTTTTATGCGCAGAAGCCGGATGTAGAAGAGGAACAGGCACAAATACAAACACAGATACAAATGCAGACACAGATACAGGCACAAACACAGACGGCGTATACTCTGATCATAGATGCCCTGTTTGGGATTGGGCTGTCAAGGAACGTCGAGGGAATCCATCGGGAAGCGATCGAAGAAATGAACCGGTTAGAAGGAACTAAAATAGCGGTTGACATTCCATCCGGGATACATGCGGACAGTGGGGCAGTCATGGGAAGCTGCTTTTATGCGGACCATACCGTGACCTTTGCATACAATAAAACAGGATTGTGCCTGTATCCGGGAGCAGACGCGGCGGGGCAGATCCATATTGCAGATATCGGGATCACAAAAGAGAGCTTTTTAGAAAAAGAGCCACAGATGCTGATGCCGCAGGCAGAGGATTTAACAAGACTTCCCAAAAGAAAAGCGGATTCGAACAAAGGAACTTACGGAAAAGTGCTTGTCATAGCCGGAAGTGAAGAAATGTCAGGAGCGGCATATTTTTCAGCAAAGGCGGCATATCTAAGCGGTTGCGGACTGGTCAAAGTCTTTACACATGAAAAGAACAGGACGATGCTGACTACAAGGCTGCCGGAGGCAATCCCGGTTACCTATGACGGAAAAAAGAATCTGAAAGAATCCCTGATCGCCGCAGTACAATGGGCAGACGTATTGGTACTTGGGCCGGGGCTTGGACGTTCGGATACGGCAAGACAGATCGTAAAACTTACGATACAGACAGCGGCAGTTCCGATCATTGTGGATGCAGATGCACTGAATCTGTTATCCGAAGAATTAGAAATATTAAAAGGTCCGCATACGGATCTGATCGTAACACCGCATTTAGGTGAGATGTCACGATTGGTAGATATGCCGACAGAGTATATTAAGAAAAATATCTTAATGACGGCACAGGATTTTTCAAGAGAATACAATGTGATCTGTGTTCTAAAAGACACAAGGACGATCACAAGTATTCCTTATGGAAAAACATATGTGAATACTTCCGGAAATCATGGCATGGCAACCGCGGGAAGCGGAGATGTTTTAACAGGGATCATAGCAGGCTTGCTTGCAGGCGGACTGACACCGGAAGATGCGGCGGTGTTGGGAGTCTGTGTGCATGGACTTTCGGGCGATGCAATGGTAGAAAAAACAGGTTACTACAGCCTGATGGCAGAAGATATATTAGATGGAATCAAAGAGGTATTAAAATGAAAACAGAGCAAGATTATCAGCGTGTTTATGCAGGAATTAATCTGGATGCAGTCATGCACAATTTAGAAAAGATGCGTACATTAATAAAAGATGATACGAAGATCATCGCAGTTATCAAAACAGACGGATATGGTCATGGTGCCGTTCCGATTGCGAAAAAAATCGAAAGTCTCCCGTATCTTTGGGGATTTGCAGTGGCAACACAGCAGGAGGGAACGATTTTAAGAAGACATGGACTGACAAAGCCGATCCTGATCTTAGGCCACAGCTTTGAAGAAGAGTTTGAAAGAATTGTAGAGGATGACTTAGAGCCGGCAATTTTTACTTATGAATCGGCAAAGATATTGTCAGAGACTGCAAAACGTCTTAAAAAGACTGCAAAGATACACATTAAGATCGATACGGGAATGAGCCGTATCGGTTATCAGGTCAGTGAGGCAAGTGCAGACGAGATCGCAAAGACGGCAGAATTAGAAAACCTGAAGATCGAAGGCGTATTTACACATTTTGCAAAAGCAGATGAAGCAGATAAGACCCATGTACATGGTCAGATTGCCGCTTATCAGAAAATGCTTACAATGTTAGAAGAACGCGGCGTTGAAATCCCGTTAAAACACTGTTCCAACAGTGCCGGAATCATTGATCTGCCGGAAGTGAATATGGATGCCGTACGGGCAGGGATTATTTTATACGGATTGTTACCGTCGGATGAGGTACAAAAAGAACGCATTGATTTAGAGCCGGTGATGACCTTAAAATCAAAAGTGATCCATATCAAGACGTTAGAAAAAGGAAGAACGATCAGCTATGGAGGCACCTATGAGGTAACGCATACGGAAAGAATCGCAACGATCCCGGTCGGTTACGGAGATGGCTATCCGAGAAGCCTGTCTAATAAAGGATGGGTACTGATACATAGTCAAAAAGCACCAATCTGCGGAAGGATCTGCATGGATCAGTTTATGGTAGATGTGACCGATATTCCGGAAGTCAGATTAGGCGATGAGGTGACTCTGATCGGAACAGACGGCAGTGAGACATTGAGCATGAATGAACTCGGAGAACTTTCAGAGCGGTTTAATTATGAGTTTGCCTGTGATCTTGGCAAACGTATTCCGAGAGTTTTTTACGCAGACGGAAAAATTGTCGACACCAAAGATTATTTTGACGAATAAGATACTCCGTATAATAATTCGTATACACTCGAAAAATTTGGGAAATACTTACTGTAAATCTAAATTTTGGAGTGAAAGATATGGTAATTCATAGAGGAGATATTTATTATGCAGATTTAAGACCGGTGGTAGGTTCGGAACAGGGCGGAGTACGTCCGGTGCTGATCATTCAGAATGACATTGGAAATAAACATTCACCGACTGTCATCTGTGCCGCGATCACGAGCCAGATGAACAAGGCAAAACTTCCGACGCATGTGGAGTTAGATTCAAGCCGGTATGCACTGGTCAAAGATTCTGTAGTGCTGTTAGAACAGCTTCGTACCATTGATAAAAAAAGACTCAGAGACAAGGTCTGTCATCTGGATCGGGAAATACTGCGAAAAGTAGAACGTGCATTGCTTATCAGTCTGGATCTGAATACATAATCTTGACTAATATGCATAGAAATGATACGATTTTCTCAAAAAGAATGATTCATTACCAAGGAAAAGAAGGAGAATGATATGGACGAGGGTGGGAGTAGGAACCCGTTTTTAAGACTATTTTCAAAGAAAAAAACAGATGATGAACAGATGGAACAAGAGATCATCTCTATGGTAGATGAGGCACACGAACAGGGTGCCCTGCGGGAGAGTGAATCCATGATGATACACAATGTCTTAGCGTTAGATGAAAAAGAAGCAAAGGACATTATGACACATCGGAAGAATATCGTTGCCATTGATGGGAATACACCATTTAGTAAGGCAATGGATTTTATCATAGAAGAGACACATTCGAGGTTTCCGGTTTATGAAGAAGACATTGATAATATTATCGGTGCAATACATATCAGGGAAGTATTGATGTATGCAAAGGATCCATCGGTTCAGAACATGCCGATCAAGGACATCCCAAATCTGATCTTTGAAGTGGATTTTATTCCGGAGACAAAAAATCTTGATGCATTATTCAAAGAGATGCAGATGAAAAAGAGTCATATCGTGATCGTTGTGGATGAGTATGGACAGACTGCGGGTATCGTAGCCTTAGAAGATATTTTAGAGGAGATCGTCGGAAATATCTTAGATGAGCATGACGAGGAAGAACATACCATAGAGCAGCTTACGGAGGACACCTGGATGATGCAGGGAATGACACCGTTAGAAGAAGTGAGCGAGATTTTAGGGATTCCGTTTGATTTAGAAGATTATGAGACCCTGAACGGATATCTGATCTCACTGGTTGGAAAAATACCGTCTAAGAACGAAGAATTTTCTGTGGAAGGCAACGGCTGTCAATTCGATGTCCTCTCCGTAGAAAATAAAATGATAGGGAAAGTGCGTGTGAAAAAGCTGTCCGATCAGGTGGCGGAAGATGCACAGACTTGTCAGAACGAGGAAAAAATGGTAGAATAATTCAAGAAAAACGAACAGAAAAGAGGAACTATATATGTCAGGACATTCCAAGTTTGCCAATATCAAACACAAGAAAGAAAAAAATGATGCGGCAAAAGGAAAAATATTTACAATTATCGGACGTGAGATCGCAGTTGCGGTAAAAGAAGGCGGTGCAGATCCTGCAAACAACAGCAGATTAAGAGATGTGATCGCAAAAGCAAAAGCAAACAACATGCCGAACGATACGATCACAAGAGGAATCAAGAAAGCATCCGGAGATGCAGCTTCCGTCAATTACGAATATGTAGTATATGAAGGATATGGACCAAGCGGAACAGCAATCATCGTAAAGGCACTGACCGACAACAAGAACCGTACAGCGGCAAATGTCAGAAATGCATTTACAAAAGGAAAAGGAAATATCGGTACACAGGGTTGTGTATCTTATATGTTTGATACCAAAGGACAGATCATTGTTGCAAAAGAAGATACAGAGATCGAAGCAGATGATCTGATGATGATGGCATTAGATGCCGGAGCAGAGGATTTTTCGGAAGAAGAAGACAGCTTTGAGATCATTACAGACCCGGACGATTTTTCTAAGGTCAGAGAGGCACTGGAAGCAGAGCAGATTCCAATGGCATCTGCCGAGGTGACCATGATTCCACAGACTTATGTACAGCTTACCGATGAGCAGGACTTATACAACATCAATAAGACACTTGACTTATTAGATGAAGATGAGGATGTTCAGGAAGTGTATCATAACTGGGATGAATAATCACAAACACCCCGGCAGTACCTGCCGGGGTGTTTGCTACAGGAGGAATTGTTCATGGATGGGGGATTAGAACAACCACAGATAGATGAGATCGAATATCTGAAACTGACGGATGAGTTAAAGCGTGAGATGCCGGATCTGCTGACAGATATCAAGAATCCGTTGGATGGTTTTAAAAAAGATGAATATGAGCAGGCATTTCTTGCATATATTAAGGAACATGACGATATTTTACGGGAGATAGAAGATGTCTATGTCTGTAGTACAAATGCAAAAGAAGGGATGCAGACACTGGCACAGGAGTTCGTAGAATATGTAAAAACAAGCCTTGAGACAGAGACGAAGAAAAGAAAACGCTCACAGAAGCTGATGGACTACAATATGATCTTAGTCGTCTATCTGTTTCCGGCACTTTTAAAACAGAACCAAAAATCAGGAGAAGCCTTTGCAAAGGCATTATTGCAGGAGTGGAAGCAGGCGTTTCCAAAGACAAATCTGCATTTAGCTTCTTATGAAGAAATCGCAGAAGGATTCCGGCAACGGTTTTGCTATATTACGACAGCAGTCTGTCAAAGTCTTAACAAAGGGGACAACTGTGAGGAACTTGTGCTGTTACGCGGTTACCGTGACGGTTATCTGATGGGACTTCCGGGCGGTCAGAGAGTGATACAGGAGTATTATGACGTTGCACCTACGATCGTTAAGCATATTGACCGCAGGGAGAATGCAGAGGACATTTACCGTGGTATCTATGAGACTTATCTTCGGACATGTATCGGTCTGATCCGCGAGGATAAAAACGAGCAGTGTCGGAAGGTGTATACGGATATGGTATATGAATTAGAGGATAAATATTTTTCATAAAGGAGCTAGAAGATGAGTAATAATTATAAGATTGAGACAAAGTGTATCCAGTCCGGCTGGCAGCCGACAAAGGGAGAGCCGAGAGTTTTACCGATCTATCAGAGTACAACTTTTAAATATGATACCAGTGAGCAGATGGGAAGACTGTTTGATTTAGAGGATAGCGGATATTTTTATACAAGACTTCAGAATCCGACCAATGATGCGGTTGCACAGAAGATCACGGAGTTAGAGGGCGGGGTAGCAGGAATGCTGACTTCCTCAGGTCAGGCAGCAAATTATTATGCGGTATTTAATATCTGCGAGGCAGGAGATCACATTGTCAGTGCATCTACTATTTATGGAGGAACCTTTAACCTCTATGGAACAACCATGAAGAAAATGGGCGTAGACTGTACCTTTGTAGATCCGGATGCATCTTATGAAGAATTAGAAAAAGCATTTCAGCCAAATACAAAATGTGTGTTTGCAGAGACCATTTCCAATCCTTCATTAGTGGTACTGGATATAGAAAAATTTGCAAAATTAGCACATGCACACGGTGTACCGCTGATCGTAGACAATACGTTTGCAACACCGATCAACTGTCGTCCGTTTGAGTGGGGAGCAGATATTGTGACACATTCCACGACAAAGTACATGGACGGACATGCTATGTGTGTAGGCGGAGCTATTGTAGACAGCGGAAATTTTGACTGGGAAGCTCATGCAGACAAATTTCCGGGACTGACACAGCCGGATGAATCCTATCACGGTATCATCTATACACAGAAATTTGGAAAAGGTGCATACATAACAAAAGCAACTTCACAGCTCATGAGAGATTTAGGTTCTATCCAGTCACCACAGAATGCATTTCTTTTAAATGTCGGACTTGAAACACTTCATTTAAGAGTACCGAGACATTGTGAAAACGCGCTGAAAGTGGCACAGTATTTAAAGAACCATGAAAAAGTGGCATGGGTACGTTATGCCGGATTAGAAGATGATCCGTATTATGAGCTTGCACAAAAATATCTTCCGAACGGAACCTGTGGAGTCCTTTCCTTTGGATTAAAAGGTGGACGTGATGTTTCCGTTGGATTTATGGATAAATTAAAACTTGCTGCAATTGTGACCCATGTGGCAGATGCAAGAACATGCGTTCTTCATCCGGCAAGTCATACACACAGACAGATGAATGAGCAGGAACTGATCGAGGCAGGAGTACAGCCGGATCTGATCCGTTTTTCTGTTGGAATTGAAAATGCAGAGGATATTATCGCTGATTTAGAGCAGGCGCTTGAAACAGTTTAGAATCATTAACAAATACCAGTATGGAGGGTTTTTATGAAAAGAGTTCTTTTTGCAGCCTCAGAATGTGTTCCGTTTATCAAGACCGGAGGCCTTGCGGATGTATGTGGAGCATTACCAAAGGAATTTGACAAGTCAGAGTGGGATGTGCGTGTCGTCATACCAAACTATAGCTGTATTCCGGAATCTTTCCGAAATGAATTCAGATATGTGACCCATTTTTATATGAGTACAGGCTCCTACATACAGAATAAATATGTCGGTGTTTTGCAGTATGAACTGGATGGGATCAAATATTACTTTATTGACAACCAGGAGTATTTTGACAGTTTTCTTCCATATGGAAATGTACGTTATGATATTGAAAAATTCTGCTTTTTTGATAAAGCAGTGTTATCCATGCTGCCGTTGATCGGCTTTAAACCGGATATCATCCACTGCCATGACTGGCAGACCGGTCTGATCCCGGTCTATCTGAAAAATGAATTTCAGGGGGATATGTTCTTCTGGGGCATTAAATCCATTATGACGATCCACAATCTGAAGTTCCAGGGTGTGTGGGATATTGAAACCATGCAGGGCTTAACAGGACTGAACGATTCTTTCTTTACACCGGATAAGTTAGAGTTTCAGGAAGATGCGAACATGTTAAAAGGTGGTCTGGTATATGCCGATTACATCACAACGGTCAGTGATACCTATGCACAGGAGATCCAGACAGCGTACTATGGAGAGGGATTGGATGGACTTTTAAGTGCACGTCATATGGATATGCAGGGCATTGTCAATGGTATTGATTATGAGGCGTATGATCCAAAGACAGATGCAAAGATTCAGACACATTATGACAGTACGGATTTCAGAACAAAAAAATGGAAGAACAAAGTAAAGCTGCAGGAAGATTTAGGCTTAAGCGTAGACAAGAAGAAATACATGATCGGTCTGATCTCAAGGCTGACCGATCAAAAGGGTGTGGATCTGATCGATTATGCGATCGAGCGTATTGTGGATGACTATACGCAGTTAGTCGTAATCGGAACCGGAGAAGCAGATTATGAGAATATGTTCCGTCATTTTGCATGGAAATATGGTGACCGGATTTCTGCAAATATCTGTTATTCCGATGATTTAGCACATAAACTGTATGCGTCAGCGGATGCATTTTTGATGCCTTCCAGATTTGAGCCGTGTGGTCTGACGCAGCTGATCTCTTACCGGTATGGTACGGTTCCGATCGTGCGTGAGACCGGAGGATTAAAAGACACGGTTGTTCCATATAATGAATATACGAATCAGGGCGAGGGTTTCTCGTTTGCAAACTACAATGCAGAAGAGATGCTGAACACGATCAATTATTCAAAATATATCTTCTTTGAGAAAAAGAGACAGTGGAACCAGATGGTGGAACGTGGCATGAACCTGGATTATTCCTGGAAAAAATCCACAGAACGCTATGTGGGACTGTACCGCTATCTGTTAGGGGAAGTATAGTCAGGGTGCTGATAAAAAAAGCGATAATCAACTGAATGGTTAACCTGGTGACAAATAAAGGTTGACAAACAACAAGAGAAGCGGTATCCTATTGTTATCTTAAAAATATAAAAGGTTAACAATAGGAGGAGCTGTTCGTTATGGTTGAATCTACAGCAGAAAAAACAGAGAAAAAAGTAAATGTAAAAGATATGACGGTCATTGCGCTGGTTACAGCAGTCATTTGTATCATTGCACCGTTTTCTATCCCGATCGCAATTTCGCCGATCCCGATCACACTGGCGCTGTTTGCACTGTTTTTAGCAGGCATCATCTTAGGAAAGTGGAAAGGTGTGGTGTGTACCGTGATCTATCTGCTTTTGGGTATGGTAGGACTTCCGGTATTTAATGGTTTTAGCGGTGGAGTGCAGAAACTGGTGGGACCAACCGGTGGTTATCTGATCGGTTACCTGTTTTTGGTATTTTTCACAGGATTATTTGTTGAAAAATTTCCAAACAAAATTCCAATGTACTTTGTAGGCGGTATTATCGGAATTATCGTATGCTATGCATTTGGAACGGTATGGTTTGTTTTACAGTATAAAGTAGGCTTTCTTGAAGCGCTGACCATGTGTGTATTCCCATATATTCCTATGGATTTAGTGAAGTTAGTAGCGGCAGTCATTATCGGTTCACAGGTGCGAAAGATCCTGATCCGTCAGAATCTGATCTCATAAATATTCTGAAAAAAATTACATAGACTATAAAGATGAAAAGGATAGAGAGTAAGATTCTCTATCCTTTTTTCGTCAGGACCGATTTGATAGAACAAAACGGACTGCAGAAAAGAAAATACAGTGACAAGGAGAAGATTTATGGGAGAAGACAGAAACAGCAGTGACGATGGACAGCGACTTTTAGATAAAAATGACAAACAGCACAAGATACACTTACTCTCTGTGATCGGAGAAGTAGAAGGGCATGAGACACTTTCCGCCAATACCAAGACAACGAAATATGAGCACGTTCTGCCAAAGTTAGCAGAGATTGAAGATTCGAAAGAGGTGGACGGGCTGTTGCTTCTATTAAATACGGTCGGTGGAGACGTGGAATCAGGGCTTGCGATCGCAGAAATGGTTGCATCACTGAGCATTCCGACTGTTTCACTGGTATTAGGAGGAAGCCATTCAATCGGGGTGCCGTTAGCGGTATCCGCAGACTATTCTTTTATCGTGCCGAGTGGAACGATGGTCATCCATCCGGTCAGATTGAGCGGAACGGTCATTGGAGCACCACAGACTTACGACTATTTTAAGCAGATGCAGGATCGCATTATCGGATTCATCTGTGAGCATTGTTTTGCAAAGCCGGATCAGATGGAACGTCTGATGATGAATACGTTTATGCTGTCAAAGGATTTAGGAACGATCTTAGTAGGAAAAGAAGCTGTGGAGGAAGGCATCATCAATGAAGTGGGCGGTATGAAAGAGGCACTTGCCAAGCTTCATCAGATGATTGATGCGGGCATAAAATAAGAAATTAAGACTGAAAATCTTAGGAAAGTTTTAATGACAAGCATGCTCAAATGTGATATTATAACCGTGTATGGTTAGAATTTGTCAGTGTAAAGCATACTTTACGCTTTTTGGCATATAAACTAGAAGAGAAAATCAGGAGGGTACTATGTCATTATTACAAGCAATCATCATGGGAATTATACAGGGAGTCACAGAGTTTCTTCCGGTAAGCAGCAGCGGTCATCTTGCAATTTTTAAGATTTTATTTCATATGGAGACCGACACAGGACTGTTATTCGATGTTATCCTGCATTTAGGAACGCTGATCGCGATCTTTGCAGTATATTATAAGGATATTTTACGGATGATTGTGGAAGGTGTCTGTATTATCAGGGATGTATGTATCAATATTGCCCGCTTTTTCCGTAACAAATTCATGCATGAAGAGAATGAATATCTGAAAATCGTAAAAAACGGTTATCGTAAATTTGTAATGTTAGTCATTGTATCTACGATTCCGACCGGAGTGATCGGTTATGCGGCATCTGACCTTGTAACAATGGCATCCCAGATCCTTTTAGTTCCGGGCATCTGCCTGATCGTGACAAGTGTTCTGCTCTTTATTGCAGACAGGATACAGACCGGTCATAAGGGGCCAAAGAACATCAGCTATACCAATGGATTTATCATTGGAATCTGTCAGGGAATTGCAACTCTGCCGGGACTTTCACGTTCCGGAACCACGATCGCATCCTGCCTGATCAGCGGATTTGACCGTAAGTTTGCAGTGAAGTATTCTTTTATCATGTCAATCCCGGCAGTGCTTGGTGCGGCAATTTTAGAGTTGAAGGATTTTTCACCGGCTTCTGTCAGTGGAACCGAGGTTGCGTATTATCTGGTAGGTATGGCAGTTGCGGCAGTAGTCGGCTATATCTGCATTAAGACGATGTTAGTGATCGTCAGAAACAAAAAATTTACCATCTTTTCGATCTATTGTCTTCTGATGGGGGCATTTTCGATCGGAGCATATTTTTATATGGCATAAGGGCTGGAGGAAATCATGGCATCAGCTTCAAAAAGAAAGAAATCAAAGAAAAAAAATACAATGGAAAGTGCAGCGTTCCAGAGAGATGAGATCATTCTCTGGGTCGTGTTAGCATTTTCCATTATTCTGTGTCTGAGCAATTTCGGCATAGGCGGAAGCGTTGGAAACAAACTGAGTTCCGTATTTTTCGGGCTGTTTGGTCTGGTATCTTATATCTTTCCGATCGGTCTGGTACTGCTGACCGCATTCGGACTATCGAATAAAGGAAATAAGGTCGCGTGGCTCAAGGTGGGGGCATCCATCCTCTTTTTGATGTTATTGTGCCTGTTTATGGAGCTGACGATCAGTGGAAGTGCCAAAGACACGGCAGCAGCGGCATTTACATATGGAAAAGAGCATAAGAGCGGCGGTGGATTTTTCGGCGGTCTGTTCACGGGAATCCTTTTGCCGGCATTTGGGTTGATCGGTTCCTATGTCATAGATATTATCGGACTGATCATTACCTTAGTGATCATTACGGAACGCTCGGCATTCCGTGGTATGCAAAAAGGCAGTCAGAAGGTCTATCATGTGGCTAAGGAAGAAAATACCAGACGGCGGGAACAGAGAGAGGAACGACAGCAGAAGCGTCGTGACCGTGTGGTAGAAGGTGTGGCAATGGATACTTCGGTAAAACCGGTCAAAAAACCGGCTGCTTTAGATAAGAAGACTTCTTTAAAGAAAAATAAGGCAGTAAGACAACCGGATTTATCCGATGCAATGAATGAGATCAATATTGACGATATCTTAGAGACACCACCGGTCAGCGAAGAATCCCATGTGGTACTGACACCGGATGGAAGTGCATATGCACAGCCGCAGGAGATCGTACCGGAGCCTGCAGTAAGCAGACAGCAGAGAAATCAGGCAGAAGCTGTCGCACCACAACCGGCAGTGGACGAGCCTGTGGCAGAACGGACGGAAAAGAGGACGGTCAGACCACGTCAGTCCGAAACAGAGATCGAACAGGGAATTTCCGGTATTGCGGAGGAAATCCGGCAAAATGACCATAAAGACAGTCACTATGTATTTCCTCCGGTCAGCTTGTTACAAAAGGGATCTTCAAAGACAATGGGGGATACTAAAGCGCATTTACAGGAGACCGCCAATAAATTACAGCAGACATTGAAGAATTTTGGCGTAAACGTTACAATCACGAATGTAAGTTGTGGACCGAGTGTGACGCGTTATGAATTACAGCCGGAAATGGGTGTGAAGGTCAGCAAGATCGTGAACCTTGCGGATGATATTAAATTAAACCTTGCAGCATCCGATATCCGTATCGAGGCACCGATTCCCGGAAAAGCGGCGGTTGGTATCGAAGTACCGAACAAAGAGAATGTAACCGTAGCATTTCGTGAGTTGATCGAATCGGAAGAATTTAAAAAACATCCTTCCGATATCGCATTTGCCGCAGGAAAAGATATTGCAGGCAAGGTGATCGTAGCAGATATTGCAAAGATGCCACATCTTCTGATCGCGGGAGCGACCGGATCCGGAAAGTCTGTATGTATCAATACGATCATTATGAGTATTCTCTATAAGGCAGATCCTGAGGATGTCAAACTGATCATGATCGACCCGAAGGTAGTTGAACTCAGTGTATATAATGGAATCCCACATCTGTTCATTCCGGTTGTGACAGACCCGAAGAAAGCATCAGGAGCACTGCACTGGGCAGTATCGGAAATGACCGACCGTTATCAGAAATTTGCTGAGTACGGAGTGCGTGATCTAAAAGGATATAATAAAAAAGTCGAGGGCATCAAAGACATTGAAGATGAGAATAAGCCAAAGAAAATGCCACAGATCGTCATTATCGTGGACGAGCTTGCCGATCTGATGATGGTAGCACCGGGAGAAGTTGAGGATGCTATCTGCCGCCTGGCACAGCTTGCAAGAGCGGCGGGAATCCATCTGATCATTGCAACACAAAGGCCATCCGTAAATGTTATCACCGGTCTGATCAAAGCCAATATGCCTTCGCGTGTGGCATTTGCCGTTACCTCCGGTGTGGATTCGAGAACCATTTTAGATATGAATGGTGCGGAAAAACTGTTAGGAAAAGGAGATATGCTCTTTTATCCGCAGGGCTACAGTAAACCACTCCGTGTCCAGGGAGCATTTGTATCGGATAAAGAAGTACAGTCAGTTGTTGACTTTTTAACAGAAAAAAATGGAAATGCATCGTATGATCCGGGAATTGAAGATCAGATCCACGCGGCAGCCGCTTCGACGGGAGCAGCTGCGGGAATGTCAGATGCAAATGAGAAAGATGCCTATTTTGCCGATGCGGCAAGATTGTTAATGGATAAAGACAAGGGTTCTATCGGAATGCTGCAGCGCTATTTTAAGATCGGGTTTAACCGGGCAGCAAGGATCATGGATCAGTTAGAAGAAGCTGGTGTGGTAGGTCCGGAAGAGGGAACAAAGCCAAGAAAAGTCTTAATGAGTCCGGAACAATTTGAGCAGTATCAGGAGGAGTATCTCTAGGATAAGGGAAACACGTTTACAAAAACATTTTACATATATGATGGAGGAATAAGATGAAAAGTGATATTCAGATTGCACAGGAAGCTGTTATGGAGCCAATTACGGAGGTGGCAAAAAGACTTGATATCAGAGAGGATGAATTAGAATTATACGGAAAATACAAAGCAAAATTTTCCGATGAGTTATTAGAGCGGTTAAAAGACGAACCGGATGGAAAACTGGTACTTGTTACCGCGATCAATCCGACTCCGGCAGGCGAGGGAAAGACGACAACCAGTGTCGGCTTAGGACAGGCATTTGGAAAACTTGGAAAAAAAGCAGTCATTGCGTTAAGAGAACCATCTTAAGGACCGTGCTTTGGTATCAAAGGCGGTGCGGCAGGCGGCGGATATGCCCAGGTAGTACCAATGGAAGATCTGAATTTACATTTTACCGGAGATTTTCATGCGATCACTTCCGCAAATAATCTGTTAGCAGCACTTTTAGATAATCATATCCAGCAGGGAAATGAGCTTGGCATCGATCCAAGACAGATCATCTGGAAAAGATGTCTGGATATGAATGACAGAGTCCTTCGAAATGTGGTAGTGGGACTCGGAAGCAAGATGGATGGAATGGTAAGAGAGGATCACTTTGTCATTACCGTTGCTTCTGAAATTATGGCAGTTCTTTGTTTAGCAGATGATATGGAGGACTTAAAACGCCGTCTTGGAAATATCATCGTAGCTTACAATTTTGAAGGAAAACCGGTTACTGCAGATGATCTGCATGCAACAGGTTCTATGGCGGCACTGTTAAAAGACGCATTAAAACCAAACCTGATCCAGACCTTAGAGCATACACCGGCGATCGTACATGGTGGACCGTTTGCAAATATTGCACATGGCTGTAACAGTGTGCGTGCAACAAAGGCTGCTTTAAAATTAGCAGATATTGTTGTGACAGAGGCTGGATTTGGTGCAGATTTAGGTGCAGAGAAATTTTTAGATATCAAGTGTCGAAAAGCAGGTTTAAAACCGGACGCAGTCGTTCTTGTGGCAACCGTCCGTGCTTTAAAATACAACGGAGGCGTACCAAAAGAAAATCTCTCTGATGAAAATTTAGAGGCATTGAAAAAAGGTATCGTAAACCTTGAAAAACATATCGAGAACTTACAGAAATATCATGTTCCGGTAGTCGTAACACTGAATTCCTTTGTTTCAGATACAGAGGCAGAAGTTGCATATATCGAGAACTTCTGTAAGGAGCGTGGCTGTGAATTTGCACTTTCTGAGGTTTGGGAAAAAGGCGGCGAAGGTGGAATCGCTCTTGCAAACAAAGTGTTAGAGACCTTAGAGAAAAAAGAAAGCCACTTTGCACCGATCTATGAGGACGGCCTTTCCTTAGAAGAAAAAATTGAAACGATCGCAAAAGAAATTTACGGAGCAGATGGCGTCACCTATTCACCGGCAGCAAAGAAAGAGTTAAAACGCATTACGGATATGGGCATGGGACATTTTCCGGTCTGTATGGCAAAGACACAGTATTCCCTTTCTGATGACCCGAAAAAATTAGGTCGTCCGAGTGGATTTACCGTGAATGTGCGTGAGGTGTATGTATCCGCAGGTGCGGAATTTGTTGTTGCAGTCAATGGTTCGATCATGACCATGCCGGGACTTCCGAAAAAACCGGCAGCTTTTGGCATTGATGTAGATGCAAATGGAACGATTACAGGATTATTCTAAGGAGGAGTCATGGCAAAACGAATTGATGGAAAAGTAATCTCAAAACAGATCAAAGATGAATTAAAAGAAGAAGTTGCACAATTAAAGGCAAAAGGGATCGAGGGAAGCCTTGCCGTGATCCAGGTAGGAAATGATCCGGCGTCCTCTGTGTATGTCAATAATAAGAAAAAAGCCTGCGAGTATATTGGAATCGGCTCTATTTCTTACGAATTACCGGAAGAGACAACGGAAGCAGAGCTTTTAGATATCATTGAAGACCTGAACAAAAGAGAGGATGTCTGTGGGATTTTAGTACAGCTTCCGGTACCAAAACACATCGATGAGGATAAGATCATTCAGGCAATTTCACCAAAGAAAGATGTGGATGGTTTTCATCCGCAGAGTGTAGGTGCAATGACTATCGGAGAACCGGGCTTTTTATCCTGTACACCGGCAGGAATTATCCAGTTGTTAAAACGTTCGAATATTGAAATAGAAGGAAAACATTGTGTAGTGATCGGCAGAAGCAACATCGTAGGAAAGCCGATGGCGTTACTGATGCTTCGCGAAAATGCAACCGTTACCATTGCACATTCTAAGACAAAAAATTTAAAAGAGTTATGTAAACAGGCAGATATTCTGATCGTAGCGATCGGAAAACCAAAATTCATTGATGAATCCTATGTAAAAGAAGGGGCAGTTGTCATTGATGTCGGAATTCACCGCAATGAAGAAAACAAACTCTGCGGAGATGTGGATTTTGAAAAAGTAGAACCTCATACATCAGCGATCACACCGGTGCCGGGTGGTGTCGGACCAATGACGATCGCAATGCTCATGAACAATTGTGTGGAATCAATGAGAGGACAAAAATAATCTATGAAATGTGCAAATTGTGGTGCAGAGATCAGGGTTGGATGTGTCTATTGTCCGGTCTGTGGAAAAGAGGCACAGATTGTATCCGATTATAATATTTTAGAGGATGATTATCTCGATTCCCTGCTTCAGGAAGGAGAGAAGCCTTCGGTTCCTTCAAAAAGCAAGCAGAAGGAAAAAGCAGCAAAGCCCAAACAGGAAAAGCCGACAGGAAAAAAATCGAAAAAAAGCCTGTATATCGTCATTTTCATTCTTTTGTTTGCGGCAGCGTTCGCACTGATCGGCGGGATTTTGTTTGCAAAAAGCCTTTCTTATGAAGGAAGGATGGAAAAGGCGGAGGATGCCTATGAGAAAAAGGCATACGAAAAAGCAATTTCCTATGCGAAGCAGGCATTAGAGAAGAAAAAAGAGGATGCTTTGGCATATGCAGTCATTGGAAAATCCTATTATCAGAAAAAAGAAGACGAGGCAGCAAAGGCATATTTAGAAAAAGCAGTTGAGAAGCAGCAAAAAGACAAAGAGGTCTATCGTTTCTTGATCGATCTGTATGACAAAGATTCTGACTATGAAGCCATCAGTGATTTATACGATGAAATTAAGGCTTCATCCATTCAAAAATTGTTTCGGGATTATATTGTAGAGGCACCGGTGGTAGAACCGGAAGCAGGCAGTTATGGAGAGTATCCGACGATTACGATAAACAGTGAGGATGGAGCGGATATCCTTTATACGTTAGATGGAAGCAGCCCGAAGGAAGACGGAATGTTTTATCAGGAGCCATTTCCGATTGAAAAAGAGGGAAAATACACACTGCGGGCAGTCTGTGTTGATGCAAGAGGAATCTACAGCAAAGAAGTCAAAGTGAAGTATGAGATTGATTTAGATGTACCGGATCTGCCGACGGCGTCTCCTGCAAGTGGAACGTATACAGAACCGATAAAGATCACAATAGATGTTCCGGTCGGCTGCAGGGCATATTATGCATGGAATGCCAATCCGGGAGAACAATCCACACAATATACAGAACCGTTTGATATGATCGAGGGCAACAATGTCCTTTCGATTATCCTGATAAATGAAAGCGGACAGACGAGTGGAGTACAAAAATACAACTATGTCTATATGCCTTAAGATTAAAAAAAGCCATGACCAACGATTAGAGATAATCTGAAAGTCATGGCTTTCTTATGTATGTAATTAGTCTTTTACAAATTCGATCACACCTTCACCGAGCTTTGCAATTCTTGCTAAGGAATAGACATCAATGCCCTGTTCCGTTAACTTTTCATATCCTGGCTGGAAAGATTTTTCAATTAAAATACCAACGCCTGCAATGGTTGCATGTGCCTTACGGATCAGACGGATCGCACCGGTAGCCGCTTCGCCGTTTGCTAAAAAGTCATCAATGATCAATACATGGTCATTTTCTGAAATAAAATTCTTAGAAAGAGTCAGTTCGTAACTGGTTCCTTTTGTATAGGAAGTTACAACAGTCTGGTAAAGATCCTGATTTAAGATTTTAGAAGGCTGCTTTTTTAAGATCAGCATCGGTACATTCAGGGCAAGAGCCGTCATCAGTGCCGGAGCAATGCCGGAACTTTCGATGGTTGCGACCTTTGTGATACCCTGTCCCTTAAAATGCTCGGCAAATTCATCACCGATATTTTTCATCAGTTCCGGGTCAACCTGATGGTTTACAAAACTGTCTACTTTCAAAATATCCTCATTCACGGCAATACCGCGCTCTAAGATCATATCTTCTAATATTTTCATACGTCACACCTCATCTATTTTTCTATAGTATATCACTTTTTATGACAGGAAAAAACCTTTTCCTGAAAAAAAGAGAGGTTAACACAAAAAGAATCCTATGGTATACTCAAAACATGAAGATTACAATTGTATGCGTTGGAAAAATAAAAGAAAAATTTTACCGTGATGCGGTAGAGGAATACAAAAAAAGACTGGGCCGCTACTGTAAAATGCAGATTGTGGAAGTGGCAGATGAAAAGACACCGGACAAGGCATCAGAAGCCTTAGAAAACCAGATCAAAGAAAAGGAAGGAAACCGGATACTTTCCCATATTTCGGATAGTGACTATGTGATAGCATATCCGCTCATTGGGGCGGCATGGAAAGAGCAGTCTTGCCTTTGTGATCGGAGGTTCGCTCGGTCTGTCAGAAGAAGTTTTAAAGCGGGCAGATGAAAAACTGAGTTTTTCTAAAATGACCTTTCCGCACCAGCTGATGCGGGTGATCTTAGCGGAGCAGATATACCGGAGTTATCGGATCATTCATGGGGAACCGTATCATAAATAGAGATATATGTTAAGAAACATGAGGAGAAGATCACAATGACCACAGAAGATATCCGGGCAGAACTACAACAGAATATCGATGAAAAATACAGAGCCTTTCATGTATCGTTAGTTCCCGGAATCGGCACTTTTTTAGGTGTGCGAGTTCCAAAGATGCGAGAAATTGCAAAAAAAGCGGCAAAAGAAGATTATCAGACCTTTTTTGCAGAGGCAGATGTTAGTGTTTACGAGGAATTGATGATACGGGGAATGATCCCGGGGTATGCAAAACTCACGATCAAACAGCGAAAGCAGGAGTTAGAGCGTTTTGTACCATATATTAATAATTGGGCAGTCTGCGACTGTTGCTGTGCAACGTACAAATTTATGAAAAAAGATCAGGACGAATGGCTTGCGTTTTTAAAAAAGTATTTATCGAGTGAGAAAGAGTATGAACTGCGCTTTGCAATCGTCTGTCTGCTGGATTTTTTTATCAATGATACCTATATTGATGAGGTGCTAGAACTGTTAGCGGATATTCAACATGATGCTTATTATGTAAAAATGGCGGATGCCTGGGCGTTGTCCATTTGTTATATTAAGTTTCCACAAAAAACAGAACCGATATTAGAACGTGAGACCTTAGATGGCGAAATCCGCAAAAAGGCGGTGCAGAAGATTCGTGAATCCCTGCGGGTATCAAAAGAAGAAAAAGAGCAGTTGAAGAAAAAATTTTACTGATGTATGATAATATCAAATATACATGGAGAGGAGAGCAACGATGTATCAGTTTACAGAGGATTGCCGGATTGGAATACCGGAGATTGACGAGGAACACAAAAAACTTTTTCAGATGGTGAATGAAGCGTTTGCCCTGTTAGCAGAGCCATCTGCAACAGTTGTTGGAGTGAAAAATTTAGTATTGGCACTTAAAAAGTATGCGGCTACACATTTTATCCATGAAGAGGCATATATGGATGAAATCAAAGACCCGGAACTGCCAAGACAGAAAAAAGAGCATGAGCAGTTTAAAGAAAAGGTCAACGAAGTGGATTTAGAGGCATTAAATGATGAGAATGGCAAAGAAGTTTTAACGGAGTTGTTGGAGTTTCTTTCACGCTGGCTGTATCATCACATTTTAGGCAGTGATACCATGATCGGAAAGATGCCGGCATTAGACGAGGAAGAAGATCCGTTTGCCTTTACGGAAAAATATAGACTCGGTGTAGAATTGATCGACAGTGAACACCAGAGACTGTTTGAGATCATCCGCGAGACAAATGAGCTGACCAATGATGTGCTTTTTAACGATAAATATGATGACATAAAGAAGATTATTTCTGAATTAAAGGACTATACCATCAAACATTTTGGAGATGAAGAAGAATATATGGAAAAAATCGGATATTCCGGTTTAGAAGCACAGAAGGTTGCACATCAGGCATTTGTAGACAGACTGAATGAAGTGAATTTAGAAGCAGTAGACGGTGACCAGGAAGGTTATCTGCATGAATTGATCGAATTCCTATTAGGCTGGCTGGCAAATCATATTTTGAAAATGGATAAAAAGATTCCGATGGAAGGATAAAAACTGGAAAGCCTGCCAGTTATCGCCTATATCTTTTACGTAGTACATATGATAAGATTCTGCTTGTAACAAAAATGTAACAACTGTTACATAAATTTGTAATAAATAAGCAGGAGGTTTTTCAAATGAAAAAAGTAACCGTATGTGCAATGATAGCAGCGATGACAGTAACCGGTGCAGCAGCACTTCCGGTACAGGCAGCAACAAATGCCGGAAACAGTGCAAATTGCAACGGAAAAGGATACTATGTTTTTACCGGAGGAAAAGTCAGTGATCTTGAGAATATCAAGAGCAGATTAGATGAGCTTTGCGGACAGTTAAACGGTAATACCACAACGATCACGTTCCCGGGATGTAACTTGCCGGAGAATAAGCCGGAGACAACTCCACCAAGTGAAGATACAAATACACCGGAAAGTAAACCGGAGACAACTCCACCGAGCGAAGATGCGAACACACCGGAGAATAAGCCGGAAGCAGACAAAGAACTGACATTTGCTGAGCAGGTCGTAGAACTGGTAAATCAGGAGCGGACAAAGGCAGGTTTAAATGCTGTTACGTTAGATCAGAACATTGCATCCGTAGCACTTGTCCGGGCGAAAGAGATTGAAACATCTTTTTCCCATACCCGACCGAATGGAAGTAAATTCAGCACCGCTCTTACAGAGCAGGGTGTTACCTTCAAAGGTGCAGGAGAGAATATCGCATGGGGACAGAAATCTCCGGAAGTGGTTATGCAGGCATGGATGAACAGCGAAGGTCATAGAGCCAATATCCTGAATAAGAATTTTACAAAAATCGGTGTGGGATATTATCAGAATGCTGCCGGACGTAACTTCTGGACACAGTTATTTACCTACTAATTTCCTTAGAAAAATTTAGAGTTAAAGATTTAGAATGTAAAAAGGCTGTTATCTTACAAAAAATGTAAGGTAACAGCCTTTTTGCTAGAATATAGTATATGAGAATCAGTCTAATAACCAGTCCATCACATTGACGACCTGGATACCATCGTAGTTTCCGGAAGAAAAATGGTCTAAAGTCAGGACGATTTTCGGATAATTGTCCCGGATATTTGTAAAAGGACGCATTTCACGCTGGAAAGTCTCTTCGGAAGTCATATCTGCAGTGACCTGAAAATAGGTGATTTCTCCCTGCTTTTGGGCGACAAAGTCGATCTCTGTATTTTCATATTTTCCAATATTGACGCGGTATCTGCGTCGGAGCAACTCTAAATATACAATATTTTCAAGAGTAAAACCTAAGTCATAGTGTCTGCGTGGTAAAATATAATTTCGTAATCCGGTGTCAACGATGTACCATTTTTTATTCGATTTCAGAATTTGCTTACCGACTAAGTCAAAACGTTCTACCGGATAGAAAATAAAGGCTTCTGCTAATGCATCCATATAGTCATCAACAGTGTTAGCGGAGATTTTTCTTCCGTTGGAACGTAAATAATCTGTGACACTTTTGACAGACACAGGGCTGCCGACGACGCTGGATAAATATTTAGCAATCGTTTTTAAAAGCGAGATATCATTAATTTTCCGCTTGGAGGAATTGCCCTTTGGCCGGCTTTGACGTTCTTCAATATCTCTGACAATGACGGTATTATAGATTCCTTCTAAATACATATCTGCTTTTTCATCTGTTTTATCCATTGCAGCTACATAGGGAAGTCCTCCATAGCGCATATAGTCAGAAAAAGCATGTTCAGAAGTATCGTTTGTAAGCTGGGCATATTCTTTAAAGGACAGCGGGAGCATGGAAAGTTCCACATAACGTCCGGTCAGTAGGGTCGCAAGGTCACTGGAAAGCATATAGGCATTAGAACCGGTAAGATAAATATCCGTGTGTTCTTTAATATGCAGACTGTCCACGACTTTTTCAAAGCTGTCTACTTTCTGGATCTCATCTAAAAAGATATAAGTCATTTTGTCTTTACAAAGTCTTTTTTGAATATAATCATATAAGGTTTTATAATCTAACAATTCTTCATATTGTAAATCTTCAAAATTAACAGAAATAATCTGGGAGTCGTCAATCCCCTGTTCTTTTAAATGCTCCTGATACTGTAAGAGCAATGTGGATTTACCACAACGCCGGATGCCGGTAATCACCTTGATTACTTTTTCATCTTTCCAATCCAGTAATTTTTGAAGATATTCCATACGCGTTACCATCTCGATCACCTCTCTCTTATAATTCCCATTTTGATAGATTTTATGAAAATTGTCAAGAAAAATTCCTATTTCGGAATTTTTACAACCAAATAACATAAGAAATTCCCATTTCGGAATTTTTTAGAACACAAATACGCCTGTATACACAAACCACATAGATTTTGACACATACGAAAGAAGCGGATATAATAGAGCATAAGTTTGTATCAGCGGAGGATAACAGAGCATGGAACAGCAGACACACAAGCGGCGCGTCCGCTATAAAGGTACACATCCAAGAACATATCAGGAGAAATACAAAGAGTTAAATCCTGAAAAATATAAAGACACTATAGAGCATGTCATACAAAAAGGGAATACTCCTGCGGGAATGCATATCTCCATTTGTGTAAAGGAAATTTTGGATTTTTTACAGATCCGGCCGGGACAGACCGGATTGGATGCAACGCTCGGCTATGGAGGACATTCCACAGAGATGTTAAAATGTTTAGAGGGCAGGGGACATTTGTATGCTTTAGATGTTGATCCGATTGAAATCGAAAAGACGAAAAGGCGGTTAGCAGAGCGTGGATTTGCAGAAGATATATTAAGCATTAAGCAGATGAATTTTGCAAATGTAAAAGAACTGCTCCCGGAGTCAGGAAAGTTTGATTTTGTGTTAGCGGATTTAGGAGTCTCTTCAATGCAGATCGATAACCCGGAGCGGGGATTTTCCTATAAATTTGACGGACCACTGGATCTGCGCCTTGATCCGCAAAAAGGAGTTCCGGCAAGTGAGCGCCTGCGTGAGATGAGCAGAGATGAGATCGCAGGCATGCTGATAGAAAATGCGGACGAGCCTTATGCAGAGGAGATCGCAAAAGCAATTTCCATACAGCAGAAAAAGAAGCCGATCAGGACAACGACGGATTTACGGGAAGTCATAGAAAAAGCACTGTCTTTTCTGCCAAAAACAGAGCAGAAAGAAGCAGTGAAGAAGTCATCCCAGCGGTCTTTTCAGGCACTTCGGATTGATGTGAACAGTGAATATGAAGTGTTAGAGAGCTTTTTAGAAAGCCTGCCGGATATTTTAGCACCGGGTGGCAGAGTGGCAATTCTGACATTTCATTCGGGAGAAGATCGTCTGGTAAAAAAATCATTCCAGCGTTTTTATAAAGAAGGAATCTATGAAGATATCGCAAAGAATGTGATCCGCCCAAGTGCCGAAGAATGTAACCGAAACAGCAGGGCACATTCCACAAAAATGCGCTGGGCAATCAGAAAATAGAGAAAACATAAGGAGGAAATGCCAATGAGAATGTACGATCTGATTCTCAAAAAAAAGCAGGGAAAAGAATTAAATACAGAAGAAATTAACTGGATGATAAAAGAGTTTACCGAGGGCAGGATCCCGGATTATCAGATGTCGGCAATGACCATGGCAATCTGTTTTCAGGGCATGGACAAAAGGGAAACTTTTGATCTGACCATGGCAATGCGTGACAGCGGAGATGTACTGGACTTAAGCCGTATTGATGGGATCAAGGTCGACAAGCACAGCACCGGTGGCGTTGGAGATAAAGTATCGTTAGTGCTGACACCGATCGTTGCATCCCTTGGCGTTCCGGTAGCAAAGATGAGCGGAAGAGGGTTAGGACATACCGGAGGAACGATCGACAAACTGGAATCGTTTTCGGGATTTTCCACGGAAATATCGGAGGAAAAATTCATTGACAGCGTCAATACCATAGGAATCGCAATTGCCGGACAGACAGCAAACCTTGCACCGGCAGATAAGAAGCTTTATGCACTTCGGGATGTTACGGCAACCGTAGATCAGATGTCTTTGATCGCAAGCAGCATTATGAGTAAAAAATTAGCATCCGGGGCAGATGCCATTGTGTTAGATGTCAAAACCGGAAATGGTGCATTTATGCAAAAAGAAGAGGATGCGATCGCACTTGCAAAAGCCATGGTAGATATTGGCAACCGGGCAGGAAAGCAGACCGTAGCCGTTATTACGGATATGGATGAGCCGCTTGGAAATGCGGTGGGAAATGCCTTAGAGATCAAAGAAGTGATCGATGCATTGCACGGTGACGGGCCGGAAGATCTGATGGAAGTCGTTTATGCATTGGGTACACAGATGTTATTGCTTGCAAAACGGGCAGAGGATGAAGAGATTGCAAGAAATCTGATCACAGAGTCCATACAGGAGAGAAAAGCCCTGAAAAAATTTGCAGAATTTATTGAAAACCAGGGCGGAAACCGTGAAGAAATCCTGCATCCGGATATGCTGCCAAAGGCACGTTATGTCATTCCGGTCTTAGCAGAAGAGGAAGGCTGTATTGAGCGGATTTTAGCACAGGATATCGGGATTGCCTGCATGACTTTAGGTGGTGGCAGGGAAAATAAAGAAAGTACGATCGACCACGGTGTCGGGATCATTTTAACGAAAAAGATATCGGATACAGTAAAAAAAGGAGAGACCTTAGCACTGATCCATGCAAATTCCAAAGAAAAAGCGGTGCTTGCATCCAATCTGGTAAAAAATGCATACCAGATTGCAAAAGAACCGGCGAAAAAAGCTCCGATGGTGAAGTGTATTATCCGCGAATAAACAACTTGTTTTTTCCATATAGTAGACTATGAAACATAACAAGTTAAAGTCCGTCAAACAGAATATGGTAGAAACATTAGAACTCCCAAAGGATCTGATGTATGGAGATTCCATCGTGACGATTACCGGCAGGAGAGAAGTTCTGATAGAAAATTATAAAGGTATCTTAGAATATACCGGGGAATATATCAAAATCCAGACGAAAAACGCAAAACTGACCGTCTATGGAAAAAAGCTGAGCATTGAATATTATACAAATGAAGATATGAAAGTTGTCGGATTTGTAAAATCAATAGAATATGAGGCTTAGAGAATGACTGCGTTATTACGATATCTATCCGGTTATGTCTGTGTGGAACTGACCGGTTATGCAACCGAGCGTTTTTTAAATCTGTGCACAAACCATGATATCAATCTCTGGAACATGGATCATAAAGAAGATACTTATACCTTTTGTATGAGTTTAGAAGATTTCCGGAAGATCCGTCCGATGGTAAGGAAAACAAGGACAAAGATACGGATTACAAAGAGATGCGGATTGCCATTTTTTTTGTACCGCTATCGGAAAAGAAAAATGTTTTTATTAGGACTTTTGCTCTGTGTCGGCATTGTCTATGCTTTTTCATGTTATGTCTGGAATATTGAGATCTGTGGCAACTCTACCTTATCAGATGATACGGTATACCGCTATTTAGAATCGGAGAAAATCCGTGTCGGTACGGCAAAAGGAAAGGTAGATTGTGAAAAATTAGAGGCAAAGATCAGGCAGCATTTTTCCAATGTCATCTGGACATCGGTGCGTTTAGAAGGAACAAAGCTGACCGTGGATGTAAAAGAAAATCTGATCACACAGGAACCACAGGAAAAGCAGGAGACCGAAACGGAAGAAGCGCAGGATTTAGTAGCAGACAAAGATGCCGTGATCCTAAGTATTGTCACAAGAAACGGTACACCGAAAGTTAAAGCCGGTGATAAGGTAAAAAAAGGAAAAGCACTGGTCTTAGGAAGGATCGACATCTATAATGATGCAAAAGAGATTGCCGGCTATCAGTATTGTAAGGCAGATGCAGACATTGTTGCACAAACGTCCTATCCCTATCGTTATGAAGTTCCAACGCTGGTACAAAAAAAGGCATATACCGGAAAAGAGAAAAAACGATATTCTTTCTGGTATCGCAATAAATATATAGGTCTTTATCAAAGTGGGATTTCCTATCGGTTTTATGACAAAGAGAGTGAAAAAGAGCAGCTCTGTGTGATGGAGAATTTTTATCTGCCATTTTATATCCAGACCGATATTTACCGGGAATACCAGATGAAGAACCATAAGATAGATAAAAAAGAAGCAAAGAAAATGGCGGCAGACAATTTAGAACTTTTTCTTTCAAAATTAGAAGAAAAAGGACTTCAAATTATTGAAAAAAATGTTATGATGGATAAGGAGAAAAATGGTTATATATTTCAGGGCACCGTTTTGACGAAGGAAAAGTTAGAATCCTATCGGGTAACAAAACAGTTAGAAGTGCCAAAAGAAGAAGGAACTGTAGAAAATGAATCTGAATGAGGAAATCTTTGACATCCCGACAGAACATATGGCAAATGTGTTTGGCGGATGTGATAAAAATATAAAGAAAATTGAGCGTGCCCTGCATGTAACGATCGCTGTCCGAGAGGGAGGAATGAAGATCCTTGGAGAAGCAGCAAACGTCAAAAGTGCATCACGGGTATTTATGGAGTTAGTGAACCTGAGTAAACGTGGCAATGAGATCACCGAACAGCAGGTGGATTATGCCTTAGATTTAGCGGCAAAGCAGGAAAATGTAGGTGTGATGTCAGAAATGGATGATGACCTGATCTGTCATACAACAGCAGGAAAACCGATCAAGCCAAAGACATTAGGACAAAAAGCCTATGTGGATGCGATCCGTAAACAGATGGTTGTCTTTGGGATCGGACCGGCGGGAACCGGAAAGACCTATCTTGCAATGGCAATGGCGATTACCGCATTTAAAAACGAAGAAGTGGGACGTATCATACTGACAAGACCGGCAATCGAAGCCGGAGAAAAGTTAGGATTTTTGCCGGGAGATCTGCAAAGCAAGGTGGATCCGTACTTAAGACCGTTGTATGATGCACTCCATCAGATCATGGGAGCAGAGAATTTCCAAAAGAATATGGAGAAGGGATTGATCGAGGTCGCTCCGCTTGCCTATATGAGAGGACGGACACTCGATAATGCATTTATCATATTAGACGAGGCGCAGAATACGACTCCGGCACAGATGAAGATGTTTTTAACGCGTATCGGATTCGGTTCAAAAGTAGTCGTAACCGGAGATGCAACGCAAAAGGATCTGCCAAAGGGTACCACATCAGGACTGGATGTAGCACTGAAGGTATTAAAAAAAGTGGAAGGTATCTCCATCTGTGAACTGACGAACAGTGACGTAGTGCGTCATCCGCTGGTACAAAAAATCGTACAGGCATATGATGCTTATGAAAAAAGAGAGTCAAAGGATAGTAAGAATAAAAGGAAAAGGACACGCACATGAAAAAAGAACGTCTGGTAAAAAGAAGAGTAGTGCCGGTAGTTATCCTGACGGTTCTGACACTCCTGTTTACGTTCTTAATGGGTATACGAAATACCATGCCGTTAGATGAAGTGGTGGTACTGTTCTTTTTAGATTTGATATTTTTAGCGGTATTTATCTATTTTTTAGAAGAAGAAAGACTGTTAAAACAACTTCCGACAGAGGAATGTAATGATTTTAAAAGTATAGCTGTTGTCTATGGATTGGGACTTGTGGCATTCTATATAAGCTCTTATCTGCCGGATTACAGCAGTTTTTCCTTTTGCTTTGCGGCTGCAATGGCTGTAGTGGCAAACCGGGAAATGGCACTCAGTACAGGAATTTTTCTAAATCTCCTTGCAGCGTATACGCAAAACTGGGACATCCATGTGCTGATGGCATCCGTTTTGCTGCTCTTATTGGGAACGATGTTAGCGTTGGCGGGAAAAGAGAAACATTTGCATTTATGGGTGCAATTTATATCATTTTTTGGTACAATAGTCATAGTAACATCCTGTTACTATGCACAGGACTTCATAATCAAAGGCAGAGTGTTTGTGCTTGCTGCAGTCATCGGTGGTGTGAATCTGTTATTTTTAGAGATTCTGACAAGATCTTTAGAACCTGATGTGCAAAGAACCGGGGAAGAACACTATTTAGAACTGCTCAAAGATAACTATCCGTTAGTAAGGTCTATCCGGCGTTTTTCAGAGATGGATTATTCCCATGCTTTGCGGGTTTCGGAGATTTCCGGTGAATGTGCAGGGAAGTTGGGATTAAAAGAGAATCTCTGTCGGGCAGCGGGATTTTATTATCGTATCGGACGTATGGAGGGAGAGCCTTATACGGAGAATGGGGTGTTGCTTGCACAGAATGCCTGTTTTCCGGAGGAACTGATACAGATATTAAGAGAATACAATGGAGAACTGATGGCGATTTCCACGAAGGAATCGGCAATCGTACATATGGTAGATAAAGTGGTGACAAAGTTAGATCTGTTAGATAAAGAGACTTTTTCTACTACCTGGAATCAGGACATGGTCATCTATCAGACCTTAAACGAGAACTCGGCAACAGGAATTTATGATGAGTCGGGACTCAGTATGAATCAGTTTCTTACGATACGGGATTTTTTGGTGAAAGGAGATCATCTTTTTGACAGTAACAATCGAGAGTGAGACAGAAGTCCCATTTGATTTTGAATATGAACAGACAGCAAGAGAAGTCATTGTACAGGCAATGGATTCGGAAGAGTTTCCCTATGAGGCAGAGGTCAACCTGCTTTTAGTGGATAACGATATTATACATGAGCTGAATTTAGAACACCGGGGAATTGACCGGGCAACTGATGTGTTGTCTTTTCCGATGTTAGATTATCAGGAAGCCGGGGATTTTTCAGCTATCGGAGAGGAACAGGAATGGAACTGCAATCCTGACACCGGGGAGATTCTTTTAGGAGATATCATTATCTCTGTTCCAAAGGTGTTAGAACAGGCCAAAGAATACGGACACAGTCCGAAAAGGGAATTTGCTTTTTTAATTACGCATAGTATGCTGCATCTATTCGGTTACGATCATATGGAACCGGAAGAAGCGGCAATTATGGAAAATAAACAGGAAAAAATTCTGGAGGTTCTTGGAATTTCCAGATAAATAAGGGAGGAACTATAATGAAAAAACGCATGATGACGTTTTTGTTAGCAGTGAGTGCTTGTGCACTGTTAGCAGGATGTGGAAAGGACACTGCTCCGAAAAAAGACACATCCGCAAAAAAAGAGACTACAACAAAAAAAGATGACAATCATGACAACGATGCAAAGAGCCCGTTGACAGGTGAGTGGATCGATGCAGAGTTAGCAGGAAAACGTCCGGTTGCCGTGATGATCAGTAACATTAAGGATGCACTTCCACAGTATGGTACAAAAGCAGCAGACGTGATCTATGAATGTCCGGTAGAAGGCGGGATCACCAGAATGATGGCGATTTATCAGGATTATTCAGGATTAGAGAGAATCGGTTCCGTAAGAAGCTGCCGTCTCTATTTCCCGAAGATCGCAAATGAGTTTGAAGCAATTTATGTTCATTTTGGACAGTCTGATTTTGCACTTCCATACTTAGATGGCGGAAAGATCGATAACTTAAACGGTATCAAATCCGAAGGAAGTACAGTATTCTATCGTACAGATGATAAGAAGCCGCCACACAATGCATTTACCAGTGAAAAAGGAATCAATGCAGGAATCAAAAAGAAAAATTACGAAACAAAGTTATCTGCTGATTACACAGGACACTATACCTTTGCAGAGGATGGCAAAGAAGTGGAGCTGACAAACGGAGAAGATGCTGTTGTAGTACAGCCTGGTTACAGCGTAGATAAACCTTGGTTTGTATATGATAAAAAAGAAGGCGTTTACAAACGTTATGAGTATGGTGCAGAGCAGAAGGATGCTGCAGTAGGCAAACAGCTTACCTTTAAAAATGTGATCCTTCAGTGCTGCAGCTGGCAGTATGAGAGTGATAAGTATACCTTAAACATCGACGTGAACGGCGGTGGTTCCGGTTACTATATCACAAATGGAAAAGCAATCCCGGTAACATGGAAAAAAGATTCAACAAATGCTCCGGCACGTTATTACGATGCTGACGGCAATGAGATTACCATGAATCAGGGTAAGACATGGGTCTGCGTACTACAGGATTCTTATGCAGACAAGATTAAGTTCTACAGCAGTGAAGACGACTTTAAAGCTGCAAAATAATTTTGAGGTTTTTTTATGGGCAATAAGAAAAAATCAGAGTCCGGCTTTTTAGTACAGGGTTCGATTTTAGCAATTGCTTCCATTATCAGCCGTATCATAGGGCTCCTTTACAGGGTCCCTTTGACGGCGATTATTGGAAACAACGGAAACAGTTATTACAGTTGTGCATATGAGATTTATAGCATGCTGCTTTTGATATCCTCTTACAGTCTGCCGATGGCAGTCTCAAAGCTGGTATCAGCAAGAGTGGCAAAGGGCGATTTTAAGAATGCCTTTAAAGTATTTAAAGGGGCATTCTTATTTGCTGTCTGCTCGGGAATTGTAGCAATGCTGATCGTGTTCTTTGGCGCAGAGATGATCACGCGTCTGATGAAGACACCGCTTAGTATCTTTGCACTGAAAGTCTTAGCACCAACGCTGGTGGTTATGGCGGTATTAGGCGTTATGCGTGGATTCTTTCAGGGACTTGGAACGATGATGCCAAGTGCAGTTTCACAGATCATAGAGCAGATCATCAACGCAATTGTCAGCGTGTGGGCTGCATATCTGTTAGCAGATTACGGAAACAAGGTCGGTGCCGTACTTGGAAACGGTGAAGATTATGCAGCAGCCTATGGTGCAGCGGGCGGTACATTAGGTACAGCTTTAGGTGCCGTATTTGCATTGCTGTTTTCGATTTTTGTATTTGCAACGTATGTTCCTGTTTTTAAAAACAGGATGAACAACAGCAGAACGAAAAAGAACGAAAGCTATGGTTCCATTATGCGTATCCTGATCATGACGATCGTACCGGTGCTCTTAAGTACAACGATTTACAATATCAGCTCTGTGATCGATCAGGGAATCTATAAGAATGTTGCACTGTTACAGGGAAGTACGAATCGTCAGATGGATGAGCTTTGGGGAATCTTTTCGGGAAAATATAAAGTCCTGATCAATGTCCCAATCTCCATCGCTTCTGCAATGGCTGCTTCCTGCGTTCCGAGTCTGGCAGCCGCCTATGCAAAAAAGGATGCCAAACTGGTAAGAAGCCGTATCAATTCGTCCATTCGTTTTATTATGGTCATCGCATTTCCGTGCGCGGTAGGAATCGGCGTATTGGCATCTCCGATCATGCAGCTGTTATTCGGGGACGGAGGCAAAGAAATCGAACTGATGCTTCGGATCGGAGCCGTATCTATCGTGTTCTATTCTCTGTCGACGTTAACGAATGCATTATTGCAGGGAGTAAACCGGATGCAGGCACCGGTAAAAAATGCGTTGATTGCGTTAGTACTGCATATTATCGTTCTGCTTGTCTGCATGTATGGACTGAACCTTGGTATCTATTCCGTGGTCATCGCCAATGCGTTTTTTGCACTCTTTATGTGTACTTTGAACAGACGCTCGCTCAAAAGGTACACAAGATACCGTCAGGAGGTTGGAAAGACATTTATCGTACCGGCAATTTCCTCGGCGATCATGGGTGTCGCAGTATTTTTTGCCTATGATGCACTGCATAAGCTGATTCATTCGAATGCAATCTCCACAGTAGTATGCATCGCATTAGGAGGAGTTGTCTATATCGTATGTCTGTTCCTGTTCAAAGGGCTTTCTGAAGAGGAACTTATAAACTTCCCGAAGGGAGCAACGTTAGTGCGTATTTTTAAAAAATTGCATTTACTGCGATAAACAGAATTATCCTGGTATAAAAACAAAAAATAGCGTGAATACTGTTTGGGGTGATATTATGACGAAAACAAACCGTATTCGCGCTTCTTTTATTTTAGGAGCAGCGATCCTTACCGGAGCAGGCTGTCTGTGGAATGCTTCTTTAGAGACGGCTCCGGAAAAAAATGAAGAAAAAAGCAAACCAAAACAGGAAGAGATGAAGGAGACCGCTAGTAGTGAGACTCCCTATGAATATGTCATAGTCAATGACAATGGATATCTGACGGTGTATCAGAAAGACTTAAAGACCGTGTATTTCCAGACCGATATTCCATATGCCGAATTGCACACGGAATTGCAGGAAAAGATCGATCAGGGCTACCTGATACAGGATGAAGAAGAATTGTATGACTTTTTAGAAAATTATTCTAGTTAAACAGGACAGAATATGATATAATTCTCCCTAAAGGGAGCGTGATAAATTTGAAGACAAAAGAGAAAAAAGAATCATCTTTTTTAAATAGGCTGTTTACAGGTGTTTCACTTGTATATCTGTTGCTTGGTGTACTGCTGATCGTGATACCGGATCTGCAGATGGAATATGTATGTTATGGGATCAGTGTTGTGCTGGTCACAATAGGTATCATTCTGATCGTAAAATATTTTTTAGAAGAATCCTATAAGAATCTGAACCAGTATGGATTTTCCATTGGAGTCTTTTTAGTCATTATCGGAGTCTGCACACTGGTCAAAAATCAGGAGATGGCAAAGAGCTTTCAGCTCTATATCGGAGTCTGCATCCTGTTAACTGCCATTATAAAACTGCAAAATGCCATGGATTTAAAAGCATTAAAGGATCGGACCTGGGGAGTCATCTGTGTCGTATCCTTAGTGATCGTAGTATGTGCGGTTCTCATTATCATGAATCCGTTTTCTGACCGGAACTATGAGATCACACTTACATATTTCAGTCTGTTATTTGACGGAATCATCAGTCTGTTCAGTTATCATTATCTGGCATTCAGAATCCGTCAGAAAGAGAAAAAGAGCCGTGTCAGAAAAGAGACAAAAGAGTTTGCCGAAAAACAGGATCTGGAATTTTCGGATGCACCGTCTATGGATGAGAGCACAGAACCGGAAGATTTACAGCAGGCAACGGATAGCGTGAGCGGTACAGGGGATGAATGGGAATTAGAAGAAAAAGAGCAGGAAGAAGACAGCGAACAAGGAGACATCCATGTATGATGTAATTGTGATCGGTGGAGGTGCCGCGGGTATGATGGCGGCAATTGCGGCGGCGAGAGAAAAAGCATCCGTTCTGATCTTAGAACATATGGAACTCTGCGGAAAGAAAATCCTTTCTACAGGAAATGGAAGATGTAATTATACGAATAAAATGCAGGGCATCGAATACTACAGAGGCGATGACCCTGCCTTTGTATTGCCGGCACTCGAATCGTTTGGATGTGAGCAGACGATCCGTTTTTTTCAAAGTATCGGGATTGAACCAAAGGAAAAGAACGGCTATGTCTATCCAAGAAGCATGCAGGCGGCTTCCGTACGGGAAGCACTTTTGTTAGAACTTCGCAGACAGAGGGTAAAAATCGAATTAGGATGCGGAATCCGGCAGATATTACCGAAAAAAGGAAGTTATGAAATTTGCACAAAAAATGGCAATTTTCATGCAAAAACCTGCATTTTAGCGACCGGAGGAAAATCGGCAAAATATACAGGAAGTGACGGAAGCGGATTCCTATATTTAGGATCACTTTCTCATCATGTCATAGATTTAGTGCCTGCACTTACCGGTTTGCAGGCAAAACCACCATTTCCTAAGAACCTTGCAGGAATCCGTGCAGAAGCCGGAGTGAAACTCTTTGTGGAAAATGCACAAATTGCATCGGACTTTGGAGAAGTTCAGATGACCGCAGAAGGGATATCAGGGATTCCGGTGTTTCAGGTCAGCCGGTTTGCCGCAAAGGCGCTTGTAAACGGGAAAAAAGTGTGTGCAGAGGTGGATTTTTTTCCGGAATATGATTCTTTAAACGAATTAGAAGAGTATCTGACCGGGCGAATGAACGGGATGAGAGATCGGACGATCCGTGAGGCATTAGAGGGACTGTTAGCAGACAAGCTGATCGATACCGCACTAAAAGAGATCGGTCTTTCTTCTAAGAAACAGGCAGGCGACTGTACAAAACAGGAGGTTAAAGTACTTGCTAAGTATTTAAAACAGTTCACTTGTGAAATTATGAGCACACGCAAATTTGAACAGTCACAGGCAACTGCCGGAGGGGTGTCAACGCAGGAGATCTGTGCTAACACAATGGAGTCCAAATTATGTCCGGGACTCTTTTTTGCGGGAGAAGTGATCGATATTGATGGAATGTGCGGCGGCTATAATCTGCAATGGGCATGGTCAAGCGGCTATGTTGCAGGAACGTCCGCGGCGAAAAAAGCAAGGCAGTCAGAGTCAGGAAAGGGACAGAAATGATTCGGATACAGCAGTTAAAAATGCCCTTATCTCATAAGAGGGAAGATATCATAAAAAAAGCAGCAAAACGCTGCAAGATCAAACCGGAACAGATATTAAATTTAGAAATTGTCAGACGATCGGTGGATGCCAGAAAGAAAAGTGAGGTCTGCTATGTTTATACCATAGACCTTACGGTCGAAAATGAAATCGGAATTCTGAAGAAAGTTAACGATAAAAATATTATGTTGACTAATCGAAAGAAATATCAATTTCCAAAGGCAGAAGTTTCACAAAAAGAACCAAAATATCGCCCGGTGATCATTGGCGCCGGTCCGGCAGGACTTTTTTGTGCCTATGAACTGACGAAAGCCGGTTATGCTCCGATCTTATTAGAACGTGGAAAACGTGTGGAGGAGCGTACCGAAGATGTGAAGCGTTTCTGGGAGAGCGGCGTGTTAGATACAGGATCGAATGTGCAGTTTGGAGAAGGCGGAGCCGGTACTTTTTCCGATGGAAAGCTGAATACATTGGTCAAAGACCGTTTTGGACGAAGCCGTCATGTCTTAGAGACTTTTGTGGAATTTGGGGCAGATGCAGCGATTTTATATGATGCAAAACCACATATCGGAACGGATGTTTTAAGTCAGGTGATCGCAAATATGCGAGCCTATTTATTAGAGCACGGGGCAGAGATCCGTTTTTCGACACAGGTTACGGATTTTTTAGTGGAAGATCAGAGATTGCAGGCAATCCGGTTAAATCATGACGAATGGATGAACACCGATGCGGTAGTTTTAGCGATCGGACACAGTGCAAGAGATACGTTTGAAACACTGCAAAAACGGCAGATTCCAATGGAAGCAAAGGCATTTGCCGTTGGTTTTCGTGTAGAACATCCACAGGATATGATCGATCATATGCAATATAAGGGGGCAGATATGCGTTATCTAAGCCCGGCTTCTTATAAATTGACCGCTAATTTTGAGAACCACAGAGGGGTCTATTCCTTTTGCATGTGCCCGGGTGGTTATGTGGTAAATGCATCTTCGGAAGAAGGCAGACTGGCAGTCAATGGGATGAGTTACCATGACCGTGCCGGAAAAAATGCCAATACGGCAATGATCGTATCAGTAACACCGGAGGATTTTCCGGGAAAAGATGCATTAGCAGGTGTGGTATTTCAAAGGGAGCTTGAAAAGAAAGCATTTGCAATGGGAAACGGAAAGATACCGCAGCAGCTCTATGGCGATTTTGTAAAGAAACGCATCAGTTCTGAGTATGGAGGATTTGCAAGCTGTACCAGAGGAAAGACAGCATTTGCACCACTGCATGAATTGCTGCCACAGGAGCTGACAGAGACTTTCATCCGCGGCATGGAACAGTTCCCAAGGTATATCGAGGACTATAACCGTTATGATGCGATCTTATCGGGAATTGAGAGCCGTACCTCTTCTCCGGTCAGGATCTGTAGAAACGAGGAGTTCGAGAGCGAGATCAAAGGGTTATATCCCTGCGGAGAGGGCGCGGGATATGCAGGCGGGATTATGTCGGCAGCTATGGATGGGATCAAGATCGCTGAGATGATCGCAAAGCAGTATGCACCTGTAAAATAAGATGAAGATTAAAGAAATGAAAGGAAATAAAAAGTGGCAGAATATTCACCAATGATGCAGCATTATCTGCAAACCAAAGAAGAATACCCGGATTGCATCCTGTTTTATCGTCTTGGCGATTTTTACGAGATGTTTTTTGAGGATGCCAAAATTGTATCAAGGGAGTTAGAGCTGACCTTAACGGGAAAAAGCTGCGGACAGGAGGAACGGGCACCAATGTGTGGAGTGCCGTTTCATGCCTATGAAAGCTATATGAACCGTCTGGTGGCAAAAGGATATAAGGTTGCTATCTGCGAGCAGATGGAAGACCCGAAACAGGCAAAGGGAATGGTACGGCGTGAGGTGATCCGCGTGGTGACACCGGGTACCAATATCAATGAGCAGGCATTAGACGAGGGAAAAAATAATTATATCATGTGTATTGTGTCTTTGTCAGACCAGTTCGGAGTTGCAACGGCAGACGTTACCACCGGTGATTTTTTTGTAACAGAGGTGGACAGCAAAAGAAGGCTTTTAGATGAGATCTATAAGTTTTCGCCGACCGAAGTGGTCTGCAATGAAGCACTGTTTATGAGCGGATTGGATATCGACGACCTGAAGAACCGTGTGGGCATTGTCCTGTATTCCCTAGAGCACTGGTATTTTGACGATTCCCTCTGTGAGAATACATTAAAAGAGCATTTTCGGGTCAACTCTTTAGAAGGACTTGGACTTGCGGATTTAGAATGCGGAATGATCGCATCCGGTTCTCTGCTAAAATATCTCTATGAGACACAGAAAAATTCCTTAGAACAGATTTCTGCGATCCATCCGTATACGACCGGAAAATTTATGGTATTAGACAGTTCGACCAGAAGAAATTTAGAACTGGTAGAAACATTGCGGGAAAAAGCAAAGCGGGGTTCCTTACTCTGGGTGTTAGATAAGACCAAAACAGCCATGGGAGCCAGGATGTTACGCTCTTTTGTGGAACAGCCATTGATTGAAAAAGAGGAGATTGAGGGACGGTTAGATGCCATTGAGGAGCTGATGCAAAGAGCGATCGACAGAGAAGAACTTCGGGAATATCTAAACCCTGTCTATGATTTAGAGCGACTCTTAACAAGGATTACATATCAGTCAGCAAATCCAAGAGATCTGACGGCATTTAAAAGTTCGATCGGAATGATCCCACATATCCGGGGGATTCTATTAGAATTGCAGTCAAAAGAGATACAGGGGATCTGTGAGGATATGGATACCTTAGAGGATCTGTATACATTAATCGATGCAGCTATTGAGGAAGAACCGCCGATCACGGTCCGCGAAGGCGGCATCATAAAAGACGGTTATCATGAAGAGATTGACCGTCTGCGTGAGGCAAAGAGTCAGGGAAAGAACTGGCTTGCCGAATTAGAGGCAAAGGAACGGGAAAAGACCGGGATCAAGAATTTAAAGATCAAGTTCAATAAAGTATTCGGCTACTATTTAGAGGTAACGAACTCCTTCAAAGATTTAGTGCCGGATTATTATACCAGAAAACAGACCTTAACCAATGCAGAGCGCTATATCACACCGGAACTCAAAGAGATGGAGGATATGATCTTAGGTGCGGAGGATAAACTGGTACAGTTAGAATATGAGCTGTTCCGTGAGCTGCGCGAGCAGATTGCAAAAAATGTGGTCCGTATCCAGAAAACAGCAAAGGCATTGGCAAAGATCGATGTGTTTGCCTCCTTGGCACTGATTTCCGAACAGAATCACTACTGCCGTCCGTCATTAAACCAGAATGGCAGGATTGATATTAAAAACGGCAGACATCCGGTGGTAGAAAAGATGATAAACAATGATATGTTTATTGCAAATGACACCTACTTAGACAATCAAAAGAACCGTATTTCCGTTATTACAGGACCGAATATGGCAGGAAAATCCACTTATATGCGTCAGACGGCATTGATCGTTTTAATGGCACAGATCGGATGTTTCGTGCCGGCGGAAACAGCGGATATCGGCATTGTAGACAGGATTTTTACAAGGGTCGGGGCATCGGATGATTTAGCATCCGGCCAGAGTACCTTTATGGTGGAAATGACGGAGGTTGCAAATATTTTACGAAATGCAACCGGCAACAGCCTGCTGATCTTAGATGAGATCGGGCGTGGAACGTCTACCTTTGACGGACTCAGTATTGCCTGGGCGGTCGTAGAGCATATCAGCAATCCAAAACTCTTAGGTGCTAAGACACTGTTTGCAACGCATTACCACGAATTGACAGAGTTAGAAGGAAAGTTAGACAACGTCAACAATTACTGCATCGCAGTCAAGGAAAAAGGCGATGATATCGTATTTTTACGAAAAATCGTCAAAGGCGGGGCAGACAAAAGCTATGGTATCCAGGTTGCAAAATTAGCAGGAGTGCCGGATTCTGTCATTGAGCGGGCAAAGGAGATTGCCGAAGAACTTGGCAGACATGATATCGTAGATTTTACGGAAATATTGAGCAATAAAAAGAACTCAGCAACAAAGAAAAAGAAGGAACATTTAGATGAGGTGGACTTAACACAGATGTCCCTTTTTGACACTGTCAATGACAATGATATTATAGAAGAATTAAAAGAGATTGACGTTGGAAACCTTACGCCGATCGAAGCATTGAACAAATTATATGAATTACAGAATAAGATCAAAAACCGCTGGTAAGAGTGAAAGATGCTGCTTTTTTACATCAGACGAAGAAAAGACGATCCATATAAGTTTGTGAAAAAGATAACGAAGAAGAACAGAAAGGAGTCAGCATGCCGGGAATACATTTATTAGAGCAGTCAACTATTGATAAAATTGCGGCGGGAGAGGTTGTAGAGCGGCCGTCTTCCGTAGTCAAGGAACTGGTAGAGAATGCCATTGATGCAGGGGCTACGGCAGTTACCGTTGAGATCAAAGATGGAGGAATTTCATTCATCCGTATTACCGATAACGGATGCGGTATTTCCAAAGAAGAAATACCGATGGCGTTTTTGCGCCATTCTACCAGTAAGATCAAAACCGTAGAAGATCTTTTGCATGTTACCTCATTAGGATTTCGCGGAGAGGCACTTTCGAGTATTGCGGCAGTTTCACAGGTGGAACTGATCACAAAACCGGCAGATGCCCTGACCGGAAGCCGGTATCTGATCGAAGGCTCAAAAGAAGTGAAGTTAGAAGAGATCGGTGCACCGAACGGAACGACCTTTTTAGTACGCAATCTCTTCTATAACACACCGGCAAGACAGAAATTCTTAAAATCAGCACAGACAGAAGCCTCTTATATCAGCGATTTTATGGAGCGGTTAGCATTATCCAGACCGGATATCTCCTTTCAGTTCATATCCAATAACCAGCCAAAGCTAAATACTGCAGGAAACGGCAACTTAAAAGATGTCATTTATCGGATCTACGGCAGGGATATTGCGATGAACCTTTTAGAAGTCCATACGGAATGTGAATTCATGAAAGTGAACGGATTTATCGGAAAACCCGTGATATCCAGGGGAAACCGTAATTTTGAGAGTTACTTTATCAATCAAAGATACATCAAAAGCAGTCTGGTAGCAAAAGGTATAGAGGATGCCTATAAACTGCATCTGATGCAGCATCAATATCCGTTTACCGTCTTACATCTGACCATGGACGGAACGCTTTTAGATGTCAATGTCCATCCGTCGAAGATGGAACTTCGGTTTTCCGATGGAAAAGGGGTCTATGAATTCCTATATGAGAGCTTGAAAGAAGCATTAGAACATAAGGAGTTCATACCGGAGGTCAGTGTGGAAGATCAGGATTCGTTAAAAAAATCACAAACTACCACACAGCCAAGGGTAAAAGCGCCGGAACCATTTGAAACCAAACGTGTCGAAAAAGAACAGAACAGATCAGAACAAAGTAAGGAAAATAATAAGGACAGAATACTGCCAGAACAGGAAAAGAACCTCCCAGAGCAAACGAAAGCCATCCCGGATGAAACTCCGGACAAAGAAAAGGCTGTGATGGAGAATCTTCCACTGACCGGGGAACAGCTTACCCTGCGTGAAATGCCGGAATATGGCGGACAGTTCTTAACACAGGAGGCGAAAGCAAAGCACCGGATCATCGGACAGGTGTTTGATACCTACTGGCTGGTACAGTTTGAAGACAAGCTGTTTATCATCGATCAGCATGCAGCCCATGAAAAAGTCCTGTTTGAACGAACCATGGCAAGCCTTGAAAAGAAAGAATATACTTCCCAGCAGCTTTCCCCGCCAATGGTAGTGAGCCTGAATATGCGGGAAGAACAACTGTTAAAAAAATATCTTTCGGAATTTGAGCGTCTCGGTTATGAGATCGAATCTTTTGGAGGCAAAGAATATGCAGTCTGTGCCGTACCGGGTAATCTGTATTATTTAAACCAGCAGCAGCTTTTTATCGAGATGTTAGATAACTTAAATGAAGAGAGCGGTGCAAAGACCAGTGATGCAATCATTGAAAAGATCGCAACGATGTCCTGTAAAGCGGCAGTCAAAGGAAACCAGCATCTGCAAAAAGCAGAGATGGAGCATCTGATCGAGGAACTGCTGACCTGTGAGAATCCTTATCAATGCCCACACGGAAGACCAACGATCATATCCATGAGCCGTTTTGAGTTAGAAATGAAATTTAAGAGGATAGTGTAATGGAGACAGAAAAGAAACCATTGATCATACTGACAGGCCCTACCGCCGTTGGAAAAACCGACTTGTCGATCGCATTGGCAAAAGCCGTAAACGGAGCAGTGATCTCAGCGGATTCCATGCAGGTTTACCGCTACATGGACATCGGTTCGGCAAAAATCAGCAAAAAAGAAATGCAGGGCGTACCTCATTATCTGGTAGATGAGTTCATGCCGGATGAGGAATTCAACGTAGTAAAATTTCAGGAATATGCCAAACGCTATCTGAAAGCAATCTATGAAAAAGGCCAGATCCCGATCTTAGTCGGCGGTACGGGATTCTATATCCAGGCAGTGTTATACGATATTGATTTTACCAGTGAAAGAGAAGATACGGCATATCGGGAGCAGTTAGAGCAGCTTGCAAAAGAACATGGAGCAGAATATCTGCATCAGATGTTAGGAAAAGTCGATGCAGCATCGGCAAAAGCCATTCATCCGAACAATGTAAAGCGTGTGATCCGGGCATTGGAGTTTTATGAAAAAACAGGACGGACAATATCTTCCCACAACGAGC
>ENA-ORLY01000279-ORLY01000279.1-human-gut-metagenome-genome-assembly--contig:-NODE-279-length-76964-cov-11.728992_pt1 | contig 76964 bp, 76 predicted proteins | sample MGYA00243071_ERZ508832 | MGnify/ENA primary metagenome ERZ508832 (study PRJEB26277, sample SAMN04329777) | human gut metagenome | biome: human-associated habitat | host: Homo sapiens | place: USA... | reverse complement strand
AATAATGAATTTATAAGTACATTTGATGACACAACAAAAGGCAAAATAGCGACAACAACATGGAAAGTTGGAGGAAATACACAAGATAATATAGTTAAACAACCAGCTAAAACAGCATATCAAAATGAAGTAGTAAAACCAGTACCAGGGGCATATTCTACAGAAACAGAACGTCCTGCCAAAATAGGATTAATGTATGCAAGTGATTATGGATTTGCAGCAGCCCCAAGTGCATGGACAACAAATCTATATGATTATGATGGCGCAGCCATCAAAAGTGCAAATTGGATGTATTTAGGATCTGCAGAATGGACAATTTCCCGTACTGCGGACTATTCGGACTATGCGTTCTTTGTAAGTGTACGTGGATTTGTCGCAGGTTATGACTACAACGGCGTGACGAATGTGCTTGCTGTTCGCCCAGTCTTCAGTCTCACATCTTCCGTGAACTATGTATCGGGAAGTGGCACAGCCGCTGATCCGATTGTAGTAAACTAGGATCGGACATGCCTGTCTAGCACGTCCGCGTGCTAGGTCAGGCCGGGTGAAAAATAAGTACGAAGGTAAGAAATTGGCGTGGTTGAAGAACCCTCTACTGCCGAGTCTCGCGGTTTGTGCGAGGTGAGACAGCGACGCCAAATTATCAACTAAAGAATCTTCTTGTTTGTATAAACTAGTGGCTAAGACTAAATTGCTATATAAAATTTATACTGAAGTAATGTAAAGTTACTTCTTTTTAGTTGCAATAATTCTATAATAAAAGTATAATGAATATATGAACAGATATTCATATAAGGAGATAGTATGGAAGATATTAAAATAATTAATGAATTAAGTGAGTTCTTTAAAGTATTTAGTGATACAACAAGACTTAGAATACTTGAAGTATTACTTGAAAAAGAAACCTCTGTTGGTGATATATCAAACAAAATAAAAGTAAGTGCATCGGCTGTATCTCACCAGTTAAGTTATTTACGAAGCACTAATTTAGTTAAAACTAGAAAAGAAGGACAAGTAATATATTATAGTATTACTGATAATCATATTAAAGTAATAATAGAGTATGGGCTTGAACATATTAAAGAAGGGATTAAGCTATGAAGAAGATAAAAATAAATGAAGATTTAATAAGAATAATAAGCAGTATTGTATTTTTAGTATTAGGAATGATTTTCAATGAAAATATATATCTTTTGGTAGTTAGTTATGTTTTTGTTTCCAAAGAAGTTTATTTTAATGCTTTTAAAAATATTAGAGAAGGGGAAATATTTGATGAAAACCTTCTTATGATTATTGCAACTTTAGGAGCATTTTATATTGGTGAGTATCCAGAAGCTGTTTTGGTTATGTTATTATTTTCAATTGGTGAATATTTATCAGATCTAGCAGTGGATAACTCTAAAAAAGCTATTGTTGAATTAATGGATTTAAGAAGTGATAAAATAAATTTAAAAAATATTGGTGTTACTGATGTAAGCAATGCTAAAGTCGGAGATATTTTTGTAGTATCACCTGGTGAAAAGGTTGCTCTTGATGGAATTGTAATAAAAGGTGAAAGTCATTTAGATACTTCAAGTTTAACTGGTGAAGCAGTACCACGTTCAGTTTGTAAAAATAGTGAAGTCTTAAGTGGCACAATAAATTTAGAAGGAGTGCTTGAAGTAAAAGCAACAAAAACATTTGAAACAAGTACTGCTAGTAAAATAATTGAAATTTTAGAAAAATCTGAAGAAAAGAAAACTAAAACTGAAAAGTTTATTACTAAGTTTTCTAAAGTTTATACTCCGATTGTAGTCTTTCTTTCCATTTTAATTATAATTATTCCCACCATTTTAGGGGGTAACTTTAACACATGGTTATATAGAGCCTTAGAAATGCTTGTTATTTCTTGCCCATGCGCTTTAGTTATATCAGTTCCTTTAGGTTATTTTTCTGGCATAGGTAAATGTAGTAAAGAAGGTATACTTGTTAAAGGAAGTAATATACTAGATGATTTAGTAAATATAGATACTATTATATTTGATAAAACTGGTACAATTACAGAAGGAGTATTTGAAGTAACAAAGATATTTAGTGTAAATAATAAAGATGTTGAGCTATTAAAGCTTGCAGCAGAAGCAGAAGCTAATTCTAATCACCCAATTGCCTTATCTATTAAGAAAGCTTATGGAAAAGAAATTAAAAGTAAAATAACTAATGCTAAGGAAATAAGTGGAGCAGGGATAAGTTGCATTATTGGTAAAGATAATATTTTGGTGGGTAATAAAAAATTATTAAAATATAACAAAATAGATGTAGAAGAAAATAAAGAACTAGGTACAATTGTATATGTTGCTAAAAACAAAAAGTTACTTGGGTATATAGTAATAAGTGATAAAATAAAGACAAATGCTAAAGAAAGTTTAGATAAACTAAGAAATGATGGTATAAATAATTTAATAATGTTATCTGGTGATGCTGAAGAAGTAGTAAATATTATTTCAAAAAAATTAAATTTAGATAAAGCTTATGGTAATTTACTTCCTCAAGATAAAGTGAATATTTTAGAAGAATATAAAATGAAAAATAAAACAGCTTTTGTTGGTGATGGAATAAATGATGCACCAGTTATAAAGCTTGCAGATGTTGGTATAGCAATGGGAGGAATAGGTAGTGATGCTACAATTGAAGCTAGTGATATAGTTTTAATGAAAGATGATTTAAGTAATCTTGCTGATGCTATCAAAATAAGCAAAATAACAAAGAAAATAGTATTGTCTAATATTATATTTGCCATAATGTTTAAAATAATTATGTTAGTACTTGCAATTTTAGGTATAACTCCGATATGGCTTGCTGTATTTGCAGATGTCGGAGTAACAATAATATCCGTGTTTAATAGTTTAAGAATATTTATAAAGAGAATATAAGTATTCTTTTTTTTGACAAAATTTCACAAAAATATCATTTTTATATTTACAAGACATAAATTATATAGTATAATTTTATTACGTCGTTGAGATGTAAAGAAAAAATTAAAAAGAAATTTTCAAAAAACTATTGCAAAACTTAAAAAAATAGTGTAAAATGAAAAAGGTTTTGTTAGTGGGCTTGTAGCTCAGCTGGTTAGAGCGCACGCCTGATAAGCGTGAGGTCGGAGGTTCAAGTCCCCCCAAGCCCACCATTAAGTATGGCCCGTTGGTGAAGCGGTTTAACACACATGCCTTTCACGCATGCATACATGGGTTCAAATCCCGTACGGGTCACCAATTTTGATTATAACTCCGTAGTAGGAGTTTTTATTTGCAATAAAGGAGTTGTATTATGATATATTGCTATGATAAAAGAATTATAAAAAATGAAGATATTATTAAAGAAATTAACAATGTTAGAAAAAAATACCCTGTAGTTTTATATGATGAAATTACCGATAATTTTTACAATTTAAAAGGAAAAGTTTGTTCTATCAAGGGACAAAGAGTTTTTCCTAGAACTGGTGCCTTACAAGTTGAAATTATTATAAATGCTATTGAAAGTAAAGGCGGTATACCGATTAATAATATAGATATAGTAAATAAAGTTGAGCTTTGGCCTTTATATATTAAAACTAATAGAGATGTTTTAGTATTTGAAGGAAGAGAATTATTAAAAGAAGAAAATATTAGATATTTAAAAGAGTTATTTGGAGAAAAAATGTTTATTAAAACTGTTGAAAAAAATTTTGTAGGAGTTATTAATCCAAATATTTTAGAAAGAACTAATTGTAATTTTTGTAAAGCTTTAAAGCTTCATGAAAATGAACTATTTATAGTAAGCACTTTTGTAGATATTAAAGAAGATAAAATAGGTACTAAAGAATATAGATGTGTTGTTATTGATGGTAAAATATATAATATATCAAGATTAACTTTTTGTCAAAACCATAAAATTGAAAATAAAGTGCTGGATTTTGCTTTAAATATTGTTAAAAACTATCCAGGTACTTATGTTGTTGATTTAATGGAAGATTCTAATGGACTTATTGATATCGTAGAATTTAATCCAATCGAAGCATCAGGAATGTATTTGTATAATTCTATATGTGATAAGTCACTTGATTTAAAGCATGATAATGTAGATTTAGATAAAAAGATAATTGATGCTGAAGTCATAAAACCAGTTTTAAATTCTAGATGTAAATGGAATAATTATGGCATGTTTGCATCCGATCTTAGAAGCATTTGCATGATTGGAGAAAGAGGCGCTTTATTTTTCTCAGATTCATTTGATGATACTAATTTATATGGTTATGAAACTGAAAGTCTTAAACTTTCAAGACAATTTGAACCAATTAATGATTTGTAAACAAAAAAACTTCCATAAATTTGGAAGTTTTTTAATTGCTTAAATGGCGGAGTAGAGAGGATTTGAACCTCCGCGCCAGCATTCGCCGACCTAAATCCTTAGCAGGGATCCCTCTTCAGCCTCTTGAGTACTACTCCATAAGCTACTTCTATATTTTAATATAAAAGTAGACTCTTGTCAATTAGCTAATGCAAAAATTTCTAATATTATCAATAAAATTTTGCATAACAGTCAAATAATCATCATTGTTATTACTATCTACATTAATCATTGACTTAACATCAATAGTTTTAGCTTTATAATCATTTACAATAGAATTAATATTATCTGTATAGTTATTATCTAATACAAAGATTGTTGTATAAGTTTCTTTCTTAAAATTATTCTTTATTGAATTAAGTGTTCCTTCGGTTAAAGTTTCTTCATCTAATGATACAATATTAAAGCCATAATTTTCTAAAAATTTAAATGTATTGTCACTAACTACCAAAGTATTTGTACCTTTACTTTGGGCTTCTTTACCAATTGCCCTTAAGTCAGCATCTTTTATTGATAAAATTTCTGATAAATCGTTATATTTTTCATCTACATATTCAGATATAATTTTACTTTCTAAATATTCTTTTAAATAATCTCTGATATTTTTAGCAAGCATTAAATAGTTATTTGGACTCATCCATAATTCTTTAATACCATAAGTATATGAAAGTCCATTTGAAACATCTATGATAAGAAGATTTCTATTTTTATTAATTAAGTTTTTAGTTATAGTCTTTTCATTACTTAAACCATTATAAATAAATAAATCTCCTTTAGCATAATTTTTTATTTGTTTATCCGTAAGTTCATAAGTTGTAACATCTGCACCAGCTGGGTAAATACTTTCAATTGTTGAATAATCTTTGTACATAAACTCTGTTAAGTACTTGATTGGATAAATAGTAGTGTAAATTGTAGCATTTTCTAAATTATCCTTTTTCAAACTACAACCTGTTAGTAAAAATAAGCTAAGTATTAATAAAAATATTTTTTTCATAAATTCTTTCCTTCCTTTTTAAGTTCATCGTAACCAAATTTACCAAATGGATTACATTTAAATATTCTTTTTATGCCAATAATTAAGCCCTTCCATAAACCATAAGTTTCTAGTGCTTCAATCATATACTCACTACAAGTCGGAGTAAAGCGGCACATACTATGGCTATGAAGCGGTGTAACTTGATATCCACGTATCAAATAAATGATTAATTTTTTCAAATATATCACCTTTATAAATTGTACTATAAAATTATTCGTTTGTAAATGTTTTCAAATTAGAAAAAATTTGTTATAATGGTATAGAAATGGATATGATATTATGAAATTTTTAGAAAACATGGGCATTAAAATTAATAATGAAGAACTTTTAAAGACAGCTCTTACACATAGTAGTTATTCAAATGAACATAATTGTGAAAATTATGAAAGACTTGAATATTTAGGAGATGCCATACTTGAAGCTGTAACTAGTGAATATCTTTATTTAAATACAGATTATAAAGAAGGAGAAATGACTAAAATTCGTGCAAATTATGTTTGTGAAAAAGCTTTAGCATGTTATTCTCGTGATATTGGTATTGATAAATGTATTAGACTTGGACATGGGCAAATTCATAATTTAAATGATACAATTATTGCCGATGTTTTTGAAGCCGTTGCAGCAGTGATTTATCTTGATCAAGGTTATGATGTTGTTAAAAAGTATTTGGATGATATAATTATTCCCTATATAAAAGAGAAAAGAGATTTTAATACAGATTATAAAACTATGCTTCAAGAAGCAGTACAAACAACAAGACGCTCACTTGAATATGTTTTATTAGATGAATATGGTGAAGCTCATGATAAGACATTTGAAATGGCAGTAAAAATTGATAATATTGTATATGGAAAGGGAATTGGCAAAAGCAAAAAAGAAGCAGAACAAAATGCAGCTTTAGATGCTTTGAAAAAAAGTGCGGTGAAATAGATGTATTTAAAAAGTATTAGAGCACAAGGCTTTAAGTCTTTTGCAGATAAATTAGATTTAGAAATAAATCCAGGAATAACTGGAATTGTTGGACCAAATGGTTCAGGAAAAAGTAACATTGTTGATGCTGTTAGATGGGTTTTAGGTGAACAATCTGTTAAGTCTTTGCGTGGTCAAAATAATATGACTGATTGCATTTTTAGTGGAAGTGAGTCAAGAGAAGCTCAAAAAAGAGCTATGGTTGCTTTAGTTTTTGATAATAGTGATCATTATTTACATAGTGATTTTAAAGAAGTAGAAATAAAAAGAATTGTTTATTCAACTGGTGAAAATGAATATTTTATAAATAATGCTAGAGTTAGACTTAAAGATGTAACCGATTTATTTATAGACTCTGGTGCTGGAACAAATGCTTTTAATATCATAAGTCAAGGAAATGTCACAGATATTGTTAATTCAAAATCAAGTGATCGAAGAGTTATTTTTGAAAGTGCTGCGGGTGTTTTAAAATATAAAAAACGTAAAGAAGAATCACTTAAAAAACTTGAAAAAACTGAAGAAAACTTAATGCGTATTAAACTTGTTATTGATGAACTTGCAACAACTGTTGAACCTTTAAAAGAACAAAGTATTGTGGCACAAAAATATTTAAATATAAAAGGTGAACTTGAAAGCATTGATATTGCTTTAATAGCTAAAGATATAACAGATTTAAATCTTGAATATACTAAAATTACTGAAGAAATTAAAAATTTAAAAGAAAAATTGCTTACTTTAAAAGATAGTAGTGAAGATAGCAAATTAGAAACACTTAAGTTTAGAAGTTTAGAACTAGAAGAAAATTTAAATAAAAAGAAAGAAGAACTTTTAAAAGTAACAGAAAACTTAAGTGATTTAAATGGGGAAAAGAAACTTACTATTGAAAGACAAAAATATGAAACAAATAATGATGTACTTGAAAATAATTTAATTAAACTTAAAGAAAAAGAACTGGAATTAAATAAAAGTATAACTCTTTGCGAAAGAGAAGTATTAGATATTGAAAATAGTATAAACTCAGAAAGAAGCAAAGGAGAAGATGTAAAAAATAATTTGCTTGTTTTAAAGGTTAAGAAAAGTACAGCAAGTAATACCTTAATGGATACAAGTAAAGCTAAATTCTTACTTGAAAATAAAATTCAAATTTTAGAAAATAATATATTAAGTGCTGAATCTGCTCCAGTATCTGTGCGAAATATTTTAAATAATCCAAGACTTCATGGTATTCATAACACAATTGGTAAACTTATAGATATTCCTGAAAAATATTTAGTAGCAACTGATATAGCATTAGGTGCAAGCAGTAACTTTTTAGTAGTAGATGATGAAAATGCTGCCTTAAATGCCATAGATTTCTTAAAAGATAGAAAACTCGGTAGAGCTACATTTTTCCCACTTAATGTTATAAAAGGAAAATATGTAAATAATGAAGTAATTGATGATATTAAAAATATTAATGGTTATATTGGCGTACTAAGTGATTTAATAGATTTTGATCCAAAATACCGAAATATAGTAGAAAACCAGCTTGGTCAAGTGGTAGTAGTTGATAATGAAAGAACTTTAAATATTATAGGTAAACTTATTAACTATAAATATAAAGTTGTATCACTTGACGGGGAAATACTTCATGTAGGTGGCTCTATCACTGGTGGTACAAGTAAGAAAAATACAATGTTAAACGAAAAAAATGAACTCAATAAACTTAAAAGTGAGCTTCAAAAAATGGATATTAAGATTAAAGATTTAACAGATGAAGTTAATGATATTACCAACAATATGGAAGAACTTGAAGAAAGAGAAAATGTCTTAAATAAATATGTAATATTATTAAACGATGAATTATTTAATAAAAAGACAAATTTAAGTAGACTTAATGAAGAACATAAGAATGTATTAAGTGAACTTGAAGGTATAAATGATATGAAGTCAAATAAACTTGATGATCATTTGATGAAATTAATGGAAAAAATAAATAATCTAAGTAAAACTAGGGAATTGATTGAAAAAGATATTAAGTTAATTACTAAAGAAAAGAATGATTTAAATGATGAAATTAATATTTTAGACAAAAAACTTAGGGATAGTAGTAGTTCTTATAATATAGTAAATAATGAATTAAAGAGTAAAGAGATTGTTTCAGGAAAATTAGAAGTTAAACTTGATAATTTACTTGGTGATTTAAACAATAATTATAATTTAACCTATGAAGCCGCGTCATCAAACTATTCTTTAGAAATGGATGCTGACATAGCTCGTGATCGTGTATCTAATTTAAAAAGAGAATTAAATAAACTTGGTAATGTAAATTTGGGTTCAATCGAAGAATACGAAAGAATTTCGAAAAGATATGAATTTTTAACCAGTCAAAAATTTGATTTGGAAAGCGCATCTATGGAACTTAAAGGTATCATTAAGGAAATGGATGATATTATGGTTGAAAAGTTTGCTAAGTCATTTGAAAGTATAAAACAAGAATTTAGCAAAATATTTAAGATGATGTTTAAAGGTGGAAAAGGAGAATTAGCATTAAGTGATCCTGATGACTTGCTTAATACAGGTATTGATATCGTAGCTATTCCACCGGGAAAGAAAATAAACTCACCAGTTGCCCTAAGTGGGGGAGAAAAAGCACTAACAGCGATATGTTTACTATTTGCAATGCTTGAAGTTAAACCATCACCATTTGTCATTTTAGATGAAGCGGAAGCAGCACTTGATGAAGTAAATGTTGATATGTTTGGTAAATATTTAAGTGAAGAAAAGACTAGAAGTCAGTTTATAGTTATAACTCACAAAAAGAGAATGATGGAATATGCTGATTCATTATATGGTATTACAATGCAAGAGTCTGGTGTCAGTAAAATAGTTAGTGCAAAATTAGAAAATTAAGCCTAAAATATGGCTTTTTTTCATTTTAGAGTGAAAAATTTGACAAACGGTGTCGAAAGTGTTATAATTTAAATCCAATGTGGAAATACTATGAACAATATGATAAATTTACGCGAATTTGACAAAAATTGCAGTTTGTGGTATAATATAATTGTTCGAGTAATTAGGGGGTATGGAAAAATGAAAGGATACGTTTTAGAATACGTTTGTGAAAACGAATTTAAAAAATTGGAAAGGGCCTTAAAAAAGTATAATATGTTAGCGTTTAAAAAATTAAACTTTGACTATTATCCAGCACTTAGAAATGGTAACTTTGTAGGTGAACTTATTTCTGTAAATAAGAAAAATGGTACAGAAACATATGAACTTAAATTACCAAGTGATAAGATGTTTGCTCAAATCCATGGTGAAGTTAAACTAGTTTACACAGTACACAAAAAAGATGAAGTAGTAGTTCTAGAAACTATTACACCATCAGATATTCTTTTAGAAGGTCATAGATCTGAACTTACAACATATAAAGGTATTATGATTTCTAAAGCTAACGCATCTAAAGATATGTTTAAAATTGATTTACTTAATATGTTACAAGATAAATAATTTTGTTTATAAAACTTAAGCTTCGGGGGTTGCTTAAGTTTTTTAATTTTTATGAAAAAAAGACTTGTCATAAACAAAAATATGTGGTAATATTAATATTGTCATGGACCTCTAGCTCAGTTGGTTAGAGCCCTCGGCTCATAACCGAGTTGTCATAGGTTCGAGTCCTATGAGGTCCACCATTTATTTTGCAGGCGTGGCGGAACTGGCAGACGCGCTAGACTTAGGATCTAGTGGAATATTCCGTGGGGGTTCAAGTCCCTTCGCCTGCACCAGATTGATAGAAAACTCGAACTTTTAAAGTTTTGAGAGTAATAAATTACTAACAGAAATGTTAGTTTTTTTGTTATTTAAGAAAGTGAGAGTGATTATATGTTAACAATAGAAACTAAAGAAATAGAAATAAGTAAAGACTTATTAAAGAGAGTTGAGATGATATGTAAGTTTGCTTGTGTTAAGCCTACTATTACAAATGGAAATATTAAGAATATTAAAGGAACTAATATTGCTTATGTAAAACCACATATTATCAAAATTAATAATATTGATTATTTAATGTTTGATGAATGTGATGACATATTTGTTAATGGTTATGATGAAAAAATAAAGTTTAAAGACTTTGAAACCTATATTAAAAGCCATTTTTAAGACAAAGGTTTGACATTTTTTAAAAAAGTGATAGAATAATCGACTAAGAAGACTTATGTCTATTTAAGGGGGTTAAATAGTATGAGATTCAAGTTTAAAAGCAAACATTATTCTAAATTAGATTTTAAAAGGTGTCAGCAGTATTAGTCACTATAATACTTTTGACACCTTTTTTGTTAGGAAAAGGAGTTGATGATTTATGAATGATGAAAAGAAAATTGCAGGTATTTATAAAAGAGTTTCAACATTAGACCAAAAACGAGAAGGTTTTAGTCTGGGAGAACAAGAAGAAAAATTAAAAGAATTTTGTAAATTTAAAGGTTATGAAATTTATAAAATATATGCTGATGAAGGTATAAGTGCTAAAAATGATAAAAGACAAGCATATCAAGAAATGATGAGAGATGTTAAAGATAAAAAGATTAATGTGATTGTTGCTTTTAAACTAGATAGATTAACAAGAAGTGTTTACGATATTGAAAAACTTATGAAGTTTGTTAACGATAATGATTGTGATATTGATTGTATGGCAGATGAATCTAATACTACTACTTCAAATGGTAGAATGGTTATGAGAATAATGACTAGTGTTTCACAAAACGAAATTGAGAAATGTAGTGAAAGAACTAAATTTGGTATGGTAGGTGCTATAAAAGCGGGTCATATTCCCAACAAGTGTCCTTTAGGTTTTAAAAGAAATAATAAAAAGTTAGTTCCTGATCCACTAACAAAAGATATAGTAATAAGAGTATTTGATTTATATTTAGAGGGAAAAAGTTATCAATCAATTGCAAATATTTATAACGAAGAAAAAGTATTAGGTAAAACAAATTGGAGAGATTCAACAATTAATCATATAATTACAAATGAACTTTATAAAGGCGATTATCTGCATGGTAAAAGGACAAAGAAACCTACTTATTATGAAAATGTTGTTGAATCATTAGTTAGTAAACAAAAATGGGAAGATTGCCAATATCAAAAGCAAAGAAATGCAAGGCACTATGAAAGAACAGCAACTTATCTTTTTACTAATAAACTTAAATGCTCTAAATGTGGTAAATTTCTAGGCGGTTGTGCTACTACTAAAAAGAATGGAACTAAATACTATTACTATAAATGTGAACATTGTAAAACTTATTTTAGTGAAGCAGATATTGAAGAAAGATTAAAAGGTTTCTTAATTGAATTAAACAAACAGGATGAATTAATTAATGATTACTATACACCATTTATTAAATCTAAATTAGATAATAAACAAATTGATTATGATAAAGAGATAAAAGATTTAGATAAACAACTAGATAGAATTAAAACTGCTTATATTAAAGGTATTTTAAAAATTGAAGATTTTGAAAATGAGATTAACCAAATAGAGTTTAATAAAAATGAATTAAATAAAAAATGGCAAGAGCAAAAGCAATATGAGAATTTAAGTTTTACAGTTGATGACTTACTTATATTACAAGATATACAACAAATTGATGACTTTGTTAAACCTGAACTATTCTTTATAAATATAAATAAATGGTTAGAAACACCAAGAGAAAAAAAACAAAAATTATTTGCTAAATATATCGACTTTATCGAATTAGAAAAGAATGATAAAGAAATAGATATTACAAATGGTCATTTTAGAGAATCATTTTTAATGGATATGATAAATAATCATGCTATATATGGAACACCTTATAATTTTAATCTATTTGAAGATGATTATGGTTATCCACTACGAATGAATTGGGAAGCAAAAACTAGAGAAAATGCTAAAAAGTATTTTGATAAACTATGTGCTACTCTAGGAAGTGATTATAAACTTAATTATTATGAAGTAGATACTAATGATGAATTAAAAGATATAACATTTTCAAGCACTTGCGAGATAGAAAAAATAATAAGACTTATAGCTTTAGAAAGAGATAAATTTGATAAAAGTAAAAACTTAAAATTAGGTATTATAACAATAGACTTAACTAATGTAATTGCACCTAATGGTAAACAAGTTTACAAAGGTTATTTTGAAAAAGTTAGAAAGGTTTTAAAAGATAATGAGTTATGCAATATTTAGAAGTGAATCGATAAATACGATAAAAGATTTAGGACAAATTGGCGCTCATAATAAAAGAGATAAAAAAGCATATAAGTCTAACCCTGATATTGATATTACAAAAACTAAAAATAATATTGATATTGTTCCACTTTCTGAAAAATATTCTCAAGGATTTTATAATCTAGTTAAAGATTATAAAAAAGAATATGAAGAAAAACAACTAACTACAAGAGAAGATCGAAGAAAGTCATTTGATAAAATGTTAGATGATTCAAATAGTGTTGTTGCTGATGAATTAATGTTTACTAGTGATAATGAGTTCTTTAAAAATATGAGTAAAAAAGATATAAAAAAATGGGCTGATACTTGTATGGATTTTGTTTATAAAGATTTAGGTTATACCAAAGAACAAGTATTACATGCAACAGTCCACATGGACGAAAAAACACCACACTTGCATTGTGTAGTTGTCCCCTTAATTAAGAAATTTGATAAAAGAACTAATACTAAAAAATACACTATTTCTAAAAAGCATTATATGAAGTCTGGTGCTTATATTAGTGAACTTCAAGATAAATATTGGCAAAGAATGAATGATAAAGGCTTTAAACTAGAACGAGGTATTAAAAATAGTGATAATGAACATATTTCTATTAAAGAATTTAAAAAGATAACAAGAAAACTAGATAATCGCATGGAAAAGCAAAATTATCTTATGACTAGAGATTATGAAACACTAGAAGAAAAATTAAAAACTTCTAAACCTACTATTACTGGTAAAGAAGTTAAAATTGATAAAGAAACTTATGATACTTTAAAAGAATTTATGAATACTTCAAAAATGGTTATTAGAGATATGCCTAAAAATCATGCATTATTTGAAGAATTACAAGAATATACAAATCAATATCGAGAAATGGAACAAGATAAAAGACATTTGCAAGTTGAGATAAGAAAACTTGAAGATAAAAACGAAGAACTTCAAAAAGAAAATAGAAAACTTCATAATTTCTTAAATGTAATGCTTCAAGCAATTAAAAAATTCTTTAATAAATTACTACACATAGGAACTGAAAAAGATAAAGATAATGTTATTGAAGAAATTACTGCATATCACCAATTAAATTATTACAAAGATTCCGATTTACACGATATTGCTGATGGCACTTCCAGAGAAGAAGAAATAAATGACTATATTTATGAACAAAACTATGGAACTGATAAAGATTATGAAGACTATGATATAGACATTTAAAAAGACGAGCAATGCTCGTCCAGCAAGACTCTATTTCCAATAGAGTAACACACTTCCCATTTGACAGAGTCAAAAGAGTGTGTGCAAAGGAAATATTCCCTTTGAAACCCTAAAACATAATTAAGCAAGAACTAATCGTCCAAGCAATAATTATGTTTTTTTGAATTGCAATAAATTGCAATTATTTATTTTCAAAACTTTGTAATGAAAATAAATTATAAAAATCTATCGCCACTTACAAAATTACTTTGTAATTTCATAACGTGCCACGATTTTTGTTACAAGCTGTGATGATTTTTATTTTGTTCAATACCGAAGTGATCGCTATATTGAGATAAAGCATTATCCCAATTATGAGCAATATCATCTGCTTGTGTTAATTCTTCAAATGATTTGTCTTTTCTACCAACAGCAAAATTATACATACCCATAACACCATTATTTAGTAAAAATTCAATTTGTTGATTATCAAATTGTAATCCAGTAGGATTATGAACTGGAGAATAGTTTGGGTTTTGTATAAATGAATCATTTTCAGCAAAGTAAACACCATATACTAATTCTGGGCTAAGTTGAGATATATCTCCATGTTCACCAGTGCTTGATAAATGTTTCCATATAGGTAGTGGTATTTGTTGTAATTGCCCATTTGATGTTCTGGGTGTTAAATAATATTTAGGTATTTTTATTACAAAAACAGCATTACCTTTTGTTCCAGCATATTCTTTCATTTTTTGTCCTAACTCGCCCTCGTTAATTTTCATAGGCCACATTGTAGACAACATATCATTACCACGATAATTTATTAAACCGTTATTAAATATCTCATTAACTAATGAAGGATCACTTATTGTAGTGCCATGAAAGAAGTATGAAAATTCTTCGTTACTCATTATGATCGCTCTCCATATAAATTATTTTGTTAATCGAATTATTTAATATTTCATCAATTTTATTTATTTTAAACAAGTCTTTTATTTCATTTATTGTTATTTCATCATCTTTAATTGATAATTCATAATCAATCCCATTTATTGATATATCTATATAATTATATCTATTGAAATCAAAAGAATCTTTCTTGTAATGACTTTCGTTATATAAATAATTACTATTATTTTGAATGTTATTAGTAATATTGTTTAATTTTCGTATATCATTTTCAGTTAAAACAAATGGAATAGAAACATTTACATTTGATAAAATATTACCACCAAAATCTTCGTTATTAGAAAATGATTTAATTGAATTTGAATAACATATATTATTATCTATTTCGAATGAATATTTTTCTTCAAATATACTTCCTACACCAAAATCACCATTATAGTGTCTATTTGAAATTTCAATTCTTTGCATAATTATTTTTCCTCTTCTAATTTTTGTATTTTCTTATCTATTTGTGAAGTTAATTCTTCTAAAGTTGTAGGTTCCTTATTTTCACTTTCAAAATCTTCAATTTTCTTATCAATATAATCAGTTAATTTATCAACTGTATCAATTTCGTTATCCTCAAGTTCTTTAACCTTTTTATCAATATCGTTTGTAAGTTCTTCAATACTATTACTATTATTCATAATTACATTCTCCCTTCTATATTATTATAACACACTCATTTTCTTTATTTTATAGTTTTATGTAAAATTATACATTTTTTGGTTTTAAAATGTAAATGATGTGGTATACTTGTATTAGTTAGTAAGTTATTACTGCCTATTAATGTTTGTAAGAAAAGTTATTCAACTTCTTCTTCACAGGCACCATTGACGAATCTGTTCGAACTATTCGAACTTTATATATAGAGAACTTGCAAAAAGTTCTTTTTTTATGTTATTATGTATTCAGCAAAAAATAAAAAAAAGAAACATTTATTCGCGACCAAATAGTTTTACTATATTTTTCTATTATATATAATAAACCATAGTATTTTGATATTAATGTCAAAATACCTAGAGGGGTTAAATATTTTGTCAAAACAAAATAATATACAAAGATTAATTTATATAGTATAATACAATCATCTATTTAATGTTAGGTGGTTTTATGATAAAAAGAATAATATTTGATATCGATGGTACTTTGATTACTGGCGTAGATTTTTCATCTTATGTAGCAAATGCACTTAAAAAATATGGCATTGAAGACATAGAAAAGACAAAACAATTTTTGTTAAATATTAAAGAGTATGAAAAAACATATAATAGCTATGATAGAAATCTATACTTAAAATTTTTTGGTGATAAATTAGAATGTGAATTAGATAATCATTTTTTAGAAATATTCTTTCAGGAATTAAGAAAAGCAATTCCTGAAAATACTGAAAAAATTAAATCAATGCTAGCAGCAATGAATGAATATGAACTAGTATTATTATCTAATTATTTTGAAGAATCACAAAGAAATAGATTAACTGCTATGGGAATCAATGATTATTTTAGTGAATATTATGGTGAAAGTATTATAAAACCAAATGAATTAGCTTATAGACAGGCTCAAGGAATATACCAACCAAGTGAATGTGTAATAGTTGGTGATGATAAAAGATTGGATATTGATGTTCCTAAATCACTAGGTTTTAAGACAATATATGTTAACGAAAATGGTGATATAAAAAGAGTTGAGGAGTTATCTCCAAGATTAATAAAAAAGTTGTAGATTATCTACGACACTCGCATCAGTTAGAAATTCAACTCGAATGTAATGTTCGAGCTTTAAAATACTTAATTTTATGCTAATATATTTATATAATTAAATTAATCTTGTCAATTTGGAAACACACTTGCATAATGGTTAAGTTATTATACAATTTATAATATTTAAATAAGGTGGAAATTTATGAACGAAAAAATGTATTATTATTTATTAGAAAATAAACTATTAACTCATGGAATTGGGGATATTAACGATAAGGAAACATATTTTAAATTTGAATCAATAATCAAAAATGGGGGCCTAATGTCATTACAAAAATTAAAAGAATTAGGAATAAATGTATCCGGAAAAGTTAGTGGATTAAGAGGTACTCCTGAAAGTAAAATATCTTTTTTTAATTCATCAACCCCAAAAATTAAAACAAGATTATTATCAGATCACTATTATTATTTTCTACCATTTAATTCTAGTGTAATATTTTTTATAATTGATGGAACAAATATTGATTTACAACAACATCCTAATATTTCTTTTGAAGTAACTACAGAAAGTGGGTTTGTTTCCATTGATAATTTTAAAGGAATAATAGCTCCAACTGAATGTTTCGAATATATAAATAGTATTCAGAATAAGTATGGAGTTTGTTTGCCAATATATGATTTTGATTTTAATATGATGAATGGTCTAAATGATAGTTTTAATAAATATAAATAATTAGAAGTTATTTTACTTCTTCACTTAGGACGCCATTTTGAAAGATAAAATCCTTTATGGACTTTTTTTGCTTTAAATTTGACACAATGTATATTCTATGGTAAAATAAACTCTTCACTTCAAGAAAGTGAGTTGATATGAAATGAAGAAGCAAGAAGAACAGAAACATTTTTTAAGTCTAATGGCCAGAATTGGTGATTACATATTTATTGATATATCTAAGCTTGATATTGCAAATGGTTATAATCCATATAATTTAGCAGATATTGACTCATTTACTATGCATTTTTCTAAAGAAGAACTATTATCTTCTATAAAGAGGGCCAATTTAGTAAGTGATAAATATTTAAATGGAAAACTAATAATTGCTGATAACCAAAAACATAATCCAATTGAAGTAATAGATAAAGAATTTTATAATAATTTTAGAATAGACCTATATTTAAACGAGACAACAAAAAATAAAGTCAAATTAAATAATATTTTAAATAAATTTAGAAGTATATGTAAAGATAAAGTTATTGAAGATAGCTTTATAATGGCTATTAAGAATAATAATCTTGATTTAGCAGTTGATATTTTATTTAATTTACCATACTTAACTTTAAGAAAATTCATAATATATTTACTTAATGAAAGAAACAGTGAATTAGAAAAAATCAAAATGCAAGAAAGAATTCGTGATAAAGCAGCATAAAAAGCTGTTTTTTTTGAATATTTTGTATTATAATATAGATAGGGAGTGATTTCTATGTTTAAAAAGAAAAATGAATTAGACACAAATGGCTTAAATGAAATAATATACTTAGGTAAAAATATTTTAAAATTATCTTTTATTATACTTATAATTGGCATAATTTTAGCAGGCACAGTACTTTTAAAAGAACTTGGAGTATTTAAATTTATTGGAAGTGTACTTAATGTACTAGCACCACTTTTTATTGGATTTATTGTTGCTTGGCTATTTGCTCCTTTAGTTGATAAAATGACTAAAAAAGGAATGTCAAGAATATTGGCATCTATGATTGTATATGTTATATTTATTGCATTTTTAATAGTTTTCTTTAGAATATTTATACCAATTATTTATAATGAATTAAATGAACTTATAAAAACACTACCAAGTATAACAGAAAAAATTACAGATTTTATTAATAGTACTTTTGACAAAATAGACAGTGATGCCTTTAATATTGAAGCAATTAAAACAAATATATTAGATGCTATTACAAATTATGGAACTAGTATTTCAAGTAATTTACCAACTACAATAGTTACTATAATGTCTAACTTAGTAAGTGGACTTGGTACAATATTCTTTGGTTTAATAATAGGTTTATATATGTTATTTGATTTTGACAATGTAACTAATTTACTTCTTAAAGTTATACCAGTAAAACATCAAGTAGAAGTTGCATCTTTAGTAGAAAAGATTGGTTCAGAAGTTAGAAAATGTGTTAATGGAACATTACTTGTTGCTTGTATGGTATTTGTTTGTGATACAATAGGATTTAGCATTATTGGCTTAAAATCAGCCTTATTATTTGGTTTATTCTGTGGTATTACAGATTTAATTCCATATATTGGACCATATTTAGGAACAGCAGTGGCAACAGTTGTAGGGTTAACACAAAGTCCTCTTATAGGTCTTGGAGTATTTATTATAGCTTGTGTGGTTCAACTTATTGAGTCTTATGTACTGCAACCAATTGTTATGAGTAAAGCTACCAATTTACATCCAGTAGTAATTATCTGTGGATTATTAATTTTTGGTCATTTCTTCGGTATTATAGGGATGATACTTGCATCACCAATAATGTCCGTTATCAAAGTTATATTTGAATTTATTATTGAAAAATTTGAGTTATTTCAAAGAAATAGTAATGAAGAAAAAGCAATATGATAAAACATATTGCTTTTAATATAATCGTATGTTAAAATAGTATTTATGGAATATCCAGTTGTTTGGATGCTGCCTTCTAATTCGTTAAATAAGAGGTTTGATACATGACTAAAGATGGTATTATCATCGGGTTATGGTTGATCATAATTCTTCTCATTTTGGTTTTGTTATTAAAGTAGAGAAAATAAAAAGCATCTAATCAACCATGTTGATTAAGATGCCCACCAAAACAGGTAGCATCCAACATGCAAAATTGGATGTTCCATTCATTATTTTATGCAAAATCCTTTGCTAAATACATAATAACATAAGTGTGGCTATTTGTCAAATCCTCTTGACAAGTTAAAAAAATATGTGTATATTATTAAATGTAATCGTTGATGTGAGATGTTATATAAATCTTATTTACAGAAAGTTAGTGGCTCGATGAAAACTAATAAAAGAGTTATATAATTGCTACTCATAGAGATTAATCGGGTAATTACGTTACAAATAATTAAGTTAATTAAAGGATGGTACCGTCATACATTGACTCCTTTTGGTATCATTCTTTTTATTTTGGAAAGGAAAGAAGAAAATGAAAATATTTGTTGTTGGTGGAAAAAGTGGAAGTGGCAAGAATGAAGTTGCCAAAATGATTGAAGAGTTTTATACTTATAAATTAAAAAAATGCGTTGTAACAGAATTTAGTAAATACATAAAATTATTTGCTAAAGAACTAACTGATTGGGATGGTGTAAGTCAAAATAAACCAAGAAGATTTTTACAAAATTTTGGTGCTAAGGTTAGAAGTTATGATGAAAGATTTTTAACAAAAAGAATGATTGAGGATATAACTCTTTATAAAGACTTAGTGGATATTGTAATAATAAGTGACGCAAGAATGCCACTTGAATTTGAAGAAATGAAAGAAAACTATGATGATGTAACAAGTATTTTGGTTATTAATCAATTTGCACCAAGTAAGCTTTCTTTAGAAGAACAAAGTGATATTACTGAAAGAGCACTTGAAACTTATGATGAATTTGACTATATTATAGCAAATGATGAACTGGCAAAAACTAAAGAAAAAGTATTTAAAATATTGGAGGGTTTAGAAAATGAAAATTAAAGATTTATATATTGATTTTTTTGTAAGCAAAGGACATAAACAAATACCAAGTAGTCCCGTTGTACCAGAAAATGATCCATCAGTTTTATTTAATACCGCTGGTATGCAACCTTTAATTCCATATTTAATGGGTGAACCTCATCCTTATGGAACAAGACTATGTGATTACCAAAAATGTATTAGAACTAATGATTTGGATGAAATAGGAGACACAACACACCATACATTCTTTGAAATGCTAGGTAATTGGTCTTTAGGTGATTATTTTAAAGATGAAAGTATTACATGGAGTTTTGAATTTTTAACTAAAGTATTAAATATTCCAGTAGAAAAACTTGCTGTAACAGTTTTTGCTGGTAATGACTTAATACCATTTGATGAAGTAAGTTATAACAAATGGCTTAGTTTAGGAATTAAAAAAGAAAGAATTGCTAAAACTGCTTTAGATAATTTCTGGATTGCGGGAACATCTGGTCCATGTGGTCCTGATACAGAAATATTTTATTTTAGAAGTAATGAAGAAGCTCCAGAAACTTTTGATCCTGAAGATGATAGATGGGTTGAAATATGGAATAATGTCTTTATGCAATATTATAAAGATGAAAACGGAACTGTTACAGAACTTCCAAAGAAAAATGTCGACACTGGTATGGGCGTTGAAAGAATCACAACTGTACTTGAAGGTGTAGATGATAATTATAAATCAAGTATCTGGAGTGATGTTATTGATTTAATAAGCACTATTACGGGACTTCCATATGAAGGTAATGAAAAAAGTATGAGAATTATCGCTGATCATATTAGGACTGCAGTATTCATAAGTAGTGACCCAGCTGGAATTAAACCAAGTAATACTGATCAAGGTTACATATTAAGAAGACTTATTCGAAGAGCTATAAGACATGCTAAAAAACTAGGTATTGATATAAGTAGTAATTGGGAAGAACAAATAGCAAATCTAATAATTTCCAAATATGAAAGTTATTATAGTGAACTTAGAGAAAATAAACAAGTTGTACTTGATGTACTAAAAAACGAAAAAGAAAAATTTAATAGAACCCTTGAAAAAGGTTTAAGAGAATTTAATAAAGTAAGTAATAAAGACATTGATGGAGATGTAGCATTCCATTTATATGATACATATGGTTTTCCAATTGAACTTACTGAAGAACTTGCTAAAGATGCAGGAATTTCAGTAGATATAAAAGGATTTAATGAAAAGTTTAAGGCTCATCAAGAACTTTCAAGAACGTCTTCAGCTGGTAAATTTAAGGGTGGTCTTGCTGGTAATAGTGAAATAGAAACTAAATATCATACAGCAACTCATTTACTTAATGCTGCTTTAAAACAAGTGGTAGGTCCAGATGTTCATCAAAAGGGAAGCAATATAACTGATGAAAGAATGCGTTTTGATTTTAGTTGTGATCATAAATTAAGTGATGAAGAAAAACAAAATGCAGAAGATTTAGTGAATAGCTGGATACAAGAAGGCTTAGATGTACGAGTAGAAGAAATGTCTAAAGAAGATGCTATCAAAAGTGGAGCAGAATGCATGTTTATTGAAAAATATCCAGATATTGTAACAGTTTACACAATAGGTGATAATGTTTCTAAAGAATTATGCGGAGGTCCGCATGTTAAAAATACTAGCGAGCTTGGACACTTTAAAATAACAAAAGAAGAAGCATCTAGTGCAGGTGTAAGAAGAATTAAAGCTATTTTGGAAAAATAATTACAAAAAAAGTAAAGAAAGTTATTTATTCTTTACTTTTTCTATTTTAATAGTATATCCAATTGGTCCAAGAATTTTAAGTAAACTAAGTACAGAAGGAGAACACGCTCCACATTCAATTCTAGCAATTTTTTCTCTAGAAACTCCAGAATACTTAGAAAATAAATCTTGTGTTAAGTTGTTTTCTTTTCTAAAACTTATAAATTCTTTGATAAAAATTTCATTTAATTCTTCTGGATTATAAGCAACTTCAATATAATTGTTATCATAGTCCATTTGTTCTCACCAGTAAAATTGTATCAAATATGATACCAAAAGTCAACGTAAGTATTGTTAAATCGTATTAAATTTTGTATAATCAAGACAAGGTGAGGAAAATATGGAAAAATTTTATGATTACTATACGAAAGAAATGAAAGAAGACACTTTACCAGAAGGTAATGAATATGATTTTTTACTTGAAAGAAATAAAAATCATATGAATGATACTGCTTTATCATTTGATACTAAAAAAATATCATATGAAGAATTACATGAAAGAATTGATGAATTTGCTCGTGCACTATACAAAAGAGGGATACACAAAGATACTAAAGTAGGTGTTGTACTTGTGAATACTCCAGAGTCGGTATATCTACTTTATGCACTAAAAAAACTTGGAGCTCAAGTTATTGGATTAAGCCCACTTAATAATGAGTATAAGATGCAAAGAGATATAGAAATGACAAAACCTGAATTTATTATTTCTGTTGACATGATGCATGGAAATTTTAAAAATCCTGCAAAAAGTTTAAATATTACACCAATTTTATATTCTCCATTAGAGTCTTTAGATAAAAATGGTTTAAAATTTCTTTATAATGCCAAACAATTATTAGCTGGTAATAAAATTTTAAAGAAAGGTAACAATTTAATGAGTATTGTTGCAGATGGTAAGGATTATATTGATGTAGAATATCCAAAACATGTAAAAGGAACTACTACTGATATTATGTTTACTGGTGGATCTAGTGGTGTTCATAAAGGTGTTGACTTAGATGGTGGTGCTTTAAATAGTGTTGTAAAAGCACTAGATTATGTATTAATATTAGAACCTGGTATGGTTCATTTAGGAAATATTCCTTTTGGTCATATGTGTTTTGGAAGATTAGTTCTACACTATGCTTTATGTAAAAATTTAGAATATGCTTTAACATTAAAAGCTTTACCAAAAGATTTTTATAGTGAACTTGTAAGAACTCATGCAAATGGTGCTATGGGAGGACCTGTTCACTGGGAAATATTAGCCCAAGATCCTAGTTTAAAACCATGGACTTTGGAAAACTTAATTCAACCTTTGTCAGGTGGTGAAATGTTTAAACCTCAAAAACTTAAGGAAGCAAATAAAGCCTTAGAATATGCTGGTTGCATAACACCAATTGGAAATGGTTTAGGATTAACAGAAATGTGGGCTCCGACGCATGTATGTCTAGGCGGAAAAAATACCCCAGGAACAATAGGATATCCAATTCCATTTGTAAATTCAAAAATTGCTGATCCCAAAACATTTGAAGACATGCCTTTGGAAACTCCGGGAGTTTTACTAGTAAATGGTCCTGGAATGATGCTTAGATATCATGAAAATGAAGCCGAAACCAATGCTGTATTTGTATATGATGAAAATGGTGTTAAATGGTATAATACAAAAGATGTTGCCATTAAACACGAAAATGGTGAATATGAATTTGTAGGTCGAGTTAAAAGAAATTTTGTTTCTGGTGTAGATAATATTTATCCTGAACAAATTGAACAAATACTTCTTCAAATCCCAGAAATAAGAGAAGTAATAGTTACATCAATTCCAGATGATAAGGAACAATTTTTACCAAGTTATCATGTAAGTTTAAATAATTTTAACTGTGATAGAAAAGTACTAGAAGACAAAATATTTACTTTAATAGAAAAAACTTTAGGTACTAGTGCACTTCCTGGATATATTGAATATTATGAAGAAGCGCTACCAAGAACTGATAATGGAAAACTTGATCCAAAAGTTATGGAAGCTAAAGACAAAGAAAAACAAGAAAACAAAAATTTAGTTAGAACTAAAGTAAGATAATCTACTTAAATGTAGATTTCTTTTTTTCTTGAAATGGAATATATTTTATGATATTATTATTATGGTAGGATGTGGTAGTGATGGGATTATATTTCTCAATAAGTGCATTAATTACAATAATTCTTTTTACATATAATTTTTTATCTAAAGAAAGAGTAAATAATATAGAAACAAGAATTTATAAGTATTTATTACTTTTAACTATCTTTGGATTATCTATGGATATAACAACATGTCTATTATATAAGTATGGTTATGATATTAATGGTTTAATGTATTCTCTAGCATCTAAATTTGTTTTTGTTTATTTTGTGTTATGGCTTTTATTATTTTCTTATTATATTAAATGTATAAGTTTACCTAATAGCGAAAATTATAAAAGTAAAATGATGAATACTTTTTATACATTTGCTTTATTTTTAATCTTTACTGTACCATTTATTTTAATTTTACCAATTAATTTTGATGTTTTAGAAAATGTTATTATACCCAAAGGTTATCCTGTATTACTAACTTATATTATTTGTTTTATTCTTATTCTTTATTCTATAACAATAGCAATTAAATATAGAAAAAATATTCAAGGAAAGAAATTAAGACCTTTATATATTTTTGTATTACTAATGCTTATTAATTTTTTAGTTCAAAGTTTATTCCCATCCGCTTTTTTAATTAATTATCTTTTATCTTTAGTGGTAATGATAATGTACTTTACTATTGAAAATCCTGATGTTAAATTAATTAGTGAATTAAACGCTGCGAAGACCCAAGCAGAAAAAGCAAATACTGCTAAAACAGAGTTTTTATCAAATATGTCTCATGAAATAAGAACCCCACTTAATGCAATCGTAGGTTTTAGTAATATGCTTTTAGATGATAAAACTTTACCAGATAGTGCAAAAGATGAAGTAAAAGATATTGTTATGGCATCAGATAATTTACTGGAAATAGTTAATGGTATACTGGATATATCAAAAATTGAAGCTGGTAAATTAGAAATAGTTAATACTGAATATGACTTTAATAAAGTAATAACTGAACTTATATCTCTTACAAAAGGAAGAATTGCAGATAAACCAATAGAATTAATTACTAAAGTAGATGAAGTAATACCTAAAGTGTTATATGGTGATGCAACAAGACTTAAACAAATATGTGTAAATATTTTAACTAATGCTGTAAAATATACTAAAAAGGGTAGTATAACATTTAGTGTAAATTCAGTTATAAAAGGTGATGTTTGTAGACTTATAATAGCAGTTGAAGATACAGGAATTGGTATTAAACAAGAAAATATAAATAAGTTATTTAATAAATTTGAAAGACTAGATTTAGAAGAAAACATTACCATTGAAGGAACAGGACTAGGTTTAGCAATTACTAAAAAGTTAGTAGACTTAATGCATGGAGCTATCGTAGTTCAAAGTGTATATGGAAAAGGTTCTAAGTTTACAGTTTCAATTGATCAAATGATTGTTAAAAATCCAACAATAACAACTAGTGAACCAGTAATTGCAAGTGATGAAATTAAAGTAAATAATAAATTAGTTCTAGTAGTTGATGATAATAAAATCAATTTAAAGGTTGCTGAAAGATTGCTGGGAACTTATGGTATTACTACAGAATGTGTTGAAAGTGGCTTTATTTGCATAGATAACCTCAAAAATGGTAAAAAATATGATTTAATATTAATGGATGATATGATGCCAAAGCTAAGTGGAGTAGAAACACTTCATAAAATAAAAGAGCAAATACCAGATTTTAATATACCAACTGTAGCCCTTACAGCTAATGCTTTAACAGGAATGAGAGAAAAATACTTGGCAGACGGATTTAATGATTATTTAGCCAAACCAATAAGTAAAGATGAATTAAATAGAATAATAAATGAATATTTAAATAAAGAATAATACAAAAAAGAAGAATTATTCTTTTTTTTATTAAAAAAAACGTTAAAACTTAATTGTTGTATCAAATATGATACTAAAAGTCACCCAAATTGTATACTTTATAGGAAAATAATGGTATAATTACGTTGTTTAAAGGGGAAAAGATATTATGAAGTTAACTAAAAATGACAAAGTCACTATAGATTTGTTATTACAAGAAGGATTAATTACTTCAGAACTTGATCTAATCGGAGATAATAAAAAAGCTTCAATTATGTACAATTATATGGTTAAGAAGTTTGGCTATTTATTAAATAGTGACTTATTAAGTGAAGAAGAAATAGCTTTAAGAAAAAAAGTAAATTTATTTATAAAGAAAATTGGTCCATTGTTTCTTCAAAATACTCAAGTATTTGAAAATAGAAATACTTTGAAAAATTCAAATGATACAACACCAGACAAACCAATTACGTTACCAGATAACCCAGTCATTTGGATGCCTAACCATGGTTTTAAGGATGATCCACTGGCATCTGTTTTAGCTTGCCAAAGAAATGCTTATTTTTTATTCGCTAGTTTACCTCAATTTTATAATTCTTTTGATGGTATAACTGCTTGGTTAAATGGGGTAACTATGTTTAATCGTAAGTCTGAAGTAAGTAGAAATATGTGTATAGATAATTGTGTTAATGTATTAAATCATGGAGTCGATTTAATATTATATCCAGAAGGCATTTTAAATAAAAGTGCCAATGAATTAGTTTTAGATTTATGGCCAGGTATTTATAGAGTGGCTAAAGAAACTGGTGCTAATATAGTCCCTATTGTCCATTACTTGAGAGATAAGGGACCAAAGAATATAAAAAACAAAATTCATCCAACTAAAGACGATATAATTCACACAGTGGTTGATGAACCAATAAAAATTGATGATTTAAGTGAAAAAGCTGCTTTAGAATATTTACGTGATGTTATGGCAACATGGTTATATTTAATGATTGAAAGATATGGTCATATAACAAGAGAAGAACTTATTGGTCAATATTCCGATCCAATAAATGCTCTTGAAGAAAAATTAGTACATAATTTAAGTACAATGGATTATTATGATTCAAGTATTGAAAGATCATCTGATTTTAGACCAAAAGACAAAGTAAGGCCTGAAGATGTGTTTGAAAGCATTGCGGAAATCGACAATATTACAGCAAGAAATGTAAATGATGTAATATATGCTCAAAAATTAGTTAGACAAAGAAAAAGAGAAGATCTCCAAAGAAGATTTTAAAAAAAGCTTTTATAAATAAAAAAACAGTGATATAATCATAATAGGTGGTAAGTATGGAAGGTATATTATTGCCAGTATGTTCACTATTCTTTTCTGGCTTAATGTGTTATATTTATTTCTCTAAAGAAAGGGTAGATTTATTAGAAAATAAAATGTATTCATGCATGATTGTGTGTAGTTTTGTAGATAGTTTAATTGTAACAATACTTCAATCTATTGCCTTCTTTTATACTCCAGGTTACTTAGATTTTATAATTACAGTTTTAAATAAAATAGATTTTATTATGCTGATATTAATTTGTAATAGTATATTTTATTACATTGCAATAATAACGCTTCCAGTTTTTAAATCACATTATAGGAAATTTTCTATACCATTTTTAGTTACAGATTTAATAGTTTTTATATTTATGTTATTTGGTAAAGTTGATGTAATCAAATCTGGAAGCGCATATACAGCCGATGGTTCTGCAGTTTTGATGGCTGAAATATTGTGTGGAGTTTATCTCATTATGACTTTATTAATAGTTTTATTTAATCTTAAAAAAGTTGATAAAAGATATTTCTTTGTATTAGTAATGCTTTTATCATTAATTGGAGTTTTAGTAGTAGTTAATATAAATCCATATTTAATTTGGGTTTCAATAGTGGTTTGCTTTGTTAACTACATTATGTATTTTACAATTGATAACCCAGATGTTAAAATGATTGCCCAGTTAAATGAAGCAAAGATTGCTGCAGAAAAAGCAAATACTGCTAAAACAGAATTTTTATCAAGTATGTCACATGAAATAAGGACCCCACTTAATGCAATCGTGGGCTTTAGTAATATGCTTTTGGAAGATAAAACTTTACCTGATAGTGCTAAAGATGAAGTAAATGATATTGTTATGGCTAGTGATAATCTTCTTGAAATAGTAAATGGTATTTTGGATATATCGAAGATTGAAGCTGGTAAATTAGAAATAGTTAATACTGAATATGACTTTAATAAAGTTACAACAGAACTTATTGCATTAACAAAAGGCAGACTTGGAGATAAACCTATTGAACTTATTACAAAAATAGATGATACTATTCCTCGTGTTTTATATGGTGATGCAACAAGACTTAAACAAATATGTGTAAATATTTTAACTAATGCTGTAAAATATACTAAAAAGGGTAGTATAACATTTAGTGTAAATTCAGTTATAAAAGGTGATGTTTGTAGACTTATAATAGCAGTTGAAGATACAGGAATTGGTATTAAACAAGAAAATATAAATAAGTTATTTAATAAATTTGAAAGACTAGATTTAGAAGAAAACATTACCATTGAAGGAACAGGACTAGGTTTAGCAATTACTAAAAAGTTAGTAGACTTAATGCATGGAGCTATCGTAGTTCAAAGTGTATATGGAAAAGGTTCTAAGTTTACAGTTTCAATTGATCAAATGATTGTTAAAAATCCAACAATAACAACTAGTGAACCAGTAATTGCAAGTGATGAAATTAAAGTAAATAATAAATTAGTTCTAGTAGTTGATGATAATAAAATCAATTTAAAGGTTGCTGAAAGATTGCTGGGAACTTATGGTATTACTACAGAATGTGTTGAAAGTGGCTTTATTTGCATAGATAACCTCAAAAATGGTAAAAAATATGATTTAATATTAATGGATGATATGATGCCAAAGCTAAGTGGAGTAGAAACACTTCATAAAATAAAAGAGCAAATACCAGATTTTAATATACCAACTGTAGCCCTTACAGCAAATGCTTTAACAGGGATGAGGGAAAAATACTTAGCAGATGGATTTGATGATTATTTAGCTAAGCCAATAAGTAAAGATGAATTAAATAGAGTAATACATGAATATTTAAACAAGGAGTGATAAATAGTGAAAGATGTAAATATTTTAATTGAAAATGGTGCAAATGTAAAAAAAGCTTTAGAGTTATTCGGAGATATGGAAACATATGATGCAACCCTTGAAACTTTTTTACAAGAAGTACCAGGAAAGCTAGAGAGAATTAAAGCTTGTAAAGAAATCGGAGATATGGCAAATTATGCCATACTTGTCCATTCGCTTAAAAGTGATGCCAGATATTTTGGCTTTGAAGTCTTAGGTGAACTTGCATATGATCATGAACTTAAAAGTAAAGCCAATGACATGTACTATGTTACAGAACATTTTAATGAATTAATGAAAGAAGCAAATAGAGTAGTTAATTTAGTAAAAAAATACATGGGAGTAGGTATAGTTGATGATAACTTATATAAAGCTCCGAAGACAAGTCATGATAAGGCAATTCTTGTAGTGGATGATTCTAATTTAATAAGAAACTTTATTTTAAAAATATTAGATGATTCTTTTGAAGTAATAAGTGCAACTGATGGTAAAGAAGCAATAGATATTTTAGAAGATGATACAAAAAGACAAAATATTAAAGCTGTACTTCTTGATTTAAATATGCCAAATGTAAATGGCTTTGAAGTATTAGATTATTATAAAAATAAAGATTTATTTAGAAGTATACCTATTTCCATTATTACTGGAGTAGATGATAAAGAGTCTATAGATAAAGCCTTTAAATATCCAATTATTGATATACTTTTAAAACCATTTAATGAAAGAGATGTAAAAAGAATACTTGAAAAAACAATAAATAGCAAATTATAAAAACAATGTTATCTTGTGATAACATTATTTTTTTCTTTTTAATAGTATTAATGAATTATCTGTTGCAAATATTCTTTCTTGCATACGATATAGATTAAATTCTATCCATTTATTCCACTCATCATCACCATGTATTAGAGCTAAATCTTCGATTAGTTTTCGATATTCATAACGAAAAGGTATATAATTTTTTGAAAAGTATATCGCCGGTAAATTAAATGGACTTAAGTTATATTCATGAGTAAAAAGCTCATTAGTAAGTGTTTGTAATTTAATATGTTGTAATGTTCTAGCTAATCTTGTATTTCCATCTTCAAAAACCTGCATTGTGGCAAGAAGACCATGAATAATAAATGGTTTAGCTAATAAATCAAATTCTTCAGTTATTGTACTTTCATAATAGTTAATAAAGGCTTGCATAGCTTCTTTTATTTCTTCATGACATATTGGTAAAAAATTAATTATCTTTTGACCATCTTCAACATAGCCTACAAAATATTTATTGTTATCTCTGTATCCTGAGCAAACTATAGATTCATTAGATGTTCCTCGCATTAGTATTTCATGAGCTTTTTTAATAATATTTTCATTTAATGGTTGATTTTCATTCATTAATTTTTTTGTAAGATATCTTATCGCTGTGGAATGATGATTTTCATAATAATCTCTAAGTAGATTAATATCTTCTCTTTCTAATGAATGATTATCAATTGTTTCTGTATTCATCAAAGCTTTTAATATTTTTTCTCTATCAGTTTCTTTAAATTCTTCAAGATCTTTTAAATAATCTATATATATTTCTTTTGTAAATTCAATATCTTTCTTAGTTTTATCACTTAATTTAATATTATCAATATTATCAAATAAAGAAATATCAACTATTTTCTTTCTAGCAGATTGTAAATCTGTTACTCCTAGATAAAATAAATCTTCTTTAGTATATGCCATATAAATCCCCCTTAAAATTAGCTATACTTTATCACAAAATATATAAATTGTCAAATTTATAGATTAATTCTTTACTTCTTCTTCATAATTAATATCTATTTTATTATGTTTTTCTTCATATTCTTTTATACTTTGTTCAATAAGATATTCAATTTCTTTATTAATACTTCTTTTATTAATACTAGCTATTATTCTTAGTTTTTCCCATGTTTCTTCTTCGATTCTTATATTACTAGATACAATACTTTTCATATCATTTCCCTTCCTTTTCAATGTTTATTGTACTATCTTAATACTATCTTGGTATAGATACAAAATAGTACCAAAATAGTATTGAATAGACCGTAACTTTATGTTATAATCTTTCCATAAAGTATTCATAATAAGTAAAGGGAAGTGATTAATTTATGAATAGTAATAAAAAACAAGCATTAATTCTTAGTATAGTTGCAGTAGTTACATTAATTGCCTTGGTAGTTGGTGCTACATTCGCATACTTTAAAGCACAAGGGGGAACAGGAAGTTCTACGGAGGTTAAGGTTACAACATATACAACGGATATGCTAACATTTACAACTGGAAATGCAATAAGTTTATATGCAGATCAATCATCATTTGGTCAAGAAAAGGGAAGTTTATCTGGAGAAACATTTGCTAAAGCAACATTAGTTGCAAATAATAAAACAAATGAAGCAACAGATAACTATTATGTATATTTTAATATAGAAAATAATACATTCAAATATACATTAGGAGAGGATAAACCAGAACTTATATTAACAGTTACAGGACCAGATGGTGAAGTAACAGAAATATCAGGACTTACTTACACAACAGTTCAAGATAGAGAAAATAAAACAGTTAAAGGTTTTGATGTTACAACAACGAATGGTTTAATAACTATAGCAAATAAGAAAACAATAACAGCAACAACAGATGCAAAAGAAGAACAATATACACTAAAACTTACATTTGTAAACTATGAAGGAGATCAAACAGAAAATGCAACAAGTACGTTAAGTGCAAAGGTTATGATCCAAAAAGAACCAATAGTTACAACTTTAGCATCATATATTACAAATCTTTACACAGGAACTCAAGGGGCTAACAATATTTATTATCATGATACAAGCTTAACAAATGGTGCTGGAGATAATTCATACAGATTTGCTGGAGCAAGCGATCAAGTAAATAATTATGTATGTTTTGGAACAAACGAAACACCATGCCCAGAAGATAATCTATATAGAATAATCGGAGTATTTGGTGATAAAGTAAAATTAATCAAAGCAGATTATGCAACAAGTGCATTATTAGGTGCCGATGGAGATTACAGCAAGATGTACACTGCGAATAATTTGGACAATTCAAGTTATAAAGGAGATAATTTAGCTAATATAGCAGCATATAATTGGAATAGGTCTAATCGAAATACATGGAGTTTATCAAATTTAAATAAAACAAATTTAAATCAAAACTTCATAACAAAAATAGGAACAGAATGGGCAGCTAAAATAGCAGAAACAACATGGAAGGTCGGAGGAAATACATGGACAAATATTCAAAATCAACCAGCAAAAACAGCATATCAAAATGAAATAGTGAGTCCAGTAACAACAAATAGTCAAGATAATGCAACAGAATTAAATGCAAAAGTTGGATTAATGTATGCAAGTGATTATGGATTTGCGGCAGCACCAAGTGCATGGACAGCAAATTTAAGCACTTATAATGGCGAAGCCATTAAAAATGTCAATTGGATGTATATGGGACTTACAGAATGGACTATTTCCCGTGATGCGGGCAATTTGCTCAGTGCGTTCCTTGTGGATTACCTCGGCAGCGTGGTCAGCGTCGGTGCGGATTACACGCTTGCTGTTCGCCCAGCCTTCAATCTCACATCTTCCGTAACTTATGTATCTGGTGATGGAACTAAAAATTTACCAATTCGCATAGACTAGTGGACATTAAGTATATTTCTTATAAAAAGATTAGAATAATAAAATCAAAGATGGATGTGGTATAATGGAAAAAAATAAAAAACAAGCATTAATTCTTGGTATAGTTGCAGTAGTTACATTAATTGCTTTGGTAGTTGGTGCAACATATGCATACTTTAAAGCACAAGGTGGAAAAGGAAGTTCTACGGAGGTTAAGGTTACAACATATACAACAGATATGCTTACATTTACAACAGGAAGTGCTATAAGTTTATATGCAGATCAATCATCATTTGGTCAAGAAAAGGGAAGTTTATCTGGAGAAACATTTGCTAAAGCAACATTAGTTGCAAATAATAAAACAAATGAAGCAACAGATAACTATTATGTATATTTTAATATAGAAAATAATACATTCAAATATACATTAGGAGAGGATAAACCAGAACTTATATTAACAGTTACAGGACCAGATGGTGAAGTAACAGAAATATCAGGACTTACTTACACAACAGTTCAAGATAGAGAAAATAAAACAGTTAAAGGTTTTGATGTTACAACAACGAATGGTTTAATAACTATAGCAAATAAGAAAACAATAACAGCAACACCAAATGCAGAAGAACAATATACACTAAAGCTTACATTTGTAAACTATGAAGGTGATCAAACAGAAAATGCAACAAGTACGTTAAGTGCAAAGGTAATGATACAAAAGGAACCAATAGTTACAACTTTAGCATCATATATTACAAACCTTTACACAGGTACTCAAGGTGAAAATGGTATTTATTATCATGATGCAAGCCTACCAAATGGAGCAAATGATAATTCATATAGATTTGCAGGAGCAAGTGATCAAGTAAATAACTATGTATGTTTTGGAAGTACACAAAGTCCATGCCCAGCAGATAATCTATACAGAATAATCGGAGTATTTGATAACCAAGTTGGAGAAAATCAAACAGAACAAAGAGTAAAACTAATCAAAGCAGATTATGCAACAAGTACATTACTTGGAACAAATGGTGATTATAAAGGTACAGACACACCAAATGTATCATTTTATAAAGGTAGTTTAACAACAATTAATATATATTACTGGAATAATGTAACAAAAAAGAATACATGGGGTGAAAGTAATTTAAATAAAATAAATTTAAATACAAATTTTATATCAAATATAGGTGATGAATGGGCAAAAAAAATAGACCCAACAACGTGGAAGGTTGGAGGAAATACAACTCTTAACATTCAATCTTCAGTCCCATCAATAGCATATCAAAATGAGGTATTAAATCCAATAACAATAAATACAACTGATGATATGACAGAATATAGCGCAAAAATAGGGTTGATGTACGCAAGTGACTATGGATTTACAGCAGAACCAACTGCATGGACAAAAACACTTGTTCATTATGATGAAAGTGTCAATGGTTCAACAATAAGGTCACAAAATTGGATGCATATGGGCTACAATGATTGGACTATTTCCCGTTTCGCAGACGATTCAAGTGGTGTGTTCTGTGTGGACAACAAAGGTCTCATGAGCAGTGGCCGCGCGTACGGTATATGTGGAGTCCGCCCAGTCTTTTATCTCGCATCTTCTGTAACTTATGTCGAAGGTGAAGGAACTCAAAGTTCACCAATTCGCATAAACTAATAGCTATAGCAAAACCTATACAATATAAAAGCCAATAATTGGCTTTTTATTTTGCTTAAAAATATCCATAATAAGTATAGATAGGTGGTATACATGAAAAAAATAAAAATATTATTAATAAGTTTATTATTACCAATAAATGTATTTGCATATTCAAACTATATAATTCCTGGTGGAGAAACACTTGGTATTGAAATAAATAGTGATGGAGTAATGGTAATAGGATTTTATCAAATAAATGGTAAATATAACAAAGGAACTCCTACTATAAAAGCCGGAGATTATATTATTAAAATAAATGATACATACGTAAATACAATAGATGAACTAACAAGTGTTATTGAAAGTAATGTAGATAAAAAAGAAATAAATGTTACTATAAAAAGAAATGGCAAAGAAAAGACAAGTAAGTTAGAACTTATAAAGGATGGAGATATTTATAAAACAGGTTTATATGTTAAAGATAGCATAACAGGAACAGGTACACTTTCGTATATTGATCCAGAAACAAAGATATTTGGTGCTCTTGGTCATGAAATAATTGAAAGTAATACAAGTAATATCGTAGAGATAAAAACTGGTACAATATTTAGAAATTATATAACCGGAATAGATAAAAGTAAAGTTGGTTATGCAGGAAGTAAAAATGCCAAATTTTATTACAATACTAAATACGGGAGCATCATGAAAAATACAAATGTAGGTATCTATGGATTATACGAATCTTCAGTGCCTAATAAAGAAATGTTAGAAGTAGCAACTAAAGAAGAAGTTAAAATAGGTAGTGCAAAGATTGCAACAGTTTTAAATAAAGAAGAAGTAAAATATTATGATATAGAAATAAATAAAATAGATGAAACTGCTAAAATAAAAAATATATCATTTAAAATAACTGACAAAGAATTACTTGAAAAAACAGGTGGAGTTGTTCAAGGTATGAGTGGTTCACCAATAATTCAAAATAATAAAATTATTGGAGCTGTAACCCATGTCATAATTGATAATCCCATGTCTGGTTATGGACTTTTTATAACTACCATGCTTGAAGAAGGAGAAAAATAGATTAATATCTATTTTTCTTTTTCTGTTTGTGATAAAATATAAATGGTGATAAAATTGAAAGTTTCAATAAAAGATAATATAGAATTGTATCGTAAAATAGATGAATTAACAAGTATAAATACAGTATCTAAGAAAAATTATAGAGATGATAAAATACTTAATATGGATGTCAGAATATTTAATGAAAATAGTAATAAAACCCTTATTTACTTGCATGGTGGTGGTTGGGTATCAGGTTCTTTAAATACTCACTCTAATATTTGTTATAAACTATCAAAAGAACTAAATACATGTGTTATAGCACTTGATTATCCTTTAGCTCCCGAAAACAAATTTCCAATAGCTTTAAATGAAATAGATTTAGTATGCCAAGAAATATTTAAAAAATATAATAATATTTCTATAATGGGAGATTCAGCTGGTGCTAATCTTGCTTTTGCAGTTGCTATAAAAAACAAAAAATTAAAATTTAAAGAAGTAATATTAGGATATCCTGCGGCACAAACAGACTATACAAGCAATACTAAATATAAATCAGTATTAAAAAATAGTGGTAAAACTTTTTTAACTAAAGAATCTCTTCGTGATTATTTAAGTATGTATTTAAGAAATGATAAGGATTATAAGAATCCTTATGTAAACTTACTTAAAAACAACTGGCTTTTTGGCTTTCCTAAAACAACAATTATAACAGGAACTTTAGATCCACTCCATGATGAAGGTATAGCATTAAAAGAAAAATTAGAAAGATTTTTAGTACCAGTTAGACATTTAGATATAGATGGAGCTCCCCATGCTTTTTTAACTAATAATATTTTTCATCAATATAGAGATTTAACTATAGAATTTTTAAAAGGAAGTGATACTTTTGAGTAAATGGTATAGACTAGATAATGCTGCTAAAATATTTCCCCCATCTAAAAGCAAAAATGATCCAAAAATATTTAGATTTAGTTGCTGTTTAAAAGAAAATATAGATGAAAATAAACTAAATATAGCACTTCAAAAAACATTAGATGAGTATCCTATATTTAAATCAAGTTTAAAAAAAGGTGTATTTTGGTATTATCTTGAAGAAACAAATAAAAATTTTACTGTAAAAGAAGAAACTAAATCTCCATGTTCTGATTTTTCTAGTAATCATTTATTTGAAGTAACATATTATAAAAGAAAAATAAATCTAGAAGTTAATCATGCCTTAACAGATGGAACAGGAACTCTTACTTTTTTAAAAAGTCTAACAGCAAATTATTTAAACCTAGTATATAATATAAATTCAGCTGAGATAATAAATGAAGGAAGCAGTAAAGAAATAAAGGAAGATGCTTTTATAAAATATAAAAGTAATAATTTTAAAAAAGCTATATCAAATAAAAAAGCTTATAAAATAAAAGAAGATAAATATGTTGAAAATAAACTTAAAATAATTGAAGGAATAGTAAGTACTAAAAAAGTGAAAGAAGAAGCCAAAAAATTAAATTTAACTGTAACAGAATATTTAACAAGTATTCTTATAAAAAGTATAAGTGAAACTAAAAGCAAAAGAAATAAAAAGCCAATTGTTATTACAGTACCAGTAAACTTAAGAAATTATTATCCATCATATACGGTAAGAAACTTTTTTAGTGTAGTAAATGTAAGTTTTAATGAAAAAGATAATTCATTTGAAAATATAAGTAAAGTTGTTAAAGAAGAATTTACTAAAGCATTAGATAAAGACAATATAAAAGCTAAAATGAATAGTACAATTAATTTAGAGAATATATTTATAGTTAGATTAGTTCCAGTAATACTTAAGGATTTTGTTTTAAAACTAGCATATAAAATAGCAAGTAAATACCAAACAATGACTTTATCAAACATTGGAATTGTTAAGATGCCCAAAGTTTATGAAAAATATATTGATTATTTTGATGTATTTATAAGTACAGAAACTATTCAAATGTGTATGTGTTCATATGAGGATAATATGGTATTAAGTTTTACATCTAAATTTACAACTAGTGAAATAGAAAGAAACTTTTTTAAAACATTAAGTAGTAATAATATTGATGTTTATATTAATACCAACATGGAAGGTGAAGAAGATGATTAAATGCCATAAATGTAATGTATATATTAATACAAGTGTTAGTAAATGTCCTCTTTGTCATAATCCTTTAGAAAAAAATGAAGGAATAGATGTTTTTCCAACACCTAACTTTGATTACAAAAAACACAATTTATTTATTAAATTATTATTTGCGTGTTCATTAATAGCTATATTTATATGTTTGTTTATCAATTATTCTATAAGTAATAAAATTAGTTGGGCATACTTTGTAGTCCTAGCAATTGTAAGTTTTTGGATTACTTTAATTGAAGCTATAAAGGGAAGAAAAAACTTTATAAGAATGCTATTTTTAGAAATGATTACTATTTTACTTTTATCTTACCTATGGGATAAATCAACTGGATTTAAGATGTGGAGTATAAATTATTGTTTACCATTTTTATGTGTTTTATATATGATAAGTATTTTAATAATATTACCATTTAAAAGTAAACTAAAAAAAGAATTTGTATTTTATGCTATGATTAATTCTATCATAGGTTTAGTTCCTGGCATACTTATAATATTTAATAAAATAAATGTATATTGGCCAAGTTATATTTCTGTTATATTAAGTATAGTTATTTTAGTATTTTTATTTGTATTTGATATAAAACAAATAAAAGAAGAGTTAGAAAGAAGATTTCATATCTAGTTCTAACTTTTTTTATTTAGCATATTCTTTTTATAAAGGGAGGAAATGATATGAATTGTATTATACCATTTACAAAAGATGTTAAATTTAAAAGTAATATTGCAGAGATTTTAAGTGTTTCACTTGAACATGATTATACAGCAAATGAAACAGAGGTTTTAGGTAATTTTACAATATCCGGGGAATATAAAGTGCATGAAGTAAGTGTTAATAAAGAACATTTTGAATATGTTTTACCATTTTCAGTTAATATGACAAATAAAATTGATACAAATAGTGTTAATTTTGAAGTGCAAGATTTTACCTATGAAGTTATTGATAATGATACACTCAGAGTAAATATTGAATATAGTATTAATGCCGATGAACTAAAGGAAGAAGAGCCTTTATTTAAACAAGTAGAAGAGCCAACACTCGATAATTTACTTGATGAAATAGATAAAGAAGTAGAAGTAAAAGAAGAAAGAGATATATCTGAAGAAACTAAAGATACTATTTTAAATAATATTAATGATAGTGATGATGTATATGTAACTTATCATATCCATGAAATGAAAGAAACTGATACAGTAGAAAGTATATGTTTAAAATATAATACCTCAGATGCAATACTTGGTGAATATAATGATTTAAGTACACTAACTCTTGGGGATAAAATTATAATACCTGAAATAAATGAATAAAAGTTTAGAAATACTAAAAGCTATATATAAACCGTATAGATATACAATTAAAGGTAAAACAACTATTTTAGAAACTACCAGCGGAGATTTTATAATAAAACCTAAGAATAAAGATATGAATGAATTATATAATTATCTAACTAATCGTGGCTTTATGAATTTTCCTAAGATTATTGATGCATCCAGAGATGAAGTTAATGTCTTTGAATATGTTGAAGATACAAAACTACCTAAAGAACAAAAATGTGAAGATTTAATAGAATTAATAGCTAGTTTACATAATAAAACTAGCTATTTTAAAGAAGTAAGTAGTGATAAATTTAAAACTATATATGAAGATATAAAAAGTAATATTAATTACTTAACTAATTATTATAATACTTTATATGAAATTGGCTTTAATGAAGACTATGAGTCACCATCAAATTATTTGTTTTTAAGAAATTATTATAAATTAGATGCATCACTAAAGTATGCCGAAAAAGAATTAGATGAGTGGTATTCACTTGTAACAAGTGAAAATAAAATCAGAGTAGCTACTTTACATAACAATTTAGAACTTAATCATTTAAGAGACAATAAACTTATAAGCTGGGATAACTATATAATAGATACCCCGGTTATAGATATCGTTAAGCTTTATAAAAAAGAATGGAATAATATAGAATTTAGTGAAATATTATCAAGATATATGTATAAGTTTCCTTTACTTGATTATGAAAAAAAATTATTATTTATTTTAATAACACTGCCACCAGAAAGTAAAAAAAGTAATAATGAGTTTGAAAGATGTCAAAATGTAAGTAATTTAATTGATTATGTTTTTAAAACTGAAGAATTAATAAGGCCATATAATACGCATGATGAAGAAGAAAAATAAAGATATTTCTAAAAGTAAAATAAAAATATTAAATCTAAAGGGAAGTATTAAAGTAATTAGTGCTTGATAAAAAATTAATACTCCGAGTATAAATAAAATTATAATAGTTAAACCATTACGAGGACCATTACACTTCATGAGTAATCACCTATAAATAGTATATGTTAAATTCTTGTAATGGTTTTTTAGTGCACGATTTTACAAAATGTACAAATATGACGCTTTTATGTTTGTTCTTTTCGTTTATACTTATATAGTAATGTAAGAATATTATACGTAAGTTTGTTAAACAAAAAAGGTTGTGGTATGTATGGGAAAAAATGATAGCAACAACATGGAAGGTTGGAGAAAATAATTTTGCAAATATAGGAAACCAACCAGCCAAAACAGCATATCAAAATGAAATTGTGAGTCCTGTAACAACAAATACAACGGATAATGTAACAGAATACAAAGCAAAAATAGGTTTAATGTATGCTAGTAATTATGGGTTTGCAGTAGACCAAAGCACATGGAAAACAACGCTACGGAATTATACGAAAAGGTTACCAAATTGGATGTGTATAGCTATTGATGAGTGGACTATTACTCGTGATTCGAGCAATTCAGCTGGTGTGTTCATTTTGGCTAGTGAAGGCAGTATTACCCTCGGTTATGGAAACGTGGGATACAGTAAAGAAGTTCGTCCTGTCTTTTATCTTACATCTTCTGTAACTTATGCCTCTGGGGAAGGGACTCAAAGTTCACCAATTCGTATAAACTAGTGGCTAACCTAAAAATCAATCTATATAGGTTGATTTTTTGTTTATGTTTTGATAAACTATATATAGTAAGGTAAGTGATAAAATGAGAAGTAAAAAAGGGTTTGCTTTTGTGGAAACAATCATAACTGTAGTAATACTATCTGCATCACTTTTATATCTTTATAGTACCTACAATGCCATTATAAGTGATGAAAAAGTAAGATTATATTATGATGATCCAGCTTTTATTTACTATACAAATTATGTTAGAAAATTTTTAGAAGAATATAGTGATATAGAAAATGTAAAGAAAAATTATTTTAATGATACATATGTTGTTACTTTAGGAACTGGTTTTGATGCTTTATTCAATGAAACTGAAAAAGCTGATAACAGAATCAATTCTTTAGAAGAAATAGTTAAAAGTTTCAAAATAAATCAAATGATATTAGTAAAAAGTGAAATGTTTGATAATTGTTATGAAGGAAGTGAAAAGTATTGCAAATCATCAATAAGTAATTTAAGTTATAATATGCAAAAATACGTTAATTCTTTAAGTGATACAAAATATGATTACTATTTAGTTATTGAATATGCAAGTAAACTTGAGGATGAAACTGAAGAAAATAAAAATAAAGAAAGAAATATTATTAAGTGTACTCCGGGGATAGACAAACGATGTCAAACTTATTATGCCTCAGTAGGTATGTATGGAAAAAGTCAAGAAAAAAAGCAAAAATTATCCGAATATGTAATATCACAATATAATGGAGTACAGGGAACAAATAATATATATCATCATGATGGAACACTAGAAAATGGTATAAATGATGGTTCATACAGATATTCTGGAGCAAATACAGATAATTATGTATGTTTTGCAAGCAATGAAGTACCATGCCCAGCAGATAACCTATATAGAATAATCGGAGTATTTGAAGATAAAGTAAAACTCATAAAATATGATTATGCAAATAGTAATTTATTAGGTACTGATGGAACTTATACTTCTAGCAAGCAATATCCTGGTGCAAATTATAAAGGAACATTTAATTTTGTAAATAATTATAAATGGAATAATCAATCATCAAATTATTGGAATGCAAGTGTTCTAAATAACACAAATTTAAATGTCAATTATATTAATAATATAGGAAATGATTGGGCATCCAAAATAGCAACAACAACATGGAAAGTCGGGGGTAATATTTATCAAAAAATAATAAATACAACAATGCCTATAGTTTTTTCTAATGAAATAACAAGCCCTTCTCAAAACGCTACTTATAACGCTAAAATTGGACTTATGTATGTAAGTGATTATGGATTTGCAGCTAGTCCTGATTCTTGGAAAAACACAATGTCTTCATATACCAGTGTTCCGTTGGATAATTGGATGTACATGGGATTTAACGAATGGACAATCACACGTAATGATAGTTATTCTACTAGTTCATATCGTGTTAATTCAGATGGTTATGTTGATGAAAATTATGTATCAAGTGGAGAAACTATTTTCTATTATGTTACTAATGAGTATGCAGTGCGTCCATCATTCTATCTTGAATCTTTTGTAACTTACGATTCAGGTTCCGGCACTAAGTCTGACCCAATAAGAATAAAATAAGGAGGCAATTATGAAAAATAGCAAAGGTTTTATATCTGTAACAGTAATTTATTCATTTTTCTTAGTATTCTTAACTTTAATGATGTTTATAATAGTAAATTTAGTTACGAATAGAAATCTTTTAAATAATATGAAGAAAACAATTAAAAATGACATAAGTGATACTAATTTTTCCAATTATCTTATTAATAGATATGATGATTTAGGCGTTCTAAAGGTAAATGACTCATATCGTTTTAATGGAAATAATCCAAATAATTATGTTAAATTTAATAATGAAATATATCGAATAATCGGAGTAATTGATGGCAAAGTGAAACTAATAAAAAATGACAGTATTACAAGTATAGCTTTTGATAGTGAAAATTCAAATAATTATAGTGGATCATCAGTAAGTTCTTATTTAAATAATGAATTTATAAAAAGTCTTGGTGATAATGCTACATTAATAGAAACCAGTACATGGTATATTGGTGGTTTAGATGCATCATATAAAACTAAAACAGGTGCAGAAATTATAAAATATGAAATTGGTGAAAATAAAAATAATGGTGCCACAATTATTCAAAAAATAGGACTACCATATATAAGCGATTATATATATGCAGGTGATGAAAAAATATATAATCAAACAGTACAAAATCAAAATAATTGGTTATTTACAAGTAATATGTGGTTTATAAGTAGGCAAAATAGTAATTTAATAGATAATTATTATCTGAAAAGTGATGGAACAATTGATTCTGATAATGTAAAAAATTTAAAAAATATTAAGCCAACATTTTATTTAAGTGGCAGTGTAAAATATATTAGTGGAACTGGCACAAATAGTGATCCGTATATAGTGGGGTAGTTTATGAAAAAAATAAATAAAAGAGGAAGTACACTTTTAGAACTTGTAATAAGTATTGCATTAATATCTATTATTTTAGTCTTTTTAATGAGACTTTTAGTTGATTTAAATAATACGGAAACAAATAATGTATATGCTAAAGACAATCAAATTAATAGAGCAGAAATATTAAGAATGATAGAAAACGATTTAAATAGCAATACTATAACAAACATTGATAGTACAGGTTCTACTAGTGATAATCTAAAAATAAAATTTACTTTTAAAAATAATAAAACTAGTAGTATAGATGCAACTGAAAATAAATTTACTTATAAAAATTCTAGTAATAGTACCAGAAGTTGGATGATAGATGGAGGAAAAATATATACCCAAAAAGCAAATGTAGACTATAGCGATGATAAAATAAACGAAGTAAATAAAAGAATATATACATTACAAATAGATATTGAAGTACATACCACAAATGATAAAAATAAATTTGGAAATAACAACTTATTAGATGATATTTTAATAAGTTATATTGGAAAATCACAAGATTTTAACAAAAATATTACTTGCTTAGGTTATGATTGTTAAGAAAACCACTAAAGCAGTTTGTATTATCCTACCTTTAAAAAAGTATTTGTATGATAAATTAGCTTCATTTAATATACATGAAACTTGAGTATGAATAGAAAAACCGCCAAAAGATATAAATATCATTGCTATAACTTCTTTAAATTTAATGCTAGAATTAATTAGTGATGCCAACCCTTGAGTCATTTCTAAAAATCCTTTAAAGAAAATATTAAATGGATAAATAATATTAAATTCAGTAATTATAATATTTGATAATATAAGGTAAAATGTTATAACTCCAAGAACAGTAATAGTGGTATTTATACTAGTTTTAATTGATGAAGATAAATTAATTTCATTAGTATTTATAGATTTACCATTTGATGGTAAATCTTTTTTATAAATAAAATATAAAATTAAATTTGTTAAATACAAAATTAACATTAATCTAATAGTTGTTAATTTACTTAAAAATATAGAATTTAATATAGAATATAAAAATAATGGGTTTGCAAAAAATGTAAAAATTAAACAAGTATTAGCGTATTCTTTTGTAATTATATTTTGCTCTTTTAATTTAGAAATAATATATGTTCCAGATGGTGTTCCACTTAAAAGTGACATAATAAAAATGTAAATAGCAGTATTTTTAAAAAATGATGCAAAATCTAAATTAATTAATAAGTCTTGAATAATAATCATTATAAAAAGATATGGAAAAACCCTATTAAGCCATATAGTGGTAGCATCCAAAGTACTTTTCAAAACAATATCATAATTATTAAAAATTAGTATAATAAATGTCATAATAAGTAAAATAGTAATTTTTCGTTTCATATTCTCTTCCTTTTTTGCTATAATTAATAAAGGTGATGCAATTTGTTTAATAAAATATATGACAAAGTTAAATTATTTATTTTAGAAAATATAAGATTTTTAATTTGTTTAACAATTTTAATATTTGTTTTTACATTTGAGTTTCCTTATGTAGTTTATACACCTGGAGGGCTTGTTAATTTAAATGAAAGAATAGATGTTGAAAATGGATATGACAAAAAAGGAAGCCTTAATATGAGTTATGTTTCGATGCGAAAAGGAACAATTCCTAGTATTTTACTTTCTTATGTTATTCCTAATTGGGATCTTAAAAAAAATGAGGATGTAACTATAAATGATGAATCCATTGATGAACTATTAAAGTTAGAGAGAATATATATGACTTCATCTGTTAATAATGCCACTATTCTAGCGTATAATAAAGCTGGTAAAGAAGTAAAAATTACTAAAAGCATAAATAATGTTACATTTATTGCAGATTTTGCTAAGACAGATGTAAAGCTTCAAGATGAATTTTTGAAAGCTGATGGTAAACAGATTGAAACAATTGATGATTTAAAAAGCATTATTAATAATAAAAATATTGGTGATAAAATAAATATTGTTGTAAAAAGAAATAATAAAGAAAAGAATTGTTATGCTATTATTTCAGAAAATGAAGGAGAAAAGAAAATAGGTATAGGATTTTTAACTACTTATGAATATGATACAAATCCAGATATTAAAATCAAAACCAAAGCTAGTGAATCAGGTTCTAGTGGAGGTTTAATGCTCACTTTAGCCATTTACAATGACATAGTGAAAGATGATTTAACAAAAGGAAGAAAAATTGTTGGTACTGGTACAATTTCTTTAGATGGCACTGTTGGTGCTATTGATGGAGTTAAATATAAAATGCTCGGGGCAGCAAAAAAGAAAGCTGACATATTTCTTTGTCCAGAAGAAAATTATGAAGAAGCATTAAAAGTAAAAAATGAATTTAATTTGCAACTAGTTTTAAAAAGTGTGAAAAACTTTGATGAAGCTGTAGATTATCTTTTAAATAGTTAAAATATGTAAATATATACACAAATTTGACACGCTTAAAAAGCCCAATTTATGGGCTTTTTTTATGTATAATAAACTTTTTTAAAAAAACTTTATAATAACTGGGGAAATTTTAAGTAATTTAGGAAATATATAATATGAGAGGATAAATTAGGATACTTAGAAGGAGGAAATATGAAAATATTTAATAAAAAAGTAATAATAATTGGAATAACAATAATTTTATTAATAATTAGTGGAGGAATTTATGCATTTATGAATTTTAATGATGATGAGTATATTGATAGTGAAAATAATAACTTATTAGTTAATGAAACTATTTCTGAAAATAATCAAAGTATTAAAATTAAAGCCGAAATAAAAGGAGAAGTTATATCACCTGGAGTTTATGAGTTTGATGAAGGCAGTAGACTTAAGGATTTAATTGATGCAGCCGGAGGTTTTAGCAAAAAAGCTTATTATGACAATATTAATTTAAGTATGAAACTTAAGGATGAAATGGTGGTTGTTGTTTATGATAAAGATAATATAAATAAGAAATCTGGTAGTACAAATAAGCCAAATAATGTAAATAAAAGTTCAAGTACAAATAAAAATACTTCATTTTCTAATAAGACTAATGAAAAAAATATAGTACCAGAGTATAATATTGATAGTTCTCTAGAAAATAATGAAAGCGTAATTGAAAAATCTGAAAGTAAAGTAGTTGATGAAATTAAAGCAAATGATAATAATAACAATAATGATAACAATGATAATAAAAACACATTAATAAATAAGTTAGTAAACATTAATACTGCAGGCATCAAAGAACTTTCAACTCTTACTGGTATAGGTGAGGCTAAAGCCCAAAAGATTATTGATTATCGTGAAGCTAATGGAGGTTTTAAATCTATTGATGAAATAATGAAAGTTAAAGGTATTGGTAAGGCAACTTATGAAAAATTTAAAGCAAATATTACAATTTAATAAACTTTTAGTATTTTTAGGTATATTTATATTTATTTATATATTATTTTTTACAAAAATAATAAAATATTCTTCCAAATACGATATAAATGAGAAACAGGTAACTGGTATAATTACAAGTATGAAACTTGATGGAAATAAACTTACAATAAATCTCGAAGCTAAGGAAAACATAATAGCAAATTATTATATTCAAACTGAAGAAGAAAAAAATAACATATTTAATAAGGTTCATCTTGGAAGCAAAGTATATTTAAGAGGCTCTTTCAGTGAACCTCTCGATAATACAGTGCCAAATACTTTTAATTATAAAAGATATTTATATAACAAAAAAATATATTATATTTTTAATATTTCTGAATATAAAATAATTAGTAGTAATAATCTAATCTATAAATTAAAGGATAACTTATTTAAAAAAATATACAATAGTGAAAATAGTGATTACTATTTAGCTTTCATACTTGGGGATAAGGCACTACTATCAAGTGATATCTACGATGCATACCAAAAAAATGGCATTAGTCATTTATTAGCAATATCAGGAATGCATATTAATATGTTAGTTTTATTAATTTCAAAATTTATAAAAAGTGAAAAAAAAGAATTTTTTGCAACATCAGTATTTTTGTTATTATATTTATTTTTAACAGGAATAACTGCATCAATAATGCGTGCTATAATATTTTATATATTGAAAAAAATAAATAAGCTGAAGAAACTTAGATATTCAAATATGCATATACTTATTTTAAGTGCTTATTTAATTTTATTAATTGATCCATTTATGATTTATGATCTAGGTTTTATTTATTCTTTTGTTGTTTGTTTTGGTATTATTTATTACACCGATTATATAAAAGGCAATTATTTTATAAAACTACTAAAATTAAGTATTATAACTTTTTTATTTAGTTTACCAGTTACGGCCTTAGTAAACTTTGAAGTAAATTTACTTTCAATTCTAATTAATATTATTTTTGTTCCTTGGGTAAGTTTATTCTTATATCCATTTATTTTAATTTCGTTTATCTTTCCATGTTTAAATCCAATATTAAATTTTTTTATATCAGTTACTAACAATTTTAATATATTTTTAGGTAAATTTAGTTTATTAATAAATATACCCAAAATGCCAATAATTTTTGTTGCTTTATTTTATATAATTTTGTTAACTAGGAAAAAGGAAAACTTATATTTATTAATATTAATTGTTGTTACTTGTAAATTATTACCTTTATTAGATTTTAACTATTATGTTTACTATTTAGATGTTGGTCAAGGTGATTCTAGTATTCTTGTATCTCCGCATAATAAAGAAACTATTATGATTGATACTGGTGGCAAAGTAGAATATAAACTAGCTGATTGGAAAAAGAAAAAGAAAGTCTACCACTTAAGTAACAACACTATTAAATTTTTAAAAAGCAAAGGTATAACCAGTCTTTCATGTATGATTATTACACATGGGGATGCAGATCATGCAAAAGAAAGTTTAAATATTAAAAAAAATATCAATGTAAAAAATGTTATATTAAATCATGGAAACATTAACAATTTAGAAAAAGAAATTATTTCTTCTAAAGTTAATATTACAAAAAAATACAATTTTAAATATTTTAATATAGTAAATTTAAATAATGACATATATGACAATGAAAATGATAATAGTATTGTAAATTATGTAACTTTTTTAGGTTATAAATTTCTTTTTATGGGTGATGCATCAATTAAAGTTGAAGAAAAACTATTAGAAAAATACAAAATTACAAACGTTAATTTTTTAAAAATTGGCCATCATGGAAGTAAATATAGTACTAGTAAGAATTTTATCAATACTTTAAAACCAACCTATTCAGTCATAAGTGTAGGAAGAAACAATAAATATGGGCATCCTCATGAAGAAGTATTGGAAAATTTAAAAAATAGTAAAGTTTTAAGAACAGATTTAAAAGGAACGATCTGTATAAAGTTAAATAAAAATAAAATAAAACTAAAATACGCATTAAATTAAAAAAACAGGGAGAAAATATATGATGAATTATTATAATGAAATAAAAACAGAAATACTAAATAATGAGATAACTAAAAAGGTAAAAGATTATTCAAAAAACAAAAGTGACTTAAGAGCTTATTATAATGTTGGAAAACTTTTAAGTGAAGCAGGTAAACACTATGGTGAAGGTATTATTAAGGAATATTCAGATAAGTTAACTAAGGAATTTGGTAAAGGATATAGTCAAAGAAATTTAAGAAATATGAGACAATTTTACTGTGTTTCAACAAAATGGCAGACACTGTCTGCCATTTTGTCATGGAGTATTTATTGTGAATTAATATGGTTTGATAATATAAACAAAATTAATTACTATATAACAATTTGTAAAGAGCAAAATTTATCAGTGCGTGAACTTCGCAAACGTATTAAAAATAAAGAGTATGAAAGATTAGATGAGAGCACAAAATTAAAATTAATAAAGCAAGAAACCCTTAAAGTAGAAGATGCAATAAAAAATCCAATAATAATTAATAATAGATTTAATTATGAGGTAATATCTGAGAAAGTATTGCAGAAAATTATTCTTGAAGATATTGAAGAATTTATGAAAGAGTTAGGTAATTCATTTTCTTTTGTAGGTAGTGAATATCCGATTAAAGTTGGTTGCAACTATAATTACATTGATTTACTATTATATAATATTGAGTTTAATTGTTATGTAGTTATAGAATTAAAGATAACTAAATTAAAAAAAGAACATATAGGTCAAATAGAAGTTTATATGAATTATATAGATAAGAATTTAAGAAATCCAATGCAAGATAAAACGATAGGTATTATTCTTTGTAGAAAAGATAATAAATTTATTATGGAATATTGCAGTGATGAAAGGATAAAGGTAAGAGAATATGAATTATTATAATGAGATAAAAAATGAAATACTAAATAATGAGATAACTAAAAAGGTAAAGGATTATTCAAAAAACAAAAGTGACTTAACAACTTATTATAACATTGGAAAACTTTTAAGTGAAGCAGGTAAACATTATGGTGAAGGTATTATCAAGGAATATTCAAAAAAGTTGAGTAAGGAATTAAATAAAAATTATTCAGTTACTACTTTAAAATATATGAGATTATTTTATGAATTTGGAAAAAGTCAGCCGGTGGCTGACCAATTAACATGGAGTCATTATATAGAATTATTACCACTTAAAAATAAGGAAAAAATAACCTATTATATTAATGTTACTATTAAAAATAATTTGTCAAAACGTGAGCTTCGCAAACGTATTAAAAATAAAGAATATGAAAGATTAGATGAACAAACAAAACTAAAGCTAATTAAAGCCGAAAAATTAAATCTTCAAGATACTATCAAAAATCCAATTATAATAAAAAATAATACTAATTGTGAAGTAATATCAGAAAAAGTGTTACAAAAAATGATTCTTGAAGATATACCAGCATTTTTAAAAGAACTAGGTAATTCATTTAGTTTTATATCAAATGAATACCAAATAAAGATAGGTGATAGCTATAATTATATTGATTTACTATTATATAACATTGAATTTAATTGTTATGTAGTAGTTGAGTTAAAGGTTACAAAATTAAAAAAAGAACATATAGGTCAAATAGAAGTCTATATGAATTATATAGATAAGAATTTAAGAAAGATAACTCAAAATAAAACAATAGGTATTATACTTTGTAGAAAAGATAATAAATTCATTATGGAATATTGCAGTGATGAAAGGATAAAAGTAAGAGAATATAAATTAATAAAATAAAATATAAATTTTAGATGACATTTAAACAAATTTTTGTTAAAATAATTAAGTGATGTCTTATGAAAATATTTATAATGGGTCCTACCGGAGTAGGAAAAACCAAATTAAGTATAGCTTTAGCTAAGTATTTAGATGCTTATATAATTAATTGTGATGCTGTGCAAGTATATAAAGAACTTAATATAGGTAGTGCAAAAGTAACAGAAGAAGAAAAAGAAGGAATTAAGCATTTTCTTTTTGATATAAAAAATCCAGATGAAGAATATAATGTTAAGGATTATCAAAAGGATTTAAGAGATTTATTCGCAAAATATAAAGATAAAAATCTTATTATAGTGGGTGGAACTGGATTATATGCAACAGCTGGAGCTTATGATTATAGATTTTATGAAGATGTAAATGACACAGATTATAGCACATATTCTTTAGAAAAATTATATGACTTAGCTTTAAAAAAAGATAAAAACTGTAGCATAGATAGAAATAACAGAGTAAGACTTGAAAGATTTTTAAAAAGAAGTAATGAAGAAAAAATAGAACCAATTTTACTTTATGAAGATAGTATATTTATAGGTCTTACCACAGAAAGAGACAAATTATATGAAATTATAGATAATAGAGTAGATGCAATGGTAGATAATGGATTAATTGAAGAAGTTAAAACGTTATATAAAAAATATCCAAATAGTATGATACTTAAAAGGGCAATAGGTTATAAGGAGATAATCAACTATTTGGATGGAGATATTACTATAGAAGAGGCGATTGATTTAATAAAGAAGAATAGTAGACATTACGCCAAAAGACAATATACATGGTTTAATAATAAAATGAGTATTAAGTGGTTTAATGTTGATTTTGAAGACTTTTCTAAAACAATAGAAGAAGTGAAAGAATATTTAGGTGATAAAAATGAATAAGAAAAAAAGTTTATTAATAATTTGGGTAAGTGCATTTATATTATTTACCAGTTTAGTATTTTATGTAATTGGCTGTAATTCTGATTATTTAGTTAAAAACATATTCAAATTAATATCATTAATTGTATTAATAATTAGTATTATAAGTTTAATTGTTGGCATAATTAGTTTGATTAAAAATAAACATAGAAGAGCTTTTAGTAAAGTCAAAATAATAGTTATTTCAGCTTTAATAGCTATTTACATGTTAGGTTGTTCAACATTTTTGTTTATTTTATATGGACCGTTTACAGGTTTTAAAGATTGGCTTATTACAACTGCCATGGCAACTATGAATCATCAATATTATTGTAAATGGTTTTATAGTACTGAAGAAATAAATAGGATTTTAGGAAACAATTATATTGATGATGGTGGAAAAGAAACAGATCCATCGCTTGTTGATCACAAAGAAACTTTAACTTATAAAAATGAATATGAAAAACAAATACTAGAAAGAAATAAAGACGATTTATACAAAATAATAGAGTTTGAAGTTAATGGTTGTAAAGCATATCTTGGTGTTGTATATGACCCTAGCAAAATAAGTGTTGGATATACAAAGTGGCTTGGTAGAAGTGGACAATATATCTATGATATGGCAAAAGAACAAAATTCAGTTTTAACTATTAATGGTGGTGGATTTATGGATCCAAACTATAATAGCAATGGTGCAAATCCTGTAGGTCTTACCATTTCTAATGGTAAAATTATAACTGATCATAATATGGGTGGTGCTGCTGGAATAGTTGGTTTTAATAGTGATAACACTTTGGTTCTTCTTCAAAATGTTGGAGGAGAAAAGGCACTAGAAATGGGAATTAGAGATGCTGTATCAATGGGACCATTTTTAATAGTTAATGGTGAAAAATCATTTACTAAAGGAAATGGTGGTTGGGGATACGCAGCTAGAACTGCTATTGGTCAAAGAAAAGATGGCATTGTTTTAATGCTAGTTGTAGATTCCAATGCTACTCGTACTAAAGGAGCTTCCATGAAAGATTTAGTTGATATCATGGATAGATATGGTGCAATTAATGCGGCAAACTTAGATGGTGGAACATCAAGCGTTATAGTAGAAAAACATGGCACTGGAAAAGATGCAACATTTGATATGCTAAATGATCCAATAGATTCAGCTTTAAGACACAGAACCAGAGGAATACCAACCATATTTAAAGTAGTAGAATAAAAGTAAAAACACCAGATTTTCTGGTGTTTTATTCATCAAATTTAGCATCTACGTAATAAATAGGTCTTCCTTCTTTTTCATATTGTTTTTCAAAATCAGTCATTATATTACTTATATTTCTTTCATCATGATGTAAATCTAAACTAACTTTATTAAAGGTGTACCAATATTGTGACAATGTTTCAAGAGAATATGCAAATAATCCTTTATTATCAGTTTTAAGAATAATATGTTTATCTTTTTTAAATATTTTATCATATAGCTTTAAGTAACTTATATGAGTAAATCTATTTTTTTCATCAATTCCTTTTGGCCAAGGCTCTGAGAATGTTAAATATATTGTTGATATTTCTTTACCAAATATTTTATCAATATTTCTAGCATCATCATTAATTAATTTTAAATTAGTAATTTTTTCTTTTTGAAGTTTTTCTGTAGCCATAACCATTTGTGATGGATAAAGTTCTAAACCAATAAAATTAATATTAGGATACTTCTTTGCCATGTTGATGATAAATTCCCCACGACCCATGCCAAGTTCTAAACTAATTGGGTTTTTATTGCCAAATAAATCATGCCATTTATTTTTATATCTATATGGATCCTTAACAAAGTATTTACTATTTTCAATTATTTTATCTGCATTTTTAATTTTATTATATTCCATGATATGTCCTTCTTTCTTTAAAAATTATAACATGTATGCGCTAAAAAGTAAAATGGTTTATAATGTAATTTGTTATTTAAAAAAGTTGCTTTTTATATTGAAAATATAACTATATTATGCTATAGTTTGTTTGTACAGAATTTTTAAAACGCTTTACAGTATCATGGAGGCACAAAAAAGTGCCTTAATTATATGGTACTTAGAAAGAGTTTTAATGTTAAATTATAATAATATAACGAATGATTTTAAGGGCGATAAGTCAAGTGTAAAAGTTTCACTTGCAAAATATTATTCGTATGAAAAAAACGATATTATCCAGATGGGAAAAATGTGATATTTGATTTCTCGGAAAAAGAATATGAAATTGCTGTGTGGCTCTCTAAAACATTTAATGAAAATGTTTATATTAATCCAAGAGTAAATTGTCCAGAAGGAATTAAAACTTCAGATTATATATTTAAAAGTGAAAGATGGGATTTAAAAACCATTATTGGTAATAGTACTCAGGTTTTCTATCATGCTATTTACAAAAATAAAGAACAAAGTAGCAATTATATTTTTGATATTACCAAATCAAACATAAATATGAAAGAAGCACTTGAATTAGCAAATATTTTATATGGTAGAAGTGATATAACTTTTTTAGATAAAATAATAATATTAGATAATAACGAGTTTTTGGTATTAAAAAGAGTGTGACCGCACTGGAAAGTCAGTGCGACCACACTCGATAAATATAATATACAACTTTTAGTGGAATATGTCAAGAAAATATGATAAAATTATAAACGAGGTGAAATAACTATGTTTGTTGATGAACTTAATATAAAATTAATGGCAGGTCCTGGTGGAGATGGTTGTACTTCATTTAGAAGAGAAAAATTTGTGCCTATGGGTGGTCCTGATGGTGGAAATGGTGGTCGTGGTGCTAGCATAATTTTCAAGGTAGATAAAAGCTTAAAGACTTTGGTAGATTTAAGTTATAAAAAAATAATTAAAGCCCCAAAGGGTGAAAATGGCAAAGGTTCTAATAAATACGGAAAAAATGCCGAAGATATCATCATTAATGTCCCTGAAGGAACTACCATTATTAATAAAGCAACTAATGAAGTAATGGCTGATTTAATAAATGATGGTGAAGAATTTGTTGTTGCTCATGGTGGCCGTGGTGGTAAAGGAAATAAATCTTTTGCAACTCATGATGTGCCAGCTCCTAAATTTAGTGAAAAAGGAGAACCTGGGGAAGAAATAGAAGTTAGACTTGAACTTAAAGTTTTAGCAGACGTTGGTCTAGTAGGTATGCCAAGCGTAGGAAAATCAACTCTTTTATCTGTTATTAGCTCATCTAAACCTAAGATTGCTGCCTATCATTTTACAACGCTTAATCCAAATTTAGGTGTTGTAAAACTTAAAAATGGCAAAAGTTTTGTAATGGCTGATTTACCAGGACTTATTGAAGGAGCATCAGATGGAGTAGGACTTGGTACAGAATTTTTAAAACATGCTATGCGTACAAGAATAATAGCTCACGTTGTTGATATGGGAGCATCCGAAGAAAGAAATCCAATCGAAGACTATAAAATAATAAGAAATGAAGTTATAAAATATAGTGAAATCTTAAAAAACAAAAAAGAAGTTGTTATAGCAAGTAAAATGGATTTAGAAAATGGAAAAGAAAACTTAGAAAAATTTAAAAAAGCATATCCTGATTTAGAAGTTATCCCAGTAAGTTCTTATGATTTAAGTGGCATAGATGAAATGATGGAAAGACTTATGGAAATACTTGATGAAACACCTAAAGAAGATTTGTATCCAAAAGAACAATTTAAAGTATATAAATATGAAGACAATAAACCATATAATATTAAAAGAGATGGTAATATCTGGATAGTTTCTGGTAAGGAAATAGAAACACTTCTTCTTATGACTAAATTTAATGAAGATGAAGGAGTACTTAGATTTGCTCGTAAATTTAAAGGTATGGGTATCGAAGATGAACTAGAAAAGTTAGGTGCTAAACCTGGAGATGAAGTCCAAATATTAGATTATATGTTCACTTTCAAAGACTAAAACATCACCAATTTTCAAATTTAAACTAGTGTTAAGTGGTAATACAATAACACTAGTTTTTTCATCAAAATGTTTATAATTAATATATTTAAGAAAAGGCATATTTCTATATTTAAAGATTATTGAATTTTTATCATCAATTATAAGTATATCTTTATTTTTTGAAAAGTTAAAATAAGAATGTTTATTTTTATACAAAATATATTCTTGAGAAGATTTAATTTTATTTACTTTTTTAAACAAAACATTATTTATATAAAGGTTCATACTTAAGTTTATGAACGTTACTTGATAATTTTGCATAATTTTGATATTATATTAATGGTGATAATATGTATAGTTATATAAAAGGATTTGTTACTGAAATAGGCACAAATAACATAGTTGTAGAAGCAAGTGGAATAGGTTTTTTAATATATGTTCCTAATCCATTTTGTTATGAAGAAAATAAAGAATATAAAGTTTATGTATATAATAAGATTGGTGAAGATGAATATAGTCTATATGGTTTTAAAGAAAAGGATGAATTTGAACTTTTCTTAAAACTTATTAGTGTTAAAGGTTTAGGTCCAAAACTTGCTCTTCCTATACTTGCAACTGGTTCTATAAGTGGAATAGTTGATGCTATTAATAGAGAAAATATCTTATATTTAACTAAATTTCCAAAGATTGGTGAAAAACTTGCTCGTCAAATAGTACTTGATTTAAAAGGTAAGATTGATATAGATGTAACTGAAGTAGAAGATGATAGTACTGAAGATTTAATGGACACTTTAAGTGCTTTAGGTTATAAAACAGCTGAAATTAAAAAGGTTATTGGTAATATTGATCATAGTAAGTCTTTGGAAGAACAAGTTAAAGAGGCTTTAAGATTGTTACTTAAGTAGGTGAATTATGAATAAAAATGGGTTTACATTAGTTGAATTACTTGCAGCAGTAGTTATAATATCCATTATTACTTTGATGGGAAGCATTGGTATAGCCGCAGCTAAAAGAGGAATAAATCAAAGTTTATGGAATACTAATATCGAATTAATTGAAGCTGCCGGGGAAAGTTTTGGAAATGATAAAAAAGAGTATATAAAAAACTTAGATCCAAATGCTCATAGTTGTGAAATAGAAAGTAAAAAAATCGCACCATGTTTAACTATTAAAGTCCAAACGCTTATAGATAGAAATTATTTAAATACAAAAGAAACTATTGAATATAATGAAGTAAAAAATTATAAAGTTATTATAAATAAAACAATAGATAAAGCACAAGTTACGGTTCCATCAGATGAAGAAAAAAACTTTGTAAGTGGTTATTATGCAAATAGAGAAAAAGTATATGTTTATGTAGAAAATGACATAGTTTATGCTAAGTATAGTGGTATAATAGCAGATAATTAAAAAACAATCATAATTTGATTGTTTTTTAATGAAGAAATTAAAACTATAAAGTCTCGATTTCTTCTGTTGTTACATTATTTGTTGTTTTTCCTATAAAAGCATCTTTAATATCAGTATCTTCTTCACCAATATCATCATCTACATCAATTACTCTAAGTATTTCATCAACACTTGTAAGTCCAGCAACTACTTTTTCAAGTCCATCTTCTAAAAGAGATATTACATCAGATTTTTTATATACTAGATTTCGAAGTTCATTTTTACGGATATTATTTGTAATGGCATCACGTATTTCCTGAGTTATTTCCAAAACTTCATGAAGAGCAATACGGCCAGAATAACCATTTATACATTCGCTACAACCTTGAGGAACATAAACCTCATTAACTTCTTTACCTAAAACTTTTTCAAATAATGTTTTTTCATAATTTGTAGTAGGTCTGCTTGCACGACATTTCGGGCATAATCTCTTAACAAGTCTTTGAGAAATAATACCAGTTAAGGCACTTCCAAGTAAATATCTTTCAACTTCCATATCAAGTAATCTTTCAATAGTATTTAAAGAGTTATTGGTATGAATTGTTGATAAAACTAAGTGACCAGTAATAGATGCACGAACAGCAATACGAGCAGTTTCATCATCACGAATTTCTCCGATCATTATAACATCTGGGTCTTGACGAAGAATACTTCTTAATGTATTACCAAATGTAAGTCCAATATCGCTCATAACTTGAACTTGATTAATACCTGCAATTTTCATTTCGACGGGGTCTTCAACAGTAATTATGTTTCTTGAAACAGTATTTAAAATTTGAAGCATACTATAAACAGTAGTTGATTTACCAGAACCAGTAGCCCCAGCAACCATAATAATTCCGTTTGGCATTTTTATTAATTTATTAATTTTATCTAAATTCTTTTGTGAAAGTCCTAGATTTTCAAGTCCACCAGAAGACATTGTATAGTTCAAAATACGGATAACGATTTTTTCGCCATCAACAATAGGAAGAGAAGAAACACGTAGGTCTAAATCTTGTATATCTCCGATACTTTTGATAGCACCATCTTGAGGAAGTCGTGATTCTGTAATGTTCATACCACTTATAATTTTAATTCTGGTTAAGAGATTTTTTTTAACAAACGCAGGAACTTTAGCATATTCTAAAAGTTCCCCATCAATTCTAATGCGGACATTAAGGTAATCTTCGGTTGGATCAAAATGAATATCTGATGCTTTTTTCTTGATAGCATCTATAATCATTTCATTTACGATATCAACAACAGGTTTATTTTCGTAGTCAAAATCTCTAAACATCTGTATCACACAATTCCTTTATTCTTTAATTATTATACACTATAATTTCAATTTCTACAATCCATAATTAGAAAAAAATATAAAAATTTTTAACTTGACTACCAAATATTTGTTTGTTACAATAAAATTGTATTAAAAATTTAAAATTGTTATTGGCTAATTTAAAAATATGTTATATAATAATTTTAATATGCAAGGTGGTGGGTAAAAATGAGAATTGGAATTGATATTGATAATACAATAACCGAAACTTCACTTTTAGCTAATTACCTTGTTAAAAAAGATAATAAATATAATGAAGAACAAGATTATCACAATCTTAAAAAAGATGAAATTAAAGATTTTTTAACTAGATATTTGGAAGATATAGTTTATAATGTAAAAATAAAACCAAATGTAATAGAAGTTTTAAAAAAATGGCATAATTTAGGATATAAAATTATATTTATAACTGCTAGAGGAGTGGAAAAAACAGATAGTTTAGTTAATTTGAAAACATTATATTTAACTAGTATGTATTTTGCAAAAGAAAATATTTCATTTGATGAAATAGTATTTTTTAAAGATAGTAAAGTAGATACTGCATTAGATTATAATTTAGATTTATTTATAGATGATAAAGAAAAAATCTTAGATGAAATGAAATCTGCACAAATTAAGACATTAAGAATGACTGATGAAAAAGAAAGTAAACATCAAATAGTAAAAAACTGGCTTGAAATAGCAAATATAGTTGAAAGATGGGGGAATAAATAATGGATGATAGAATAATAGATAGTAATTTAACGATTGAAGATGTTTTTGATAAAAATATAAGACCTGAAAGTTTGGATGAATATGTTGGGCAAAAGAAAATAAAAGAAAATCTTCATGTTTTTATTGAAGCAGCTAAAATGCGTAATGAACCTTTAGATCATGTACTTTTATATGGTCCTCCGGGACTTGGAAAAACAACTCTTGCTCATATTATTGCCAATGAGCTTGGAAGCAATATTAAAACAGCAACTGGTCCATCAATTGAAAAAAGTGGTGATTTAGCAGCGATTCTTTCTACTCTTGAACCAGGTGATGTACTATTTATTGATGAAATACATAGAATACCAGCTGTTGTTGAAGAAATACTTTATTCAGCTATGGAAGATTTTACCATCAATGTTGTAATTGGTACCGATGGCAAAAGTAGATCTATAAAAATTGATTTACCACCATTTACTTTGGTTGGAGCCACAACTAGAGCTGGTGATTTATCTAATCCTCTTCGTGACAGATTTGGAATTGTAAATAAACTAGAATTTTATAGTGAAGAAGAATTATCTGATATAGTTAAAAGAACTAGTGATGTTTTAAATATGCACATAACTGATGAGGCAGCTATGGAACTGGCAAGAAGAAGCAGAAAGACACCAAGACTTGCCAATAGATTATTTAAAAGAGTCAGAGATTTTGCTTTAGTAGAAGGTGATGGTTTAATAGATTTAGATATTACTCTTAAAGCTTTAGAAAGATTAAATGTTGATACTTATGGACTTGATAATGTTGATATCGAGTATTTAAAAGCTTTAATTACAAAATTTAATGGTGGCCCAGTTGGAGTCGAAACAATATCTACCGCAATTGGTGAAGAAATAACAACCATTGAGGATGTTGTAGAACCATTCTTACTTCAAGAAGGTTTTATAAAAAGGACTAGAAGTGGTCGCGTTGCTTGTGAAAAAGCTTATAAACATTTAGGTATTGACCATAATATGTCATTATTTTAAAGGAGGTAAATAAATGTTATTAGATGGAAAGAAATTAAGAGATGAATTATTAATTAAATATAAAGAAGAAATAAAAAATAAAAATCTTAAAATTAAACTTGCCATAATCGAAGTTGGTGAAAATGATGCAAGTAAAATTTATATTAAAAACAAAATAAAATATTGTGGTGAAGTTGGCATTGAAACTGAAGTTTATAATTTAGATAATGATATCGAGGAAGATAAATTAATTGATTTAATAAATGAACTTAATAGTGATAAAAGTGTAACAGGGATTATACTTCAAAGTCCAATTCCAAAACATTTAGATTTTGATAAATGTTCAAGTTTAATTGATTCAAATAAGGATGTTGATGGTTTTACTTTAACAAATGTATATAATTTATATTTAAATAGGAAAAGTATATTGCCATGTACTGTTAAAGGAATTATAAAATTATTAGAACATTACAATATACCTATTGAAGGGGCAAATATCGTTATAGTTGGTAGAGGTAACATAGTGGGAAAACCATTAGCACTTGCCCTTGAAAATAGAAATGCAACAGTTACATTATGTCATTCAAAAACTAAAAACTTAGAAAATTATACAAAGCAAGCAGATATACTAGTAGCAGCAGCAGGATCACCAAATTTAATTAAAAAAGATATGGTAAAAAAGGATTCAGTTTTAATAGATGTTGGTGTAACTAGAATAGATGGCAAAATAGTGGGGGATATTGAAAAAGATGTCTATGATACAGTCTCGTATATAACTCCAAATCCTGGAGGAGTTGGACCAATGACTGTAGCAATGATAATAGATAATTTAATAGAAATGAAAGAAGGAGAAAGATAACATGGACAAAATTTTAGAAGAAGCATTAAGAAAGGAAAGAAAAAGACAAGAAGATAATATTGAGTTAATCGCCAGTGAAAACTATGTATCAAATGATATATTGAAATTACAAGGAAGTATTTTAACAAATAAATATGCGGAAGGATATCCTGGCAAAAGATATTATGGTGGATGTGAATATATTGATGTTTTTGAAACACAAGCCATAAACTATGCAAAAGAATTATTTGGGGCTTTATATGCCAACGTTCAACCTCATTCAGGTTCAAGTGCTAATATGGCTGTTTACAGAGCACTTCTTAATCATGGTGATAAAGTAATGGGCATGAGTTTATCTAATGGAGGACATTTAACTCATGGTCATAAAATGTCTTTTAGTGGTAAAGATTATGAAATCGTTGATTATGACATAGATCCTGAAACTGAAGAAATCAATTATGATGAAATTGAAAGAAGAGTTTTAGAAGAAAAACCTAAAATGGTTATTGCTGGAGCATCAGCATATTCAAGAACAATTGATTTCAAAAGATTTAGAGAAATCTGTGATAAAGTAGGTGCATATTTAATGGTTGATATGGCACACATAGCAGGTCTTGTTGCAGCAGGTCTTCATCCATCACCAGTACCTTATGCTCATGTAGTAACATCAACAACTCATAAAACTTTACGTGGGCCACGTGGAGGACTAATTTTAACAAACGATCCTGAAATTGCTAAAAAAATTGATAAGACAATCTTCCCAGGTATTCAAGGAGGACCACTTATGCATGTTATAGCAGCTAAAGCTGAGTGTTTCTATGAAGCGTTGCAACCAGAATTTAAAACATATCAAGAAAATGTTCTTAAGAATATTAAAGTTTTAGCAGAAACTTTATCAAATGAAGGATTTAGAATTATATCTGGTGGAACAGATAATCATTTAATTCTTGTAGATGTTAAAAGCGGATGTGGCCTAACAGGTAAAGATGCTCAAAATCTACTAGATAGAATACATATTACTACGAATAAAAATACAATTCCTGGAGATACTGAATCTCCAATGGTAACGAGTGGTTTAAGACTAGGATCACCAGCCATGACAACCAGAGGATTTACAGAAGCAGATTTTGAACAAGTAGGTCATATTATAGCAACAGCACTTAAAAACAGTGATAATGAAGAAATACTTGAAAATCTTGAAAAAGAAGTACTTGAACTTACAAGTAAGTATCCACTTTGGTATTAATGAGGTAATTTATGTCAAAATGGGATAAAGAATATATAAAATTATGTAAAAAAATACTTCAAGATGGAACTGAAGTAGTTAATAGAACAGGTATAAACACTATTAAAATACCAAGTTATCATCTAGAATTTAATTTACAAGAAGAATTTCCATGTCTTACAACAAAACAGCTTTATTTTAGGCAAGCAATTTTAGAGATGCTGTGGATTTATCAAGCTCAAAGCAATGATGTAAGATGGCTTCAAGAAAGAAATGTACACATTTGGGACGAATGGGAAATTGCTGAAGATGGAGTATGGCATGCTAATCAAAATGTAGTAGAAAATGGTAAAGTAGTCAAAAAAGATATTGAAAAGAATTTTGGTAAAGAATATGCTCATACAATTGGAACAGCCTATGGTTTTATTGTAAGAAAATTAGGTTTAATGGATAAATTACTAGATACATTAAAAAATAATCCAATGGATAGAAGACTTGTAATATCACTTTGGCAAGATGAATATTTAAATACTGCGGTTTTACCAAGTTGCGTTTGGTCAACTGAATGGGATGTAACAGATGGATATTTAAATATTTGGGTTCATCAAAGAAGCTGTGATGTTCCTTTGGGCCTACCATTTAATGTAACACAATATGCTGTTTTACTTTCTTTAGTAGCACAAGTAACTGGATTTAAGCCTGGTACAATAAATTATAGTATTAAAGATGCCCATATATATGTAAACCAAGTTGATGGTATCAAAGAACAAATTGAAAGATTTGAAAAAAATGGGGATTATGAAGCACCAAAACTTTGGATAAATCCTGAAATTAAGGAATTTAAAGACTTTGATAACTCAAAAGAATTAAAAGATATTAAAGTTATAGATTATAAGCACATGGGACCTATTAAGTTTCCTCTTGCACAGTAGGTGATAAAATGATTAGTATAATAGCAGCAGTAGGTAAAAATAATGAAATTGGCAAAAATAATGACTTAATATGGCATATTAAAGAAGACCTACAAAACTTTAAAAATTTAACAATGAATAAATATATAGTTATGGGAGCAAATACTTATGCATCACTACCTAAAAGACTTGAAGGAAGAAAATATATTGTATTATCAAAGCATCTAAAAGAAATAGAAAGTGGTTTAGTATTTAATAATTTTGAAGATTTATTAGAATTTATTAATAACCAAAATGAAGAAATAATGATTATTGGGGGTTCTTCAATCTATAAATTATTTATCCCATATGCTGACAAACTATATTTAACAGAGATAGATAGTACTAGTAATGCAGATACATATTTTCCAGATTTTGACAAAAGTAAGTATAAATATAACATTTTAAAAGAAAATAGTGATAATGAATTAAAATATAAATTTGTAATATACGAAAAGAAAGAAGCGATAAAATGAAAAAAGGTAAATTGATAGTAGTTGAAGGTACAGATTGTTCAGGTAAAGAAACACAAGTAAAAAGAGCAGTAGCAAGATTTAAAGAAATGGGATTAAACATTTATAATTATTCTTTTCCAATGTATGACACACCAACAGGTAAAATTGTTGGTGGCCCATATTTAGGAAAATCCTATATTTGTGAAGGTTGGTTTCCAGAAGGGGCAACAAATGTTGATGCTTTAGCTGCATCTGCTTATTATGCTGCGGATCGAAGATATAATATAGGTATTATAAATGAACATTTAGAAAAAGGTGATATAGTAATACTTGATAGATATGTTGAATCAAATATGGCACATCAAGGAGGAAAATTAAAGACTCCAGAAGAAAGAGCAAAAATGTATCAAAAATTAGATACTTTAGAATTTGAAATCATGGAGCTTCCAAGACCTGATGCCGTAATATTCTTGTATATGCCTTTTGAATATGCTGCAGTTCTTAAGAAAAATAGAGAAGAAACACCAGATCAACATGAATCAAATAAAGCTCATTTAAAACAAGCTGAAACTGCTTATCTTGAATTAACAGAAAAATATGGTTATAAAAAAATCACTTGTGTTAAAGATGATATAATTAGAACAATTGATGATATTAATGATGAAGTAGTGGAAACATTAAAGGAAATAATAAAATGAATATAGAAGAATACAACTATGATTTACCTGAAAAATTTATAGCACAAACCCCTCTTAAAGATAGATCAGCATCTAAATTATTATTACTAAATAAAGAAAATGGTAATATAAAAGAAGACGTATTTAAAAATATAGGTTCATATTTAAAAAAAGGTGATGTTTTAGTATTAAATGATACCAAAGTTATACCAGCTAGAATTATCGGAGAAAAGATAGATACAAAAGCTGTTATCGAACTACTTCTTTTAAAAGACATAGATGGAGATATCTGGGAGTGTTTAGCAAAACCAGCCAAAAGATTACATGTTGGTACAATTATTTCTTTCGGTGATGGTTCTTTAAAAGCAGAAGTTATTGAAAAATTAGATGAAGGAATAGTACATGTTAAACTAATTTATGAAGGAATTCTAATGGAAATACTTGATAAACTTGGAACAATGCCACTTCCGCCATATATTCATGAAAAACTAGAAGATCAATCAAGATATCAAACAGTTTATGCTAAAAATATTGGTAGTGCAGCAGCTCCAACCGCAGGACTTCATTTTACTAAAGAATTACTGGAAAGTTTAGAAAAGCAAGGAGTAGAGCTCCTTTATGTAACACTTCATGTAGGACTTGGCACTTTTAGACCTGTTGAAGTTGAAGATATAACTAAACATCATATGCACAGTGAATATTATATAATGACCAAAGAAGTTGCAGAAAAATTAAATAAAGCTAAAGAAGAAGGAAGAAACATATATGCAGTTGGCACAACATCTACTAGAGTATTAGAAACAGTGGCTCATAAATATGATAAATTTACAGCTTGTTCTGGTAATACTGATATATTTATTTATCCTGGTGCTTTTGAATTTAAAGCAATTGATGGTCTTATTACAAATTTTCATTTACCTAAAAGTACTCTAGTAATGCTAGTTTCTACACTTGCAACTAAAGAATATATTATAAATGCATATGAATATGCTAAAGCACATGATTTTAGATTCTTCTCTTTTGGAGATGCTATGTTTATAAAAAAAGATATATAGGAAAAATGATTCTATATATTTTTTTAACGGAAAAACAGCCTTTATCGCTTGACAAAGATCGCTCATAATTGAGTTCATTTTCTTAATTTTTAATTAATATCAAAAGTATGTAAATTTGACATGTTTTTTCTTGTGCAGCTAGCTTATAAATGATAAAATAAATATATGGAGGATATTATGGAAAAATATGTTTATTTGTTTCAAGAAGGAAACAAAGATATGCGTAATCTTCTTGGAGGTAAAGGTGCTAATTTAGCAGAAATGACTAATATTGGTATGCCTGTTCCAAGTGGATTTACAGTTACAACTGAGGCTTGTAACAAATATTATGATGATGGAAAGGTATTAAGTGAAGAAGTAATAAGTCAAATTAAAGAAACTTTATCTAAACTTGAAGAAAAAAGTGGTAAAAAATTTGGTGATAAAACCAATCCACTTCTTGTAAGTGTACGAAGCGGAGCTCGTGCTAGTATGCCAGGTATGATGGATACAGTACTTAATTTAGGATTAAATGATGAAATAGCATCTTCATTTGCTGAAAAAATAGGTAATAAGAGATTTGTATATGATTCTTATAGAAGATTTATTCAAATGTTTGCAGATGTAGTAAAAGGTTATTCTAAGAGTAAATTTGAAACTATCATTGATGAAGTTAAAACTAAAAAAGGTGTTAAAAATGACATTGATTTAGATGAAAATGATATGGTAGAACTTACAGATTTGTTTAAAAAAGCTTATAAAGAATTTGCTGGAGAAGATTTTCCACAAGAACCATTTACTCAACTAATTGAAGCTGTTAAAGCAGTATTCAGAAGTTGGAATAATGAAAGAGCTATTTATTATAGAAGAATAAATGATATTCCATCTAGTTGGGGAACTGCAGTTAATGTTCAAGAAATGGTTTATGGTAATAGCGGAAATAATTCAGGAACTGGTGTTGCATTTACAAGAAATCCCGCAACTGGAGAAAAAGCCTTATTCGGAGAATATTTAATTAATGCTCAAGGTGAAGATGTTGTTGCGGGCATTCGTACACCAAGTCCAATTGCAACTTTAAAAGATGAAATGCCTGAAGTATATACTGAATTTGCAAATATTGCTGAAAGGCTTGAAAAACATTATAAAGATATGCAAGATATGGAATTTACTATTGAAAATGGTAAGTTATTCATTTTACAAACTAGAAATGGTAAAAGAACAGCTAAAGCTGCCATAAAAGTTGCTGTTGATTTAGTAAATGAAGGTATGATTACTAAAGATGAAGCAGTTTTAATGGTTGATCCTAAACAACTTGATGCACTTTTACACCCAACATTTACTGATAGTGCTTTAAAAAATGGTAAAGTAATTGCTGAAGGCTTAGCAGCATCACCTGGAGCAGGAACTGGTAAAATTTACTTTACTGCTAGTGATGTAATTGAAAACAAGAAAAAAGGTATTGATAGTATTTTAGTAAGACTTGAAACATCACCAGAAGATATTGAAGGAATGAATTCAAGTAAAGGTGTTTTAACTATCCGTGGCGGTATGACAAGTCATGCTGCAGTAGTTGCTCGTGGAATGGGTATTTGCTGTGTTAGCGGAGCTTCATCAATTGTTATAAATGAAGAAGAAAAGACATTAAAAATGCCTGATGGTTCTATTTATAAAGAAGGAGATTACCTATCTATTGATGGTTCAACTGGTAAAGTATATGCTGGTAAGTTAGACATGCAAGATGCATCTATTAGTGGTGACTTCGAAACATTTATGTCATGGGCTGATAGTGCTAGAGATTTAAAGGTAAGAACTAATGCTGATACACCAAAAGATGCTATTCAAGCTAGAAAATTTGGAGCTGAAGGTATTGGACTTTGCCGTACTGAACACATGTTCTTCGAAAAAGATAGAATATTTAACTTTAGAAAAATGATTTGTGCAACAACTTTAGAAGAAAGAGAAGCAGCTCTTGAAAATATCTTACCTTATCAAAGAAAAGACTTTGAAGGATTATATGAAGCAATGGCACCATATAGTGTTGTTATTAGATATTTAGATCCGCCTCTACATGAATTCTTACCTAAAACAGAAAGTGAAATTAAAGAACTTGCTGAAGATTTAGGTAAAACAGTTGAAGAGTTACATGAAGTAATTGATTCACTAAAAGAATTTAATCCAATGATGGGGCATAGAGGATGTCGTTTAGCTATAACTTATCCAGAAATTGCTAGAATGCAAACTAGAGCAGTTATTGAAGCAGCTATTAATGTATCTAAAAAAGGTATTTCTGTTACTCCAGAAATTATGATTCCACTTGTAGGTGAAGTTAAAGAACTTAAATATGTTAAAAATATAGTTTGTGAAACTGCTGATGAATTAATTAAAAATGCTGGTATTGATTTAAAATATGAAGTGGGAACAATGATTGAAATTCCGCGTGCTGCACTTCTTGCAGATAAAATAGCTGAAGAAGCAGAATTCTTTAGTTTTGGAACAAATGACTTAACACAAATGACATATGGTTTTTCTAGAGATGATGCTGGTAAGTTCTTAAGTTCTTATTATGAAAAAGGTATATTTGAATTTGATCCATTTGCTCGTATAGACTTTGATGGTGTAGGGCTTTTAATGGAAATGGGAGCTACTAAAGGTAGAAGTGTTAATCCAAAGCTTTCACTAGGTATTTGTGGTGAACATGGTGGAGATCCAGCTAGTGTTGCTTTCTGTGATAAACTAGGATTTAATTATGTATCTTGCTCTCCATACAGAGTTCCAATTGCTCGTTTAGCAGCAGCTAGATCAGCTATTTTAAGAAAACAAGGTAAATAATTTATTAAAAAAAGAATATACTATAAATATAAAATATTTATTTGACAATTGCGTTAAAATGTGGTATATTTAAATTGCGTTAGAGAATGTGCCGCTCTTGGATGGCGCGGGATATAAATTATTCCAAATGCGAAATAGAGGTCGCTTCTGGGAGATGCGACTAATAAATTATCCCAGTGAAAATGTTTTCCGCTTCCGGATGGCGCGGGGTATCAAGTGATCCCGGTCGAACATGTTAGCCGCTTATGGATGGCGCGGGTTATAAATGATTCCAATCGTAAATGTTAGCCGCTTATGGATGGCGCGGGTTATAAATGATTCCAATTGAAAATGTTAAAAACTCAAGTTAAATGCTTGAGTTTTATTGTGGCTTATGTTATAATGCAAATATCAGGTGAGGTGAACATATTTATGAAAGTAGAAACTGGATATTTATATCACATCAAAGATGTATATTTTGATGTTGTCAAAGACGAAGGTCTGATGAAAAATCATGAAAGAGGAAAAATGAGACAAACTTATTTTACCATAAAAGATGGTGATATTTTATGGTTTATACCATTAAGCACAAAAGTTGATAAGTATAAAAAAATAATTAAAGAAAAAATTCGAAAATATCATAAATGTAATTCGATTATTATTGGAATAATTGCAGAAAGTGAAACAGCTATCTTAATACAAAATGCTTTTCCAACTTTAGAAAAATACATTTCACATTATCATATAAAAAATAAAGCACCGGTAAGAGTACCAGATGATTTAAAAAATGAAATAGTTGATAACTTTAATACACTTCTTGCTTTAAAATCTCAAGGAACTAATTTATTTTTTCCTGACATAGATAAATTAAAACAAATGATGTTAGATGAACTAAAAGAAGATCTTAATTAAAGTTTTAAGATCATTTTCTTTATATAATAAGAAAGTCATCTAAATTTTATGAAAATAAATCTTGATGTGTGGCCGAACATATGATATAATTATATTATCTAAGGGGGCATGGTTTTATGAATACTTATAAAGCATATAAATTTAGAATTTATCCGAATAAAGAGCAAAAGATAATGATAGATAAAACTTTTGGATGTACAAGATTTGTTTTTAATAAATTTTTATCTGAAAGAAAAGAAAAATATGAAAAAAGCAAAATAAAATTAAGTACTTATGAACAAATAAAAGAGCTACCCGATTTAAAAAAAGAAAATAAGTGGCTTAAAGAAGTAGATTCATGTGCCCTTCAAAAAAGTATATTTAACTTAGATGATGCATTTAAGAACTTTTTTCGTGGAAATGGCTATCCAAGATTTAAAGCTAAGGGAGAACATGAAAGTTATACAACAAATAATACTTTAAATGAATATAAGAATGTTAAATATGAAAGTATAAGAATAGATTTTAAAAATAAAGTAATAACATTACCAAGACTAAAAAAAGTAGAGTTTCGAGGATACAGAAACATTAAAGAAATAGTAGGAAAGATAAAATCAGCAACAATTAGTAAAGATGCAAGCAAATACTTTGCAAGCATTCTTGTTGAAGTACCATTTACTAAACCAATCATAAATCCAACATCAATCGTGGGGTTGGACTTAGGCATCAAAGATTTTATAGTAACATCTAATGGAGAAAAACTAAAAAATGAAGTAAGAGTAAATGAAAAAAGATTAAAAGGATTACAAAAAGGCTTAGCTAGATGTAAACCAGGAAGTAAGAATAGATATAAAATGAAATTGAAAATACAAAGACTATATTTAAAAATTAAGAATGCCAGAAAACATATGATATTTAAACTTGCAAATAAAATATTAAAAGAAAGTGACATTGTAGCAGTAGAAACATTAGATGTCAAAAGTATGTATCAAGTCCATAGTATAGCAAAACACTTAAAAAACTTACCAATCGGAGATTTTCTTAGAGTATTAAAATACAAATCAGACTGGTTAGGTAAAAAAGTTATTAATATAAATAAATATTATCCGAGTAGCCAAGTTTGCAATAGATGCGAATATAAAAATGAAAGAGTAAAGGATTTAAGTGTAAGAAAATGGATATGTCCAAGGTGTGGATTTGAACATGATAGAGATGTAAATGCAAGTGTAAATATAATGTTTGAAGGATTGAAAATATATATGAAAGAAAGTATAATATAAGTAAGAACAAAAAAGATAAAAATAGTAGGGTGGCGACCATCCGAAGTTGGTCTGTAGAGAAACCAAAGGTTTCTGTGAAACAGAAAAGTGTTACCGTGAGGTAACACAGCAACTTGAATTTTGTTAGAAATTTAAGTTATGTTCTTTTTAAAATTTATTGTCATTAAACACTTGAACAAATTTAATTTTTTTTATATAATTTATATATACAATAAAGGAGATTTTTCTTATGAGTAAAAAAACCAGAATTATTATATTAAGTGTACTAGCAGTTTTAATAGTAGTGGTACTTTCTGCAAGTATTACAACTGCTTTTATGAAACCAATAGATCAAGGTGGAAATATAACTGAAGTTAGTTTATCAAGCTGTGCTAAAATAAAATTAGAAGGAACTACATCAATAAAACTAGCTAATAGTTATCCCATGAGTAGAAACAAAGGATTACAAACAACTCCATATACTTTTACAGTTACTAGTTATTGTGATAGTTATGTAGGTTTTAATCTTTATTTAGCAACACTAAGTACAAATACTTTAGCAGCTTCAAATATTCATTATATTATAACTGAAAAAGGTTCTAAAGAAGCTTTAGTGGAAGGTACACTTACAAGTTCTTTAGATGATGCAAGTAATTTTACTGATACTGAAAAAACAGAACTTAATACTGGTTTATCTGGAACTTATGGAAATATATTTAAACTTTATAATAATAAAGTTCCATATAAAGGTAGTACAACATATGATTTATACCTATTTGTAGATGAAAATGCAACAGAATATCAAAATACAACATTTGCAGCAGGTGTTGCAATTAAATCTTATGAAAGAGAAGAAGAAGTATTATTAGCAGATTATGTAAAATCACAATATACAGGTACTCAAGGAGAAAATGGTATTTATTATCATGATGCAAGCTTAACAAATGGAGCCGGAGATAGCTCATATAGATATTCTGGCGCAAATCCAAATAATTATGTATGTTTTGGAAGTAATGAGAGTACATGTCCAACAGATAACCTATATAGAATAATCGGAGTATTTGGAAATAATGTAAAATTAATTAAATATGATTATGCAACAACAGATGAATTAGGAACAGATGGAGATTATAGTAAAACATATAAAGAATGGGGAATGGATAGCACATATAAAGGTACCTATGGAGATGGAGAAAGAATAGGTGTATATTACTGGAATAACACGACGCAAACAAATACCTGGAGTGAAAGTTTATTAAATAAAACAAACTTAAATACAAATTTCATTAATAATATAGGAGAAGAATGGGCAAATAAAATAGCAACAACAACGTGGAAAGTTGGAGGAAATACATATTCAAATATATATTCAAAAACGCCATCTGTAGTATACCAAAATGAAATAGTGAATCCAGTAACGACAAATACAACAGATAATGCAACAGAATACACGGCAAAAATAGGCTTAATGTATGTAAGTGATTATGGATTTGCAGCAGAACCAAGTGCATGGACTTTAACAATTGGTAATTATAATAATACGACAGCAACAAGTACAAATTGGATGTATATGGGGCTATATGAATGGACTATTTCCCGTAGTGCGGCCAGTTCGGACGATGCGTTCCTTGTGTACTTCGATGGTCGCGTGGACGACTACGGTGTGTACGTCTACCGTGCGGTGCGGCCGTCCTTCAGTCTTTTGTCATCAGTAACTTATTCTAAAGGTGATGGTACCCAAAATTCACCAATTCGTATAAATTAGAAAGATTTAATAATTCTTTCTTTTTTTTGAATATAATTTATTGTATAATATATGTGAAAGGAAGTTTATATGGATTGGATTTTTTGGCTTGTACTTGTCATTATCTTAAGTGTAATTGAAATTGCCACAGTTAGTTTAGTATCTATTTGGTTTGTTGCAAGTGGTATAGTTGTTATGATACTTTCATTCTTTATTTGTGATGTTGCTATTGAGTCAACTATATTTGCTATACTTGGTATAATACTACTTTTAGTAACTAGACCAATTGTAGCTAAATTAAAATCAAAAGATAATGCAAAAACTAACTTGGATCGTATTATCGGAGAAGAAGCCATAGTAACTGAGGATATTACTAAAAATAATGTTGGTGAAGTTAAAGTTGATGGCAAAAGATGGAGTGCTATATCAAAGAATAAGTGCTTAAAAGGTGATACAGTAAAAGTTTTAAGAATTGATGGCGTTAAGCTAATTGTTAAGAAGGAGGAGGATTAATTTATGCCACAAATACTAATTGCAATACTTGTTATTATTGTGATAATTATAATACCTAATATTAAGATTGTGCCTCAATCAAAATGTTATGTAATTGAAAGACTAGGTTCATATCATACAACTTGGGAACATGGACCTCATTTTAAAATACCATTTATAGATGCTATATCTAATAAAGTAACATTAAAAGAAATAGTTAAAGACTTTGCACCACAACCAGTTATTACTAAAGATAATGTTACAATGCAAATTGATACAGTTGTTTATTTTCAAATAACTGATGCTAAACTTTATACTTATGGAGTTGATTATCCAATAAGTGCTATTGAATCATTAACAGCAACAACCCTTAGAAATATTATCGGAGAACTTGAACTTGATCAAACACTTACAAGTAGAGATATTATTAATACTAAAATGAGAGCAATCTTAGATGAAGCAACTGACCCATGGGGAATTAAGGTAAATAGAGTAGAAGTAAAAAATATTTTACCACCTAGAGATATTCAAGATGCTATGGAAAAGCAAATGCGTGCTGAACGGGAAAGAAGAGAAAAAATTCTTCAAGCTGAAGGAGAAAAGAAATCAAGTATTTTAATAGCTGAAGGGGAAAAAGAAAGTGCAATTTTAAGAGCTGAAGCTCAAATGATGAGTCAAATAAAGATTGCGGAAGGTAAGGCTGAAGCTATGTTAAAAATAAAGGAAGCTGAAGCTAAATCAATTAAATTATTAAAAGATGCTGGTGCAGATGAATCAGTTTTAAGATTAAAATCATTCGAAGCATTAGAAACTATGGCAAATGGTAAAGCAACTAAAATAATAGTTCCATCAGAACTACAAGGAATTGCAACATTTGGTACAACACTTAAAGAAGTTATTAAAGAAGAAAAAAAGGATAAATCTAAATAAGGTTTATCCTTTTCTAATAGTTAAATTCTAAATAATATAATTTATTAAAGTTATGTTCTTCTAGTTTTGTTTCTCCTTCATCAGCTTTGGCAACTTCCTCATTAGTTTTTAAAAAATACGTATGAAATAAATAATCTTTATCATCATTACTTACTGGATCATCCCAGGTTAAGTCTAAATGTAACCATTTATTATCTACTTTAACTGCATTCCATATATGACCTGTTGCAGAATAACTTATTTCATCTGGTGTAGTAGCTATTTTATAATTATCAAATCCCATTTTTGTTAAGAATATAGCCATTAAATCAGTATATCCATTACATGTTGCATAGCCTTCAAATAAAGGCCCATAAGCATCATAAGAAGAATATTTACTTTCTGAAGTTAAATTTCTTTCAACATCATATTTAGTATTATTTATAATATAATCATGTATTGTTTTAATCTTTTCTGTATCATTCATATTATCTTTAATTAGTTCTTTTAAAAGTTCATTAACTTTGTTATCAATCTTAATTATATTGTCTTTTGTATATAAATAAAATATTTTTAAATTGATTTCACCAGAGTCAGAAATACTTGTTTTTATATTAGTAAAGCTATTAAATGGATGAACATAATTATTTAAATGAGTAAGTATAAGTTCATCACCACTTATTGTAGTTACATCTTTTAAGCATTTTGTATATTCTTTTGGACAATAAAATGTAAAATCATCCCAACCAGAGTCAATTGCTGTATAAAAAATATTTAACATATCTTGATAAGAGTATGGAGTAAAATCATCAGTATGTTGTACATATAAATAACTTGTATTTTTACTATAGTCATTAGATGATTTAACAATTACTTCAGGCATTTTACTTATTAAGCTACTCAGTTTATCTGTGATTGGGTCTAAAAAGACAATTGTTAAAGTTATAGCTATTATTGATATAAGTGGTGTAATTATTTTCTTCATTTGTGTATCTCCTTATATATATCATATCAAAAAAAAATAAAGTAAACAATTGTTACTTCATATTTTTTATTTTTTGTGTCAATCTAGATTTTTCTCTATCAGCAGTATTTTTCTTAATTAACCCTTTGCTAACTGCTTTATCTGTATATTTTTGAATATCTTTTAATAATTTGTCTGCTTCTTCTTTGTTAGTTGCAGCAATAGCTTTTTCGCAGTTTTTAATAAGGTTTTGAACACGCATCTTTAGTTCATGATTATTATCTGTTTTTTTAGCAATTACTTTAACAGCTTTCTTTGAACTTTTAATATTTGGCATTTTTCTTTGCTCCTTCCCTTTGTTCTTTAATAATTTTAACAAATATTTGGTAGTTTATCAAGTCTATTTGTAAAAAAAGTACTATTTATTAACTTCTTTTGTGTTTTCTACCATGGTTTTAAATACATTAAATAATAATTTTCTTTCATCTTCATTTAAACTTCTTGTTTCACTAAGTAAGTTTTTCATTTTTTCTAAACTTAGTTTCTTTAAATCACTTTTATAAATATAGCCAGCTCCATATAGAATGAAGAAAAAAGTATTTACAAATTTCTTCACTTCATCTTTACTATATTTTTTAGTTAAAACATCTATTTTTTGGTGTACTTTTTTGGATGATAGTGATAATTCTCCCTCTATAAATTTATTATTCTTGATAAGCCATGAATGAATATCATGTTGATATACTTTAACAGCTTCACTTTTAATGATTTTTGTTTTACCTAAAGACTCAAAAATCATACCAACAACACTTTCACATGGATAATAGTTTAAAAGCTTCTTTTCTAATTTTTTTAACTTTTTGAAGTCTACTAAATCTTTAGAAAATCCAGGTCCATCAAAATTAAATACATAATCTATTTGATATCTTTTAAATAAATTTGCTTCCATTGCAGCTGCCATAGCAAGATTACCACCTTTTGAGTGTCCTCCGATATATACAACAAAATCAGTAGGTTTAATATTTTCTTTTAAGTAGGTAATTGCTTCTTCATGTGCTGGCACAGGATACATATAAGCCATTTTAAAGTTTTCTTCCCAACCAACAAGTTCATCTTCAGTTCCTTCAAATGCAATAAATTTAAAATGTTTTGGCACAACAATTGTTATAGCACCAAACTGAGTATTATTATTTACAAGTTTTTTGTAACTAGTAATTATATTATCTTTAAATCTTACTGAATTAGCCATTTCTTTGAATAAAGCTCTATTTTGTTCTTTAAATTTATCTTTACTTTTAAGTAAAAATCTATCTTGAGTTTTATCATATGCTTCTTTAATTGTTATTTTATCAGTTATAATACCAGAAAAATCTATATAAGATAGGGCTGTATAAATCGCAGCATCTATTTCATTAAATGGATATTCTTTAAAAGTTTTATCTTTATTTTCCTTTACATAATTTATTAAATTACTCAAAATAATCACCTACAAATATTATAAACTAAAATTAATTTAATTTAAAGTAGTCCTTTCGACAAATTATATGCATTTTGTTGTGTATAATGAATATGGTGATTATATGAGAAGGTTAAAACTAAGAAATGGTTTAAAAGGGCAAGTTATAAAACTTATTATAGTTATAGCATTTATTGTGACATCTTTTCTTGCCACATTTAAGTTTTTATATGATAAAATAGATTTAAAAATGAATAATACAACTTATATTGATTATCTTGTAAAAGATTCTTTTTCTAGTTATAACTTAAGTGATTTAAAAAGATTATCATCTACAGAGTTTTTGCTTAAGTATTCATTTGGGATTGAAAAAGTAAATACTGGTACAAATGTTGATATCGTTACTCCGGTTATAAAAGATAATACTGATATCAAAACTAATGATAAACCAACAGTTTATATATTTAATACGCACCAGACAGAAGGGTATAATAGTACTTTTTTAGAAAGTTTTAATATAAATAATACTGTTTATATTGCTAGTCATATTTTAAGTGAATACTTAAATGATTTAGGAATAGGCACTGTTGTGGAAGAAAATAGTATTGTGGATGTGTTAAACACTAATGGATGGAAATATGGATATAGTTATAAGGCAAGTAGATTGCTTTTGGAAAATGCTTATAAGAATAATCCAACTCTTGACTTTTTTATAGATTTACATCGTGATGCTGCTTCGTATGATAGAACTGTAACTGAAATTGATGGTAAAAAATATGCTAAAGTTATGTTTGTTGTAGGTCTAGAACATGATACATACGAGCCAAATTTAGCCTTAGCTAAGAACTTAAATGAACGTTTAAGGAGTATAAGTCCATCACTTACTAGAGGAGTTTTAGAGAAAAAAGGACCTGGTGTAAATGGTATATATAATCAAGATTTTAATAAAAATACAATACTTATTGAAGTAGGTGGTCAATATAATTATATCGAGGAGGTTAATAATACTTTAAAAATAATAGCTAAAGTTATTTATGAGTATTTAAAAGAAAATGAAAAAGAAAAATAATTGGTTTAAAAGGTTTTTGATTATATCTTTCATTATATTTATGGGATTATATATTTCTAGTATAAGTGGGTTTTATGAAAGTACTTTAAGTAATAAGGTCGCTTTAACAGATAAAGCTATAAAAGAATTTGAAGAAGATGTTATAAATGGCAAAAATGTTGATGTTACAACTTATGTAAATAATAAACATGTTGATTATAGTAATAAATTTACAGAAAGTGGTGAAAAGTTTAGTGAAGCTGTAACTAAAATACTTACAGAAGGTTTTAGTGGGGCTTGGGATGCCATAAAAGTACTATTTTTCTAAAAAAACGCAAAAAAAATAAAGAAATTTAAGGCTCATGACAAATTTCGACATGATGCGCACTCCGAATGTGATAGGATAGAAATCGTTTCTATGAAAGGGGGTGCGATTATGCCAGTAGAAACAAAGGAATTTATATGGCTCACTAATGATTTGGTATTTAAATATATTTTTAGTCATGAAGATATATTAATGGATTTTTTTAATTCTTATCTAGAGTTTGTAGGTTCTGATTTAAGAGTTTTAGATGCACATATTACACCACAGAAATATGTGCAAAATGATCATATTAAACTCCATGATTGTTATCTTGATATATGTGTTGTTTTATC
>ENA-ORLY01000278-ORLY01000278.1-human-gut-metagenome-genome-assembly--contig:-NODE-278-length-77104-cov-7.548548_pt1 | contig 77104 bp, 65 predicted proteins | sample MGYA00243071_ERZ508832 | MGnify/ENA primary metagenome ERZ508832 (study PRJEB26277, sample SAMN04329777) | human gut metagenome | biome: human-associated habitat | host: Homo sapiens | place: USA... | reverse complement strand
TGAATAACCTGGCAGGTTTCCCTGTCCTCATGGTAGGCGGCTCTTCTCCCCTGCGCTTTGGCGATTGCCTTTTGTTTACATTGCGGGCAGACAAAAACCTTTCCTGTTTTCGGCTTTTTTATCACAGAAAACTTCTCGCAATAGGTACAAAACACTTGTGTTTCCAGCTGATTCCTGTCATACGCATAAAACAAATAATGCGGCATGACATTTCGGTCAATCCAGTGTACCAGATTTGAGGGTACATCCGGGACCTTTTTCATTTTCTCGACTATGTCCGCATCACGTTTGCAGCGGCGCTTCTTTGCCTGCCTGTTGCGGATACCATACTGATAGACCTGCAACGCTTCCAATATTGTGATGCCACTTGTACTTTGATGGATAAAGTCCGAAACCGTAACCCCATCCGTTCCTTTATAAAAAACGCAGGATTCCCTGAATTTATAGAAACTTTCATCTGCAAGGTTCCAAAGCATGGCATCCCGCCATTTGACGTTTCCTGCGGCATCGCGCTCCAGCGTGGCAAAGGTATCCTTGCCCTGAAACACGACCCATTTTGGCATACGGTCATCTGCTTTCAGGCGTTCACATTCATAGAAGTAAACCACCAGTACCCTATGCCCGCCGAGCAGCTTGACTGCGGCAGTGACAAGGTATTTTACCCGTTCTGTGTACAGCACCCCGGCATTCAGGCTGATGGGCAGCGGAACATTGACTGCATGGCGGCAGGCTCGTTTGTCCAGTTTCATCCTGCCGCCTCCTCTGTGCCAAAGTCACCAAAGGTGAGTTGTTTTTCATCTGCGGGTTTCGGGGCTGGCTTAGGCTCTGTCTTTTTGGACTTTTCCTTTTTTCCTGCCTTGGGCGTTTTCCCATTGTAGGTCTTGGGGACAAACTTTTCTTCGGATTCTGCGTCCTCCTTGGCATCGGCATCGCGGAAATACTCCCGCGCCCACTGGTAGCAGAGTTCGTCCGGCACATCGCCGCCGAAACCGCCGCCCATAGGCTCTTCATCGTTGTCCTTCATTTCCTGCTCCAGATACTCCCGCGCCTTGCGGTTGATGTAGTGGAAGCAGTTCACCATCTTTTTCTTGGGGTTCATCACAAGACGGGCAAAAGCGGGGTCGGCCAGACACTCGGTCTGCACATCCTCCATAACGCAGAGCTTCATGTTGCGGCGGGTCAGGCGCTCGGTGTCCTGCGAGACGCGGTTCATAGATGCCTGCATCACGTCGTCATCCGACATGGCGGCAAGTCGGTCCAGCTCCTGCTGTTCCCGCAGTTTCCTCTGCGCCTGTTTGGCCTCCCATTCGGCTTTGCGCTTAGCTTCGGCAGCATCAAATTCAGCCTTTTTGCGGGCTTCTTCCGCCTCCTCCGCTTGCGGTTCCGGCTTTTGGGGTTCAACCGGCTCAAATTCTTCGCTGAAAGAATCTACGGTTTCACTGTCCGAGGATACCTCAAAAGCATCGTCCTCGGCATCACGGTTCATCATATCCATTTCAGAGAGTATACCCATTGTTCTGTCCTTTCTAAAAAAGGCAGAGAGCCACCCAACGGTAGCTCCCTGCCATAACTTTGCGCGGCATCAGGCCGCTTTTTCTTTTGTTTCTTCCTGCCGCAAAGCAAGCTGCCAGTCATCTATACCCTTGTAGGCAGTATTCCAGACAAGGCTTGTGCTTTGCAGCCCGGCTGTATGGGCAATCTGCTGGACTTTTTCGGCAGCTTCTGCCACATACTCATTCTCTAACTTGTCCATATCGTAGGCTTCCACAACCAGCTTGGTACCGTTCTGCGCCATACAGCGCAGGGCAGATTCCAAGCCGTTCAAGCTGTTCACCCCTGCCACAGCGACAAACGAGCGTCCTGTCAGGCAGTGGGCAATATCGGCTTTGAGCAGCCCTTCCGTCACATACACGGTCTTGGCAAACGGCTCGCCCACAAAATGCAGCGGGCTGCCGGAGGTCACACCATGCGGCTTACCGATTGACGACAGCCAGATATACTTGGCTCCGCTTTTGCCCGGTGGGTCATCCCTGCGGCGCAGCGGTGTGTCCAGCCGTATCTGCATACCGCAGATCAGACCGTCCATACCGACAGCCGGGAGCAGGATGCCCGCCGTGCGGCTGCCGAAGTTAATTGTCCATCGCCCGGTATCGTCTTGATAAAAGCCCGGTACGCCCTGTAAGGTACAGCCCTGCCGCCGCAGGCGCTCGGCATAGCTTCGGCACAGAAACGCAGGTGGGGTTGATTTGAACCCGAACCTTGCAACCTGTTCCTCGGTCAGCCCGCGCCGCGGTGACAGCAAGTGCGCTTTGTGCGTGGGTGTCAGCGGCAGCATGGAGAGCAGCAGCGAGTAGGTCTGGTGTATCTCCTGCGGAGTAGCGCGGGCGTTCTGCTCCGGCTTTATACCGATGCAGTCATTCACCCTTGGCCGTGGTGTGTACCGCCCCAGTGCTTCGCAAATCTCGCGGTAGGCATCGGCATTGCCGGTGCAGTTATAGCGGGCATACAGTGCCAGCATACCACCCGCCGTGCCGCAGCGGTTGCAGCGCCAGACGTTTTTGTCTGTGTTGACATTGAGCCGCCCGCGCTGATCCCCGCAAAAGGGGCAGTTCAGGTACATGCTCGACGGCAGACGGCGGCGGACGGTAAGCCCCAGCAGTTCTACCACATCGGCAATGCCAAACGGAAACGTATCGGAAGATGAGGTCATGCAAAACGGCCTCCTTCCCGGTTATCCCGCCTGTTTTTCCTGCAAGCTGTCCCATATAATGGCGGCCGCCGCGCGAAGAATGTTGTTCTCTCCCTGATAGCCTTTCACATACCAGCGCAGGCTGGCGGCACGGCGGTCGGCCACCTGTGCCAGCGTCCAGCCCTTGCAGGTGCCGCAGTCCACAATGACGTTCTGCGCCTGCTCGTAGGTCATCTGCTGGCGGATTTTCTCCACCGGGCTGCTTTGGGTATATGCAGCGGCGGGCGGTTCCTGCTCCAGCACAATGACATTCTGCGGCGGTTCTGCCGGGGTCTGTGCAGGCTGTACGGATTCCAGCACAACAGTCTTGGGCTTTTCTACAACTTCTGCCGTGACCTGTTCAGGAACAGGCATATCGTCCGCCATGATGGCATCCAGCGGGTCATTGGCCTTGATGGGCTCTTCCTGAACCGTTTTTACGACTTCCGGCTGCTTCTGCGCAGGCTCTGCGAGTTCCGTTTTTACCTGAACAGGCTTTGCAATCTCTGCTTTTGCGCCCACCGGCACCTCACTGCCGTATTCCTCGGATTCACTGCCCACATCGGCAAACTGGATGCCAAAGCCCGCATTGGAGAGCGCCGTATCCAGCGCTTCCTCCTGCGCGGCTTCCACATACAGCCCACCGGGCGTTGCATCCAGCGTGCAGTTGGCAACGTAGCTGCTCAACGGCTCGGCATCCTCGCGGTCACGGTAGACCTTGGCTTCAAAAATTGCCATCTTCTCGGTGATGCGCAGGGCGTTGAGCTTCAGCCGCCCCGTGGGGCAGGCCAGCCGGAACCACAGCTTTTTGTACCGCAGGTCAAGGCGCATCACATCCTCCCCTGTCTTGCGGGAAATTGTGCGGCGCAGGAATTTCAGCGGGTCAAAGCCGGGTACATGGTTCAGCGCGGCCACAGTAGCGTTGGTGGTGTACAGCATAGGTTCTTGATTCCCTTTCATGGGTGATTTCTCCCTTCAATTTTGTATTCAGCCGGCCTGTTGCAGCTCCGGCAGTGCGTTTCGTTCGGTGTGGTATGCCTTGCAGTACAGGCGGATACGCTCACCCAGCATGGTGTTGCGCTTGCTTATATCGGCGCGGTGAACCGCCATAAACAGAATCGCCTTATGCCCCACAAGGATGACTTTTTTCTTGGCGCGGGTCACGGCTGTATATAATAAATTACGATACAGCATGATTGTGTGTGCCTTGACGATGGGGATAATGACCGTTTCGAACTCCGACCCCATCGCTTTATGAATCGTAGTAGCGTAGGCAAGGTCAACATGCGCCAGTTGTTCCGGCGTGTAAGTCAACTTGCGGTCGCCGCCAAAATCCATCTGCACGAGCCATTCGCCCTTGCTTCCTGTGGTGATGCCGGTGATAAAGCCGAGGTCGCCATTGGAAACTTTTTCGGTGTTCTTTGTCTGCATGACGCGGTCATGAACACGGAATGTGCGGCTGCCGATTCTCACTTCTTCCTCGGCCGAGCGGAACGGGTTGACCCGTTCCCGAATGGCTCGGTTAAGCTGCTCGGAGGCTGCCTCGCCTTTCTCGCGGAACGGCGAAAGAATCTGCACGTTCTCGATGCCGCGCTCGGCAGCTTCTTTGCAGTAAATGTCTTGGATGCGCCGCGCCGTCTCGATTTGCGTCGGGCTGTCCACGAACACAAAGTCATTGCCGTAGTACAGCTTGGTGCTGCCCTCGTTGATGAACTTCGCATTGTAGGCAATCAGGCCGTCTTTCGACTGGCGGAAAATCCAATCCAGTACCGTGACAGGCACCATTCCGCTGTGGATCAGCTCGTAGAACACGTTGCCGGCGCCCACGCTGGGCAGCTGGTTCGGGTCACCCACAAGAACGACCCGCGTATGCTGACCGATGCGCTTGAAAAACTGCTGTGCCAGCCACATATCCACCATAGAAAACTCGTCCACAATGACGAGGTCGGCATCCACAAAGCGAACGCGCTCGCCATCGCCTACTTCTTCCCCGGTGCCGAGGCCCAGTGCGCTGTGCAGCGTGCGGGCTTCATCCACGCCGGTGCTTTCCGCCATGCGGCGGCTGGCACGGCCCGTGGGGGCCATGAGGGCGAACTTTCCTTTTGGATGTAGGTTCTTGAACACCTCGATAATGGCCTTTAACACGGTGGTCTTGCCGGTACCGGGCGAGCCGGTGATAATCGTCAGCCCATGCTGGAACGCCGTGCGCACTGCCTGTTCCTGCTTTTGGGAAAGCGTGATGCCCAGACTTTCGCGCACCGATTCCAGCGCAGACTCGATATTCTCGGCTACGCTGATGTTGGCAAGCCGCTCGGCAATCATGCGGGCGGTGTCGTCCTCCTGCCCGAACACGCGCGGGCTGTACAGGTACTGCTTGTAGGCAACCACTGCGCCATGCAGAATCATCTGCTGCAAGGTTTCCTGCACTTCCTCGGTGCGGACGCGCTGTTCCGGGATGGGAATGGGCGCATTGAGCAGGAGCAGCGTTTCCTTTACTAAATCTTCCGATGGCAAGAATAGGTGCCCTGATTTGCTGCGGGCATCCTCCAGCGTGTAGAGCACTGCGCCTTTGATACGCTCGGTGCTGTGCAGACGATTGTCCGTCTTGCGGACGATGCCATCCACACGCTTGAAGCCGAAGCCGGAAATCTGGCATAAATCATATGGGCATTTTTTGAGGATATCTACACATGCCGGGCCGAAGTGCTGATAGATTTTCAGTGCTGTGGCGGGCGTGATCTTGAACGGCCCCAAAAGGCTCATAAGGTTGCGCAGAACGCGGCTCTCGGCGTAGGATTCCTCAATGTCCTTGAGTTTTCCCTCGGTGATGCCGCGGATTTGCAGCAGCTTTTCCGGCTCGTTGTCAAGGATATTCAGGGTGTCCGGTCCGAACGTGGCAACAATGTCCTCTGCTGTCTTGGGACCGATGCCCTTGATAAGCCCGGAACCCAAGTATGCCAGCAGACCGTCCGCTGTCTGCGGAACGATTTCCTGCCACTGCTCGACCTGCAGCTGATACCCGTACTTGCTCTCGACCCACTCACCGTCCAGTTCCAGCTCCACCGCCTTGGTGCGGGGCAGTTCGTACCCCACCGCCGTAAAGCGCAGCATACGGTCGCCGTAGTAGCGGCCGTTGCAAGCCTGCGGCGGGATGCGCGGATCACTGGTTTTGACAACGATGATGGAGAATTTGTTTGCTTCGTTGTAAAAAATCGTAGATTCGTAGGTGACACGGCAGCCGGTAATGCCGCTGTGTTCCTGTTCACTGTCGTGCATAGGCACGCTCCCTTCTTTGTCAGGCGGCTTCGTCCGCCGATTTTGCCTTGATGCTGAACCGCCGCGATTCCGATACCGTGACGTACTCGTCATAAATATCCGGGTGCAGCAGCTTCAGCTTTTGGAGGTTGTCTTTCGTGATGCCTGTCCGGCTGACGGGGTTGTAGCTGATTGTGTACTGTGTACCTCCGTACTCCCCCATCGCCATGCAGCTGCCGTCCAGTTTGGCAACCATCTGACCTTTCAGCCGCTGCATTTCTGTGTCCAGCGTTTTTGCCTGCGTTTCCACTTGCTGCTTTTGCTCCTGTAAGCGGAGATACCGCAGCATGGTAGCAGACAGGTCATTGTCCAGCTGGATGGCAGGAATCGTCTTATCCGCAGCACCTAAGCGGCGGCGCAGGCTTTCGAGAATCAGACTGCCGTCCTCGGTGTAGGGCGGCGGGATGCGGGTCAAGATGTGGTCGTGCCAAAACTCGCGTTCCAGATAGACCATTTCCTGCTCATATTCCCGGTCACGGTACAGGTGGCGGATAATGACTTCGTCCTCATTGTTGCCGTAGAGACAGCAATAGAAGATTTCGTCCATGTCCATGACGGCCATGTAGTGCCGCCCCTGTGTCTCGTAGTAGACAGGAACACATTCCTCGCCGTCCTTCCACCAGTGGTCTTTTGCGTTGTAGTTGGTCGTTTTGATTTCCAGCAGCGCAATTTTTCCGTTTGGCAGGCGAACAAAGTAGTCCACATCTGCCAGCATAAAGGGATATTGCGGGTGCTGGAACATCTTCTTGATTTGGAAAACTTCCAACCCGGTTTTCTTGGTGAATATCTGGGCAACCAGTGGTTCCAGCAGATGCCCCATTTCCAGTGCCACCCAGTTGCCTGCATCATCGACAGCCAAAGCGATGTTCAGCTTGTCATCGTACAGATCGCGGGCGGTTCGGAACGGAGAAATGCCGAGGATCGCGGCGACATCGCTGCCGCCTATCCCCCGCCTGCGGTATGCCAGCCATTCCTGCTCGGTGAGGTTTTCGGTGCTGACCAGCACCTTGGGTTCCTGCCGTATGTGCTCCGGCATCTTCAGCCCCTCCTCTCGCGCCGGAGATAGGGACGCTTGGGCCGGGTGCGCACATTGTACAGCCGATACTGCAAATTGCGTGGGATGGGTCTTGCCTTGCGCGGGCGCGTGATGCGCCGTGCGATTGCCTTGGGTCTTACCTGTTCATTCATTTGGTGTTCCACCTTTCCTATATAAAATGTATTTCTCAAAGCCTGGCGGCTCTGAAACAAAATAAAAAAGCGAGAATGACTGCAGGCAATGCCTGATGTTCACGGCAAACCGCGAACCACGATCATTCTCGCTATGGTTGGGTGTTTTCACCCCGTATAAAAAGAAAAGTGCCGGCAGCGTCCGCCCGATATGGGCAGGACAGGGCTGCTGGCACGAATTACAAACTTAAACAACGTGTGCGCAAGGCACAAAAATCATTTACAGGTGGAGTATAGCACAAGAATGTCCGCCCTGTCAAGATGGTGAGATTTTGCATGATAAAAGCATGGTGCCCGCATTACATCCGCGCAGCTTTTGTATATACCATCGTTGTTTTTCCTATTAAAATTAGAATACAGCAAGATTTATTCCTTAAATCGATGCTGTCACGCGCGCGAAGAAAATCTGACACTATAAAGGCAATAGGAGGCATTTATTATGCAAGATCCCGAAAGTGTACCCATTCATCTGAAGCTGACGCTTTCCATTAAAGAAGCATCTGAATACAGCAATATCGGCATCAACAAAATTGATGCTATGCTCAAACAGCCCAACTGTCCTTTCGTGTTGTATGTAGGGTCAAAGAAATTGGTCAAGCGCAAGGAATTTGAAGCCTACATCAGCAGCAAGCTGATTATTTAAGAGAGGTAATGCCGTTGAAAATAGGGATTTCATGTGCTATAATTTCAGTATCGCGTTGGATTCCCGCTTTGAAAAGGAGTCCACTATGGGTAAAAACCTAAAGCGGAAAGAATGCGGAAAAGGCATACGCCAAAGAAAGGACGGGTTATATTCCGCAAGATGCTATACCAAAGATGGGGAACGGCGAGAAAATACTGCAAGTCGCTGCCCGAAGCCAAGCAAAAGAACCCCACAACCGCCGGCTATATGCTCTGCTGTTGGAAACCGGGCTGCGCACGGGTGACTGATTGGTTTGATTGGGGCCGCCATCCATTGGGAGAAGCGTACTCTTACCGTCCAAAAATGAGGGGGCAACCCCAAAATCAGACAACATAAAATAACGATAATAAAGGAGATTTTTGGAATATGAAATTAGGTATCGTGGGCCTTCCTAATGTAGGCAAATCCACCCTTTTTAATGCGCTGACCAGCACACAGAACGCGCAGGCGGCGAACTATCCTTTCTGCACCATTGAGCCGAACTCCGGCATTGTGCCGGTGCCCGACCCGCGGCTGGACAAGCTGGCCGAGATTTGGGAGACCGACAAAAAGACGCCTGCCATCGTGGAATTTGTCGACATTGCAGGTCTTGTCAAGGGTGCCAGCCAGGGCGCCGGCCTGGGCAACAAGTTCCTGGGCCACATCCGCGAGTGCGACGCCATCGTGCACGTGGTGCGCTGCTTTGACGACGACAATATCATCCATGTGGTCGAGGACGTGAACAAGCCCGAGAGCGTTGACCCCATCCGCGACATTGACGCCATCGACCTGGAGCTGATTTTGGCCGACCTGGAGGTCGTAAGCAACCGTTTGGGTCGCCAGCAGAAAGCTGCCAAGACCGGCAATAAGGCCGCAGCCGCCGAGGCTGCCTGGCTGGCCGACCTGGCTGCCTGGCTGGAAGCCGGCAAGCCCGCCCGCAGCTTCGCCTTTGACGAGAGCGACGACGCTGTGAAGGCCACCCGCAAGGAGCTGGGCCTGCTCTCCGCCAAGCCGGTCATCTACGCCTGCAACGTGGGCGAGGACGACCTGCTGGGCGGCTTGGACGAGAACCCCTACTATCCCCTGGTCGCCGCCCGCGCCAAGGAGGAAAACGCCCAGGCTATCCCCATCTGCGCCAAGACCGAGGAGGACATTGCCGGTTCCACCCAGGAGGAAAAAATCGCGTTCCTGCAGGAAATGGGCATTGAATCCACGGGTCTGGACAAGCTTATCAAGGCCAGCTACGAGCTGCTGGGACTCATCAGCTTCTTGACCGATGGCAAGAAAGAATGCCGCGCCTGGACCATCAAGCGCGGCACCAAGGCCCCCCAGGCAGCCGGTAAGATCCACAGCGACTTCGAGCGTGGCTTCATCCGTGCGCAGGTCATCGCCTACAAGGACCTGGAGGACGCCGACTTCAACTACGCCGCCGTCAAGGCCAAGGGCCTGCAGCGCACCGAGGGCAAAGAGTACGTTGTCAACGACGGCGACGTGATCGAGTTCCTGTTCAACGTGTAAAATTGGAGATACAACGATGATTATTGGCATTATGGGCGCTATGCCCGACGAAGTGGACCAGCTGTGTGCCCAGCTGGCCGATGTGACCAAAGAGAACTACGCCGGGGTGGAGTACCACTGCGGCACCCTGCAGGGCAAGCAGGTGGTGGTGTGCTGCGCCGGTATGGGCAAGGCCAACGCCGCCAGCACCGTGCAGGTGCTTTGCACAAAATATAACATTGATAAGTTGATTTTCAGCGGCATTGCCGGCAATATGACGAGCAAAATCGGCATCGGTGATGTCTGCGTGGGCGAGACCGTGGTCTACCACGACGCCGAGCTGAGCATGATTGCCCAGAGCGCCCCGTTCCAGACCGAGTACCACGGCGACCCCGCGCTGGTACAGGCCGCGCTGGATGCCTGCGAAGCCTGCGGTGTGAAGGCCATTGCGGGCAAGATTGCCACCGGTGACACCTTTGTAGGTGACGCAGCTACGAAGAAAACCATCGAGGAAAAGTGCCACCCCGACTGCGTGGAGATGGAAGGCGCTGCCGTGAGCCAGATCGCCGGCCGCAACGGCGTGCCCTGCGTCATCCTGCGCGCCATGAGCGACAACGCCGACGAGAGCGGGTATGAGGTGCTGGTGGTCAAGCAGTTCAGCATTACCGAGTACGTCAAGACCGCGACGGAAATTGTGACGCGGATGATTGAGAGCGTGTGATTTGATGTAAGGCGTAGTGTAGGGGCGAACATTGTTCGCCCGCGGGCGGATATGGAATCCGCCCCTACGGAATTTGCACGCCATTTTCCTTACGCTCGTAGGGGCCGATTCTATATCGGCCCGTTGTACCTGCGTTTGCCGCGCCGTTAGTGGGCGCATACTGTGCGCCCCTACATCAACAACAGCATTATGCTGCCGGTACTGTTTATGCAGTCTACCCAACAGTTGTCCTTTCCATAATGGTGGGTATCAAACATCAGTAATCAAGCAAAGTCTTAAGCAACAACGCGACTGGTTTTGAAATATAGCTTAACAATGCTGATAATATGATACAGAAAATGAAATATACGATGAATGTAAAGATTGGATGCCAAGCATATAGAATTGCACGCGGAATAATTACAATAACTAATAGTACATGGTGGATAAGAAAAATACGATAACTTTGCTTTGAAAAAAGGCGTATGAATAAGCGTATGGAATATGGAAGCTTTTTTAAGTATTGGGCAGAAACACCAGCAAATAGTATTATAAAAATGGCGGAGAAGAAAGCTATGTATTTTGTGGGTACATATAATAATGCAAGGACTCCACATATGACTCCGCAGAATACAAGTTGTTTACAATTGTACTTACGACCGAAAAGCTGTGAAAGCAACATGCCAACCCAAAACACAAAGGCTTGTCCCAATACCATGTGATTACCATCGTATGGCAAACACAAAGAAGGCCCAATAAGCCAAAATAGAAAAAGAATAGAACCACCAAAGAACGTCCTTTTGTTAGGCGAAACGAAATAACGAAAAATAGGGAACAAAAAATATAAAATGAGTAAACATCCTAAAAACCATTCGCCAATTTTATAAAACGTAGAGGTGAACTGTTGCATGTAGCCGTCAACCCCTATAATAGAAAAGATGAGTTTCCATTTTGGGACTGAGGCATTATTTCCATGCAAGACTTCTCCATAGACAAATAAAGAAAAAAATATCACCCAAAAATCCGGATAAATCGCTAAAATTCTGCCTTTTACATATTCCTTTAGATTCCACCTGTTTTGCCAACGGTGGGTTAAGCTTGCCCCAGAAAGCAAAAAGAATAAATTGACCCCAATGCTTCCCCAAAAGCTAAACATTTGGAGTATAAATGGAGAAAAATGGATATATCCAGCTGTATTTGATTCAATAATGAAATGGTACACAAGTATAAATATTGCGGCTAAATCTCTTGAGCAATCCAACTCAATAAGATAGTTTTTATCAGATGATCCTGTTCCCATAATTAACCTGCCGTTTCATAAAGCTCATAAGCAGTTTCAAAAGTAATTTGTCCAAACAATCACTTTGGAAGATTTCAGAGAAATCATCCGTTTCTTTTTTACATTTCCTACAAAACACAAAAAATCCCGCAGCTGGTTATAGCTGCGGGAATTTTTATTCTTCCTCAAACTCCAAGTACCGTTTGGGGTCCCAGTGGCAGGCGGCGGCCATGTGGTTTAACAGGGTGTCGCCGGGGGTCAGAGTATCCAGCAGCAGGTCCTCGGCAATGCGGCCGTTGTGCAAAATCAACGCACGGTCGAGGAAATGGTCCACGTCCTCGATATAATGGGTCGAGAGCAGCAGCGTTTCGCCGCCGGTGAGGGTGGCGCTCATCAGCTTGATGAAGTCCCGCCGTGTAAAGGGGTCCTTGCCCAAAAACGGCTCGTCCATCAGGTAGTAGGGCACCCGCTTGGCAAAGCCCGCGGCCAGCTCCACCCGGGCGCGCTGGCCGGTGGAGAGATGCCCGATGACGTCCGACCCGTGCAGGCTGAAAAACTCCAAAAACTTCGCGTACCGCGCGGGGTCAAACGCCGGGTGCAGGTCGGCCAGCAGCTGGCCGTAGGCGGCCACCGTCAGCGCGGGGTAATAGCTGCCCTCGCCGGTGATGTAGCTGATGCGCCCATACTGTTCGCCCGCCGGTCTGCCGTCCAGCAGCGCCGTGCCCTTGTGGGGCAGCAGCTCGGCAATGCAGCGCAGCATCGTTGTTTTTCCGGCGCCATTCTCACCCAATACGCCCACGATCTGCCCGTCCGGCACGGTGAAGTCCGCCCCCAGCAGGCCCACGGTCTGACCATGGCTGCGGTAGGTCTTTTGCAGATTTTTTACCTCGATCATAGCCGTTTCTCCCTGTCCTTCTCGTAAAGTTCGTAGTTCATATAGTGGTGCGCGGGCCAGCTGTAATAGTTTTCGCCCAGCTGCCCGCCCCAGTCGCGGTCGGCGCCGTTGTCCAGGCGGCCGCGGTAGCGCGGGGCGCTGCCGTCCAGCGGGTAGACGACCAGCAGCGTGCCTGTCTGGTAGATGTTGTAGCTATTTTCGGCGTTGGCATCGCCCACGGTGGTGTATTCGGGCGTAGCGATGAGCAGCGCGTCACCGGCGGTGTTCAGCACGGCGTCCTCGGCGTTGCGCATGTAGAGGTCAACGCTGTTCAGGTCGATGTTGCCCTCTATGGAGAGGCTTTTGTTCAAGATAAACTTGCCATCCTGCACACGCAGGGCCACAAGCGTACTGCCGTAGTCGACTTTCAGCACCGCGTCGCGGTCGGTGGTGCGGGGCAGCACGGTCACCGAAAAATCGCCCTTGCCGCCCTCGATGCCCAGCTCGATATGATCCACCTGCTCCCCCGCCGCGTTGACGAGGTCGGCGCAGGCCTTGTTCAGCGGGTCAAGGTAAACGCAGAGCGTCAGGCCGTCGTCCATGGGCAGGCCGCAGACCACCTGTCGGGCGTTTTCGGGGCAGTAGAACGGTTCCAGCGTGCCGAACTCGGTGGTGGCGCAAAGCACGTCGCGGTCGCCGACTTTGCCGTCGGCAGGCAGAGCGGCGATATCGTCATAGCTGATGGGGTTGGCCTTGTACAGCCCGGCCTTGCGGTCGGCAACGGTGTACCGCCAGGCAAGGCCCCGGCCGTCGCCCAGCGAGAAAATTTGCCCGGCAATGTAGCGGTAATCGGTGTTGGTATCCTCCACTTCGTCGGAGAAATCGGCCGTGTAATCATAGCTGGCGCCGGTGCGGTCCAGATAGGTGGGCGGCACCTCGGCGTTGGCGCTTACCGAGATGGGCGCATCCAGCACCACATCCCGCAGGGCCACGCGGAGAACATCGCTGCCCATGCTGATTTCGGCCATCACGCGGAAGTGGGACGCGGTGCTTTGCATCTGCCAGTTGTCGTCATACACCTGTACGCGCTGGGCGGCGGCGTTTACTTCGTCGCGCGTTTCCGGCGTTACAGCGTAAAAAGTCGTGTGAGATGCCCCCCACGCACTGTAGCGGTACCGGTCATCGCTCTCGTCGGGGTCAAGGGCAAAGCTGGTGTCCAGGTAGCCATCGTGCAGGTCCCAGTAGGTGTGGGCGGTGTCGAAGTAGCTCTGGCCGCGCATCGTGAAGCCGCGCAGGGCGGCGGGGTCGCCTGCCAGGTCGGTGAGGGTGATGTCCAGCGCGCTGCGCCAGCTCAGCAGCACCCACAGGGCACCGGCGGCGAGGATGGCCGCCGATAGGGCGACAGCAATGATAAAGTTACGCAGATAAGTAGATTTTTTAGCTTTCGTTTCTTTCATAGCAGGTCACTTCCCTTTCAGCAGGTTTCACCGCGGCGGATGCTGCGCACTGCCCACCACACGGTGAGGACGGCCAGCACGGCGGCGAGAGCCATGGCAACGTTGCGGCTTGCAGAGGTGAACATCCACGCGGGGTGCTGCTCAACGGTCACCAGGTAGAAGCACTGCCAGGCGCACAGCCCGCCGACGGCGAACACGGGCAGCTTGCGCCAGCCGCGCACGGTGTCCAGCGCGGCCAGCAGCAGGGCGGACAGGGCCAGGATGCCCAGCAAGATCACCAGCTGCAAGGGGCGGCGCGGCAGCAGGCGGGAAAACAGGTTGTTGGCGACGACCTGCTCGTACAGGTTGGCGGGCGGCAGGGCCGCGCCGTACAGCTTGCGGGCCAGGTGGACTTCCAGCGCGGTGATGGGGTAAAATTCAACGATGTACCACACAAACTGCCAGGCGGTAAAGACGACCTCGGCGGCGGCGATGGTGATGGCCTTGGCCCCGAACTTTTGCCCCGGGGTGCCGGGCAGCGTAGCCCAGGTGTACCCGCTGCGGGCGCGGCGGCTGTTGTGGGTGGCCAGCCCTGCCGCCAAACCGGTAAGCAGATAAAACCCAAGATAGGCAAAAATTTGCATGGTATCGTAATAATTGGACGCGAGTCCCATGCCGGCAGCGCCTTGCCAGCAGATGTGAAAGACCACCAGCGCCAGCTGCTGGGCGGCGAAGATGCCCCACAGCGCCAGCAGGCTGCGCCGCGCCAGGCGGAAGTTCCACGCGGCAAGGGTGAGGGTGTGTTTCATAGCGGACCTCCTTGTGTTGTGTATTATTGTTGTAATACGCTTACGGTACAAAAAAAGTTTTCGTTAGTCCTCGTCGCCCCAAAGGTCGCTGACCAGGGCGATGACCTTTTTGTAGCTGAGCCGGTTGGCCTTGGCCTGGGTGACGAACTGCTCCACCAGGCCGCGGGTCAGTTCCTCGCTGATTTGTTCCCGCAGGGCGGGGGTCAGCCGGACAAAGCTGCCGCTGTTGCCATCGGTGACGACATAGCCTTCTTCGGTCATCAAGCGGTAGGCTTTTTGGGCGGTGTTGGGGTTGATGCCGGTCTGGGCGGCCAGCTCGCGGCGGCTGGGCATGGGGTCGCCGTCCTGCACGGTGCCTAGCAGGATTTGGCGTTTCAGGTACTCGGCAATTTGCTGGTATACCGGCGCGCGGTCGTCAAACCGGAGATTGCTGAGGTTGACCAAGCTGTCTCCTCCTTTCCTGGGAAATTGATGGTTTATGTGTATTATAGGCGTAGTACAGCAATTTGTCAAGGGGAATTTTTGAAAATTGTTGCTCACTTGAATGGCTCCCCTTGAGGGGTGTCTCCCCGCTGTGCGGGGAGATGTCGCAAAGCGACAGAGGGGCCCGGCCGCGTAAGCGGTCCCGCGTCAGCGGGTGAGGGGTGGCCCATGTGCAGAGTAGTTGCATCCACACAAATGCGGTCGGCTAAAGTAGCCACCCCTCAGTCACCTTCGGTGACAGCTCCCCTCCAGGGGAGCCCTTATAACGTGCAACAAATTAAAAAATCCCGCCAGCCATTTCAGCCAGCGGGATATACTTATTCTATATTTTACGTCTTACCGTTCCATTTTCCAGTAGCTTACACTGTACGGTGCCAGCTCGCTGCCGCCGCCGAAATCGTGCGGGGCGCCGGTGATCATGTCCACCGCCATACCACAGCCGGCGTCAAAGTGGGCGGTAAAGGGGTTGCCGTCGGCGTTGATGGCCACCAGCACGCGCTCGCCGTCAGCGTAACGCTCAAAAATCAGCTGCTTGGGCTGCACCAGCACATTGCGGTAGCTGCCATAGCACAGGGCCTTGCTTTGGGTGCGGGCGTGGGCCAGCGCGGTGATCCAGGCGGTCAGGTCGTTGGATTCGGGGCGCTCCACGGCGGGGCGCAGGGTAGGGTCACCGTTGCGTTTGTCGCCCTCCATCCCCCACTCGCTGCCGTAGTAGACGGCGGGCACGCCGGGCATACCAAACAACAGGCCGTAGACCGGCTTTAAGCAGTTTTTATCCGTCAGAATCGTAGCGATGCGCGTCACATCGTGGTTATCCACAAAGCTCAGCAGGTGCTTGCCGGTGTACAGGCACCACTGCTCGCTGCCAAACTGGCGGTTCAGGCTGTAGCTGATCTCGTGCATGTTGCCGGTGTTGAAGCTGGAATACAGCCCCTTGTAGCACTCGTAGTTGGTCACGCTGTGGCAGGCGTGGTCGTTCATCCAGCGGTTGTAGTCGCCGTGCAGGGTCTCGCCCACCAGGACGAAATCCGGCTTGATGCTGTTGGCCAGGCCGCGCAGCTCGCTCAAAAAGCCCAGGTCCAGGCAGTAGGCCACGTCGAGGCGCAGGCCGTCGATGTCGTAGTCCCGCACCCAGTTGCGCACAGCGTCGAACAGATAATTTTTCACGTCAGGATGCTGTAAATTCAGCTTGACCAGCTCGTTGCAGCCCTCCCAGGCCTCGTACCAGAAGCCGTCGTTGTAGTTGGTGTTGCCGTCAAAGCTGATGTGGAACCAATCTTTGTAGGGGCTGTCCCACTTTTTCTCCTGCACGTCCTTGAACGCCCAAAAGCCGCGGCCCACGTGGTTGAACACGCCGTCCAGCAGCACGCGGATGCCAGCCGCGTGCAGGGCTGCGCAGACCTGCTTGAGGTCGTCGTTGGTGCCCAGGCGGCGATCGACCTTGTTGTAGTCGCGGGTGTCGTAACCGTGGGCGTCGCTCTCGAACAGAGGGTTGAACAGCACGCAGGTCGCGCCCAGCGCCTTGATGTGGTCTACCCAATCCAGCACCCGCAGCAGGCGATGCTGGTCGGCCTGGGATGGGTCGCCGTCATTTTGCAGCGGCGCCCCGCACAGGCCCAGGGGGTAGATCTGGTAAATTACAGCTTCATCGTACCACATGTTTTTTTCTCCTATTATCGTTTATTTTTTGTTTGTTTCGTTGGAATGATGCTTGCCTTGCGGTTGTAGAGGCCGATGCTTGCATCGGCCCATTGGGGGGCGTCGAGGACGCCGCCCCCTGCAAACCAATTTGCATGAATCTGCTTTTAATGCAAAAACTTCAACTTTTTCTTCAAAATCAACCTATAATACCGGGTCAGCGCACCGACCGCGCGGTCGCAGAGCCAGAAGGAGAGGTTGCCGGCAGCCAGCAGGGCGGCCAGCATACCAACACCGTCGGCCAGCAGCTCATCCAGGATAGCAGGGCCTAGCAGCGCAAAGAGCAGCAGGTAAACCAGCACCGTGGCCCCGTTGAACACTGCGAACTTAATGACCCAACGCAGCAGCGTACTTTTTATCCGTGCCAATTGCTGGCGCAGCACAGGATAATAGCCGATGACGAACACGTAAAAGAACGCCAGCTCCAGCTCCGGCACCAGCAGCACGGACAAAATCGACACAGTAGCGTACAAAAGCAGGGCGTACTTGGGGCCGTACTCGTCCAGCACGGGGATGAGCAGGAACGCGGCCAGCATCGGCGCGGCGTAGGTGCCGATTTGCAGCGCCGCGCCCACCAGCAGCAGCACGACCGACAGCGCCCCCAGCACACCGCAGAGGGCGATTTTTTGGCTTTCGGTCTTGCGCATGGCAGTTTCTCCTTTGGGATTCCTTGGGCGTTTGGATTTACCGTGTTCAATTATAGCCGATTTGAACTAATTTTGCAAGTCATTCATTTGAGAAACTGTACAAAATGTGTAACCCTGCTCCCGGAACCAGGCGATCATGTCAGGCAGGGCTTTCACGGTCTGGCCGGTGGCTTTGGTGTCGTGCAGCAGCACCACGCAGGTGTCGCGGCCGTCGGCGTCCCGCCGGATATTGCGCAAAATTTGTGCGGCGTTCGGGTGGCTGGCGGTGGCGTCCTCGGCGCAGACGTTCCAGTCGATCCAGTGCAGGCCGCGCTCCTCGGCCTGGGCTTTCAGCCGTTTCATGATGCCGCTGCCGCCGTATTTGTGGCTGACCGTGTTGGTGCTGCCGCCCGGAAAGCGCAGCCAGGTCAGGGAATCGGCATCCACGTAGGGGCTGATGGCCTGGCGCAGCTGCTTGATGTCCTGCCAGAAAGCATCGGTACTGCGATAGATTTTGCTGTACTGGTGGCTGGCGCTGTGCAGGGCGATCTGGTGGCCTGCGGCGGCGATGTCGGCAATTTTATCCAGGTGCGCTTCGTTGGCATCCTGGGCACAGACGAAAAAGGTTGCTGGTACGTGCTCTTTTTCCAGTATATCCAGAATTTCCGGCGTGTGGGCGCTGGGGCCGTCGTCAAAGGTAAGGCAGACGATTTTGGGCACGGCGGTCTCCCCTGTCGCGGTGGCCGAGACGGCGGCAAAGCAATCGTTGGGGGTGGAGGTCTCGGCGTACTCGGTGTGATACAAAAGATGCACCACCGCCGCCAGCACTGCCGCCAGCAGCCCCAGCACCAGAAAAACGAACAGATCTTGCGGTACAGTTTTCCCTTTTTTGTTGCGGCGCATGGTATCCCCTCCCTTGGTTTGGTGATGTATATGCAGGTGGGGACGAGATTATGTTTTACTTGCGGCTTCCGGTGTCCCGCCGCCTTGCGGCAACCTATAAAGAAAGACCTGCCGCAAGTTGGCAGGTCTTGAAAGCTGCTATTAAAATCAAATTTTGGCTTCTTTAAAAGAGGAAATCCGCTTCCGCCACAGCCGGGGCGAAAACAGCGCCAGCATGGGGTACAGCTCCAGTCGTCCTGCCAGCATGTCAAAGCTGAGCAGCAGCTTGGCCGGGGCCGAGAAGTCCGCGAAGCTGCCTATGGGGCCGACCATTTCAAGACCCGGGCCTACGTTGTTGAAGCAGGTCAACACCGCTGTAAACGTCGATACTATGTCGAATCCATCCAGTGAAAGCAGCAGCACCGACAGGGTGAGCAGCAGCATGTAAATGTTGAAGTAGTTGTGTACGCCGCGCAGCACTTTCTCGTCCAGGGGCTTGCCCTCAAAACGGACGGTGGTGACGGCGTGGGTGTGCAGCATCTTGTTCAGGTCTTGCTTGGCCGCCTTTAAAAAGATGATGACACGCGAAATTTTAAGACCGCCCGCCGTCGAGCCCGCGCAAGCGCCGCAGAACGTGAGGATGCAGAGGACGATGCGGGAGTAGGTCGGCCAAAGGTTGAAGTCCGCCGACGCATAACCCGTGGTGGTGATGATGGACGACACCTGGAAGAACGCCGTGCGCAGCGCCGTGCCGACGTTGTCGTACAGGTGCAGGATGTTGAGGGTGATGGTGACCGTGGAGAAGCCCACGATGCCAAGGTAGGTCAGCATTTCCTCGGAGCAGAAGGTATCGCGGAAACGACGCAGCAACAAGAAATAATACAGGTTAAAGTTGATGCCGAACAGCAGCATGAATACGCCGATGACGATTTCAAAGTACGGATTATTGTACGCCCCCACGCTGAGCCCCTTGTTGCTGAAACCGCCGGTGCCCGCCGTGCCGAAGGAGTGGATGAGCGAGTCGAACACCGGCATGCCGCCTGCGCAGAGCAGGATGACCTCGATGAGGGTCATGGCGAAGTAGATGGCATACAAAATCTTCGCACTATCGCTCAATTTGCTGGAAATCTTGCCCACCGTCGGGCCGGGGACCTCGGCGCGCATCAGGTGCATGGCGCGGCCGTCGGTCATGGGCAGCACCGCCATGGCAAACACCAGCACGCCCATGCCGCCCACCCAGTGGGAAAAGCTGCGCCAGAACAGCGTGCCGTGGCTCAGGGATTCCACGTCGGTCAGGATGGTGGAGCCGGTGGTGGTAAAGCCAGAAACGGTCTCGAAGAAAGCGTCAATAAAGGACGGTATTTCGCCGGAAATCACAAAGGGCAATGCGCCGAAGGCACTCATCAGCACCCAGACCAGCGCCACGATGGCCAGGCCGTCGCGGGCAAAGATGGTGGTGTTTTTGGGGGTCTTGCGGCTGGTGATGAACCCCAGCACCGCCAGCAGCGCGGCAGGCAACAAAAATGCAGGCAGCAGATACCACTCGTCGTAGAGCATGGCGCAGATCAGCGGGAAAAGCATCAAACATGCTTCGATTGCAAAGATGCGGCCCAGCACAAAGGCAACCATTCTATAATTCATGCCGGCGCCCTCACTTTACGATGTCGCGCAGGGCGTGCAGAGTGGTGTCGGTGGTAACGATCACCACGTCGTCGCCCTCCTGCAGGGCGTCTGCACCGGAGGGAATGACCGGCGCACCGTTCTGCCGCACGATGCCGGCCACCAGCAGACCCTCGCGCAGGTTCAAATCTTTTAACGGTACACCGATGAAAGGCAGGCCGGGGCCGACGTTGAACTCCAACGCTTCGACGCGGCCGCCCACCAGGCGGTGCAGGGTCTTGATGTTGTCAGAGTCAAAACTATTTTGCATCGCACGCACGTAGCGGGCAATGGTCTCGCTGGTCACAGCGGCGGTGGAGACCACGCTGTCCACAAGGCCCTTCTGGTTAGCCAGGTCGGCAAAACTGGGGCGGTTGATCTTGGCGACCACCTTGCAATTCGGGAACTGGTTGGCGTACATGGCCAGGATGATGTTCGTTTCGTCCAGGCCGGTCAGGGGCACAAAGGCGTCCATTTCACTGATGCGTTCCTCGCTCAACAGCTCGCTGTCGGCGCCGTCGCCGTGGATGACCAGCACGCCGGGGAACTTTTCGCTCATGGCCTGGCAGCGGGCGGCGTTGGAATCGATGACGGTCATCCGCTTCTGGATGTCCTGCAATTCTTTGACGAGGTAGTACGCGATGCGGCTGGCGCCGACGATCATGATGTTGTTGGCGCGGGCCTTGAAGATGTTCAGCTTGCGGAAGAAGCTTTCCAGCTCGCGGGCGCTGGCGGTCAAGTAAATCTTGTCGCCTTTTTGCAGCACCGTAGCGCCGGTGGGGATGATGGTCTGCTGGCCGCGGGCGACCGCGCAGATCAAAATTTTAACGCGGATGTTGCGGTACAGGTCGCTCAGCTGCAGCCCCTCCAGGGGGTTGCCCTCGTTGACGCGGTACTCCACCAGCTCAAACCGCTGGCGGCAGAACTGCTCGCGCTTGATGGCGCTGGGGAAACGCAGCACGCGGGCGATCTCCCGCGCGGTGGCCTTCTCCGGGTTGACGACCATGGAAAGGCCCAGCTCCTCGCGCATAAAGTGGAGCTGCTTCTCGTACTCCGGATTACGGATACGCGCAATAGTGTGCGGTGTACCGAGCTTTTTTGCCACAAGGCAGGCCAGAATATTGGTCTCGTCGCTGGAGGTGGTGGCGATGAGCAGGTCGGCGCCATCCTCAAAGGCGTCCTTCTGGATGTCGTAGCAGCCGCCGTTGCCCGCCACACCGCGGACGTCGTAGATGTTTACGAGGCTCTCGATCAGGTCAGAATCCTGGTCGATAACGACAATATCGTGCTTTTCCGCCGCGAGCTGTTCCGTCAGGACGCGCCCGACCTTGCCCGCGCCTACAACCACGATTCTCATAGTGTTTCTCCTTTTGTTTCAGGCAGAAGTGGGCCAAAAGTGTATACTTCCACAGTAGTAAGCTCATTATAGCAAAGCGGCAGAAAAATGCAAGCGGCAGTGGGATGTTTGGCGGTTTTTGTGCGAATTGGGACAGGCTTTGGGCGGGAAAAGCGGGGTGAAAGCCGGATGTCAGCGTGCGCCAAGGCTTGACAGCAGGCGCGGGGACGGGTATAATAAGGATAGAAAAAGGCGCTGCGACAAGCGGTTGGCCCTTTTGCGATGAGAGGTTTAGATCAAAGACCTAAGAACCGTCACCGGCCAGGGTGGCGGTTCTTGCTTTTTACTACTAAACTCAGCGTAACGGTCTTGTGACCGATATGGAAAGTCAATAAGCGCTATGCTGTCATTATTGTGGACGACGTAGAATACCGCCTTGCCCACCCGGAAGAATGGACGGATTTTGAGCGTTTTTGTCAGGAAGAAAACAGACGCTTAAACCCGCAAATGTACCAATAAACAAAAAGACACGCCACGGCTCTTACAGGGCTTGCGCGGCGTGTCGAAATATGATATTGTAAATATGCCGCTTCGGCGGCAAGGCGCTGCACAACACGGCAGGCGGTTGGCCACACTTCCCGAGAGGGGGTGAGACCATGCGAATCACGATGCACATCGGCAGTTTTACTGTGACGATCATCATTAAGAAACGCAAAAACCGCCACTCTGCCAAGTGACGGTTTTTAGGGTAACCTAAATGCAATTACTTTGGATAGGGCTAACCGCTTGTCGCAGCGCCTTTTCTATATTTATTATATCTGCCCTCGGCAGGACTGTCAAGTCTGTTCTGGGGGCTTTTGCTATATATTTTCGGCTTATAAAATGCAATATGTGTTCAAAAGTGTGTTCGCAAAAAGCAAAAGAGCGCAAGAACCAACGTTCCTACGCTCTTTCTTTTGGTGCGGAAGATGGGACTTTCCCGCGGGCTAACCAACAGTCCACTGGACTGTTGGTTCCGGCACTTCGGTGCCGTCGCCCTGTTCCGACTTGCGGTGCCCGAATCAGGCTGCGCGTCTTGTGCCGCTTGCCTTCTTCGACCGCCGCGCCTGCTCCGGCTCCCTGTATCCGCCGCAGGCGGCGGTCGCCTTTGCAGCAAGTCCTCAGCTCCGAATACCAAACAAAAATCCCCATGGCGGGGTACGCCATGGGGACCTTTGTTTGGTGCGGAAGATGGGACTTGAACCCACACGTCATAGACACACGCACCTCAAACGTGCCTGTCTGCCGATTCCAGCACTTCCGCAAATCGCATTTGACTGCAAGAAAGATTCTAGCACATTTGGGGGTATAAAGTCAAGTCCTATTTTGTAATTATTTCCTGCGTGGGGGCAGCTGTCAAAAGTCAGCATCTATTTTTATGCACAGTGCCAAAGTTGGCTAAAATCGTATGCGCATAATAGACAATCTTTTTTTATCACGCTTTGTCATTTCATACGAAACAGCGTTATTTACTTGACATGGTTGCACAGAAAAGCCTATAATGTATACAAGTAGAAAACAGCAGTACGGCGGGCTGTCCGTGCTGCACTGTATCCGTTTGTATCTTATTTTTGTACAGGAGGACATAGTATGAGCAAAGTTTGTGTAGTCACCGGTGGTGGCTCCGGCATGGGCTTGGCAGCCGCCAAGCTGATGCCAAAAGATCACATTATCGTGGTTTCCGGCCGCACCGAGAGCAAGCTGACCAAAGCTGTGGAGGAGCTGACCGCTGCGGGCTTCACCGCCCACGCCAAAAGCTGCGACACCTCCAAGCGCGACAGCGTCCAGGCGCTGGCCGAGTATGCCGCCACCCTGGGCGAGATCACCAACGTCATCCACGCGGCGGGCGTCTCCCCTGCCATGAAGGTCACCCCCGCCGACCTGCTGCACATCAATGCGCTGGGCACCGTGTATGTTAACCAGGAGTTCTCCAAGCGGATGCACAAGGGCAGCGTCATCGTGGACATCGCGTCGATGTCCGCCTACACTCTGCCGGAGGCCATGTTACCCAAGGCCGCTTACGCGCTGGCCGAGACAGATGAGGCCGCCTTCGTCGATGCTTTGCTGAAAATTTGTGCCGTTGTGGAGGACGCCTATAAAAAGAACGGCCTGGCGTACTCGCTGTCCAAAAACTTTGTGACCTGGTACGCAGCCAAGTGCGCCTTTGATTTTGGCCCCAACGGCATCCGCGTAGCGTCGCTCTCCCCCGGCCTGATCGCCACCGACATGGGCAACCTGGAAGCAGGCAACGGCGGCCCGATGCTGGTCTTTAGCTGCGAAAACCGCATGGGCACCCCCGAGGAACTGGGCTTTGCCATCGCCACGCTGGCCGACGAGCGCAACGGCTACCTGGCGGGCGTGGACATCCTGTGCGACGGCGGCACCATCCGCGGCATGCATGAGTTTAAAAAGCCGCAGTAATTCTTGACAGCCGCACCGGCAGCGCGTATAATAATAGTAGAAAAGGCGCTGCGACAAGCGGTTGACCCGATCTGGTATTAGTTCAATCTAAGAACCGTCACCGTGCCGGGTGGCGGTTCTTGCTTTTTACTACCAAGCTTAGCGTAACGGTCTTGTGACCGATATGGAAAGTCAATGTAAAACGCATGGTCTCACCCCCTTTCGGGAAGTGTGGCCAACCGCCTGCCGTTGTTGTGCAGCGCCTTGCCGCCGATGGCGGCGTTATCAGTATAGCATAATTCGACACGCTTCGCAAGGTTGTTGTTGCCTTGCGGGGCGCTTTTTTGTAGACGCAGCCCGCCAAAAGCACGTTGTAGGGGCGCACATTGTGCGCCCGCAGACGTTTGGTCAATGCGCAGCCATGGCCCGAAGGCAGATGCCGTGCAAGATTAACGGGCGCACAATATGCGTCAATATCGTAAACATCGTACAAGTCGTACACTTCGTAATAGTCGTAATTATCATTATATTATTTAAAGTAACATATTACAGTTACAATCTGTACGAAGTGTACGACATGTACGACTACTACGACTACTACGACTATGATACCTATTATATATTAGGCCACCTGCATCTGTGCCAGCTGCGATTCATTTTGCAAAGCATTTCTCTGGAAATGATGTTTTGCGCCCGTGTTGCCCCGTTTGATGCGATTATACTCAATCCCATCAAATTCCAGCAGCTCACTTTCAAGATTCTTTAGTTTATTACTTACCTCCTGCGGGCTCTCCGCAATAAACCGCCTGGTCAGCAGCTTGCCTGCCTCCAGTATCTCCTTGGCGGTGCCGCTCCAGCTGCCGTGGCCGCGCTCTACCAGCTTGCGGATGGTCTGCACCAGGGCGCTGTTTTCGTATTCTTTGCGGGCCTGCTCGCGGGCGCGGGCCTCGGCGTCGCCCAGGTTTTGCCAGCGGCATTGGGTCTTGTCCAGGCGCAGGGCCAGCTCAAATTCCTCCAGGTCGCGGCCGGTCACCGAGAGCTTGGTCGTGTCGTCCACGCGGCGGTCGCGGGTCATCACGAAGGCAGAATCCGCCGCGCCGAAGATGCCGTTGGTGCCGCTGATCTGGGCAAAGGGGTCGGTCTCGTCCTTCATCTTGCGCAGGTGGTGTACCAGCACAATGCAAATTTCGCGTTCAGACGCAAACTTTTGCAGGATGCCCACATCCTTGTAGTCGGCCTGGTAGGCGTTTATTGCCTTGCCGGTGGTGCGGCGCACCCGCTGCAGCGTGTCGATGACCACCAGCCCGCAGCCGGGATTGAAGTTCAGGTAGTTGGTCAGCTGGTCCAACAGGCCGTCCTGCAAATCCAGAGAGCCGGTGGCCAGCGCAAAGCCGTCGGGCGCACGCTCGCCCTGCAGCACACGGTTCATGCGGTCCTGCAGGCGGCGCTGGTTGTCCTCCAGTGCCAGGTAGAGGCAGTCGGTTTTGTTCGTAGGCATGTCCAAAAACTTTTGTCCGGACGCCACCGAAAGGCAGAGGTCCAGCATCAGCCAGCTTTTGCCGTACTTGGGCGGGGCCACCAGCAGTGCCAGACCTTGGGGCAGCAGGCCCTCCACCACCCACTTGATGGGCTTGAACTCCTTGTCCTGCAAGTCTTTGGCCGAGATGGACACAATGCCGTTTGGCGCTGTATCGTCCTGTTTTTCCTCCTCCGGCGGGGCAAGAAAGTGCAGCGTTTCCATCGCGTCGGCCTTGCGCACGCCGGGCGGCGTGGCCAGCTGGTCGTTGTGGCAGCGGGCGATGTCCGCCTCGGTGATGACGGTGCTGGTCTCGTAAAACAGCTTGCGCTCCAAAATGCGGTCCGTGCGGTTTTTACGTTCCTGCGCTGTTTCTGCGGCCAGCGCCAGAAAATACAGCAGGTTTTCGCCATCCTGGGTCACCGCCAGCTTGCCCAGGGCCTTGGCAAATTCGGTAAACTGCTCGTCCGAGCAGATGAGGTGCGGCTCCTGCGGCGTCCAGGCGGCGGCGTACCAGCCAAACTGCTGGGCCAGATGCTCAACGGTTCGCAGGTCTTTGCACTGCGACAAATCTTTTTTCAGCAGCAAGCGCTCACCCCGCTTTCTTGCAGCAGATAGGCTGCGGGTAAATGTGGTTGTGCATGTGTTCTCTCTCCTTTTTTATAGATTGCCGTTCTCGTTGAATGTAGTTCCACTTCCCCACAAAAAATAAATCCGCAAAAGTTGCGTCAGCCTAAAGTAGAACCTGATTCCACACCCCTATCCTACCACAAAGTGGAATAAAAGTCAACTATTTTTGCAAAATCTCTTGAATTATTTTCCACGCTGTGTTATACTAATAGAAAAGGAGCGAAGCTATGTCAACTATTTACGACCGCATCAGGGCGCGGCGGCTGGAACTGGGCCTGACCGCGGAAGACCTGGCCCAACAGCTGGGCTACAAGGACAAAAGCTCGATCAGCAAGATCGAGAACGGCAAGGCGGACATCCCGCAGGCCAAGGTGGAGCTGTTTGCCAACGCGCTGCACACCACCACCGCCTACCTGATGGGCGTGGACGGCCCTGCCCTGCCCCCGGGGTGCGAGCCGCTGCCCCGCCTGAAGCGCCTGCCGCTGGTGGGGCGCATTGCCTGCGGCATGCCGATTTTGGCCGAGCAGAACATTGAGGGCGAGGTGGCCGTGCCCGAGGCGTGGCACGCGGATTTCATCCTGACCTGCCGGGGCGACAGCATGGCCCCGCAGATCATGGACGGCGACCTGGTAGCCGTGCGCAGCCAGCCCGAGGTAGAGAACGGGGAGATCGCGGTGGTGCGCATTGGTGACGAAGCCACGCTGAAGAAGGTGAGTTTTGACGGCACGACGATGGTTTTGCAGCCACTCAACCCTGCCTACCCGCTGATGACCTACACCGGCGCCGCACTGGCCGAGGTGCATATCGAGGGCAAAGCCGTGGGCCTGTGCCGGGGGCTGTGAGGGGTGCTGAACGCGCCCCTATTATAATAAGGTAGACAAAATCTCCCGCCGACTGGGTTTGCGCCCAATCAGCGGGAGATTTCGCTGTTTATGAATGTTGCTGCTTAGAGGCTCCCCTTGAGGGGAGCCTTGCCCTTACCTCAAATACAGCCGCCCATTCTCATCCGCGTCCACGGTCAGGGTATCCCCGGCGCTGTGGGCACCGGCGATGATCTCTTTCGCGATCATCGTTTCCACGTGGGACTGGATGTACCGCTTCAGCGGGCGGGCACCGTAGATCGGGTCGTAGCCGCCGTCGATGATGGAGTTCTTGGCGGCCTCGGCGACGACCAGGTTCAGCTGCTTGTCGGCCAGGCGCTTGCGCAGGTCGGTTAGCATTAAGTCAACGATACTGCCAATCTCCTGTTTGGTCAGGCTCTTGTAGTAGACGATGTCGTCCAGACGGTTCAGGAACTCGGGACGGAACTGCCGTTTGAGCAGCTGGTCGATGGCGTTCCTGGCCTCGTCGGACAGCTCGTTCTTGCCCTCGGCACGGGACTTTTCCAAATCCTCCAGAATCAGGTCGGAACCCAGGTTGGAGGTCAGGATGATGACGGTGTTCTTAAAGTCCACCGTGCGGCCCTGGCTGTCGGTGATGCGGCCGTCGTCCAGGACTTGCAGCAGGATATTAAACACGTCAGGATGTGCTTTTTCCACCTCATCGAACAGCACGACGCTGTAGGGATGGCGGCGCACAGCCTCGGTCAGCTGGCCGCCCTCCTCGTAGCCGACGTATCCCGGGGGCGCACCGATCAGACGAGAGACACTGAATTTCTCCATGTACTCGGTCATGTCGATACGCACCATGTTCTTCTCATCGTCGAACAGGGATTGCGCCAGTGCCTTGGCCAGCTCGGTCTTGCCGACGCCGGTGGGGCCCAGGAACAGGAAGCTGCCAATAGGTCTGTTAGGATTAGCAATGCCGGCACGAGAGCGCAAGATGGCGTCTGCCACCTTTTGCACGGCCTCGTCCTGGCCGATGACGCGCTGATGCAGCACGTCCGGCAGGCGCAGCAGCTTTTCGCGCTCGCCCTCCACCAGCTTAGCCACAGGGATGCCGGTCCAGCGGGCCACGATGCGGGCGATCTCCTCATCGGTCACGCGGTCACGCAGCAGGCTGGATTCCTTCTTGGCATCAGCGATTTTTTCTTCCTCTTCCAGCTGTTTCTGCAGGTTGGGCAGCTTGCCGTATTGCAGTTCGCCGGCCTTGGCGTAGTCGCCGGTGCGGGTAGCTTTCTCAATTTCAGCCTTTGTACTTTCTACGTCAGCACGCAAACTTTGCACCTTGTTGACGGCGTTCTTCTCGTTCTCCCACTGGGCCTTCTTGCTGTTGAAGCTGTCGCGGAGCTCGGCCATCTCCTTTTCCAAAGCGGCCAGACGCTGCTTTGAGAGTTCGTCGGTCTCCTTCTTCAGAGAAGCTTCCTCAATCTGCAGCTGGGTGATGCGGTGGTTCATCTCGTCCAGTTCGGCGGGCATCGAATCCAGCTCGGTCTTGACCATGGCGCAGGCTTCATCCACCAGGTCGATCGCCTTATCGGGCAGGAAACGGTCGGTGATATAGCGGTCGGACAGGGTGGCTGCTGCAATCAGCGCAGCGTCCTGAATCTTCACGCCGTGGAACACTTCGTACCGCTCTTTCAGGCCACGCAGGATGGAGATAGTGTCCTCAACGGTCGGCTCGTTGACCATGACCGGCTGAAAACGACGTTCCAACGCAGGGTCTTTCTCGATGTACTCGCGGTACTCGTCCAGCGTAGTCGCGCCGATGCAGTGCAGTTCGCCGCGGGCCAGCATAGGCTTCAGCAGATTGCCAGCGTCCATAGCGCCGTCGGTCTTGCCCGCGCCCACGATGGTGTGCAGCTCATCGATAAAGAGGATGATCTTGCCCTCGGACTTTTTGACCTCGTTCAGCACGCTCTTTAAGCGTTCCTCGAACTCGCCGCGGTACTTTGCGCCCGCGACCAGCGCACCCATGTCCAGGCTGAATACGGTGCGGTCCTTCAAATTTTCCGGTACATCGCCCTTTACGATGCGCTGTGCCAGGCCCTCGGCGATAGCGGTCTTACCGACGCCAGCTTCACCGATGAGCACGGGGTTGTTCTTGCGCTTACGGCTCAGGATGCGGATGACGTTACGGATCTCGGTGTCACGGCCGATGACGGGGTCAAGCTTGTTGGCCTTGGCCATCTCCACCAGATCCTGGCCGTATTTCTTCAGCGCATTGTAGGTGTCCTCGGGGTTATCGCTGGTCACGCGCTGGTTGCCGCGCACAGAACTCAACGTCTGCATGAACTTTTCTGTCGTGATGCTGAACGCCTTGAACAGCTCTGCCGCACCCTTGCCGGGGCGCTGCAAAACGCCCAGGAACACATGCTCCACGCTGATATATTCGTCTTTCATCTGCTTGGCCTGGGCCTCGGCAGCATTTAGCGCTCTATCAAGGTCAGTGCCAATATAGATTTGGTTGGGATCACGGCCGCTGCCGGTCACCCGGGGCAGAGCCTCGACCTTTTGCAGGGCCGCCTGGGCAAAGGCGTTGGGGTCAGTGCCCATGTTGGTCAGCATTTGCGGGATGAGGCCATCCTGCTGCTGGGCCAGTGCTGCGAGCAGATGCTCCTGCTCGACGGTATTATTGGAATACTCCACAGCGATGCGCTGCGCAGCTTGCAGCGCCTCTCTTGCTTTTTGGGTAAATTGATTCATGTCCATAGTGCGTACCTCCTTATTTTGCAGATACCGCAGAATTAGATTTATATGCACGAACGGACGTTGGTGCCATCCAGCTGCGTTTCCTTTTGGTCATCTCTCCGCTGGTCGCTTATTTATTAGCACTCTATCTGTCCGACTGCTAATATTGTAGCACGATGATGCAAAATGTCAATAGGGTAAATTGCAAAAGATTTGTGAACAAGAGAAATAGATGCCGTGCGTAAAGGCTCCCAAACAAAATCCTTGCATTTTCCCTCGCAACCCCTTACAATATATATAATAATGTAAGGCCACATGCCAAGGAGAACCATTATGCCGCTGATTATCCCGAAAGAGCTGCCCGCGTTCGACGAGCTTAGCCGCGAGAACGTGTTTGTCATGCACCGCGAGCGTGCCCAGAGCCAGCATATCCGCCCGCTGCGCATCCTGATTTTGAACCTGATGCCCACCAAGATCGTCACCGAGACCCAGCTGGCCCGGCTACTGGCCAACAGCCCGCTGCAGGTGCAGATCACCTTTTTGAAAACCGCCACCCACGACACCACCCACACCCCGCCGGAGCACATGAAGGCCTTCTACAAAAGCTTCGACGAGATACGAAACGAGCGCTTCGACGGCATGATCATCACCGGTGCGCCCATCGAGGACCTGGACTACGAGGATGTGGACTACTGGGACGAGCTGTGTACCATCATGAACTACACCAAGGAGAACGTCTACTCCACCATCCACCTGTGCTGGGGTGCGCTGGCCGGGTTGTACTACCATTTTGGCATTCCCAAGGTGCATCTGCCAGAAAAAATGTTCGGCGTGTTTGAGCATCGCGTGACCCGCCCCTCCAACCCGCTGGTGCGCGGCTTTGATGAGGTGTTCTACGCCCCCCACAGCCGTTGGGCCGGGCTGGACCGCGCCGCCATCGACGCCTGCCCCGACCTGCGCGTGCTGGCCGAGAGCGATGCAGCAGGCCCGATGCTGCTCTCCACCGAATCCGGCCGCCAGATCTTCGTCATCGGCCACCCCGAGTACGACAAGTACACTCTGGACGCCGAGTACAAGCGGGACGTCAAGGCGGGCAAGCCCATCAACGTGCCCTGCAACTACTACCCCGACGACGACCCCGCCCGCGACCCGCTGTTCCGCTGGCGCGCCCACGGCTACCTGCTGTACACCAACTGGCTGAACTACTACGTCTACCAGGATACCCCGTATGATTTGAACCATTTGGAAGCGCTGGAAAAATAAGAAAAGGCTTTGCCTATGTCCCGTTCCCTGTAAGGGTCGATGCTCGTCATCGCCCTCTGCAAAGAACAGCAATACCTGATTGTAGGAGACCACCCATGCCCACCATTTCCGCCTGTATTGTGGCGTATTGCGATTACGAGGAGGTCTGCGCCGCGGTGCGCAGCATCCTGCACTTTACCCCCGCGCCGGATTTTACACTGTACATCGTCGATAATGCCAGCCCCGACGGCTGCGGCAAGCAGCTGGCCGACACCGATTGGGCCGACCCCCGCGTGCAGGTGCTCTGCCTGCCGGAGAACGTCGGCTTTGGCCGCGGCCACAACGCCGTGCTTGGAAAACTGCACAGCAGCGTGCATTTTATCTTAAACCCCGACATTGTTCTGACCGGGGATATTTTGCAGCCGATGGCCGAATGGCTGCTGGCCCAGCCCGGCGCGGCCATGGCCACCCCGCAGCTGCACTACCCCGACGGCCGCTTGCAGCACCTGCCCCGGCGCAAGCCCACGCCCTGGCTGCTGCTGGCCCGCCAGCTGGCACCAAAGTTCGGTGGAGCGTTCAAAAAAGCCGACGACCACTACACCATGCAGGACGAGGATTTGACCGTGCCCCGGCGTATCGAGTTCTGTACCGGCAGCTTTATGGCTGTGCGCACCGATGTGCTGCAAAAGATCGGCGGCTTTGACCCCGCCTACTTTATGTATGTCGAGGATGCCGACCTGACCCAGAAAGTCCTGCGGGAGGGCACCGTCTGGCTGGCCCCTCAGTTCCACGCCGTCCACGCCTGGCACCGCGCCCCCATGCGGGATGCGGGCAAGTTCAAAATGCAGCTGGTCAGCATGGGGCGGTACTTCCAAAAATGGGGCTGCGGGAAAGGGAGCGTCTAAAGGCTCCCCTAGAGGGGAGCCTTTAATGAGTACCCCTTGACAAACCTTCTCCCCTATGCTACAGTAAATATATCGCAAGGCCGCTGACCGACGGAGTTTTGTGGAGTTACCACAGGGGACGCGGATTTCACCTTGCCGTTAAGCCGACCGTCTGGGCTGCATACACTGGAGTATGGTGTGTGCAGCCCTTTATTTTTTTACAAAAAACGGAGGAATCGTACAATGTTGAGCGACATCGAAATTGCCCAGGCCGCCAAAATGCAGCCCATCACCGAAATTGCCGCCAAGTTGGGCCTGCAGGGCGAGGACGTCATCCCCTACGGCCACTACAAGGCCAAGCTGAACCACCTGCTGGCCAAGGCCGACAAGCCCGAGGGCAAGCTGGTCTTGGTCACCGCCATCAGCCCCACCCCGGCCGGCGAAGGCAAGACCACCACCAGCGTGGGCCTGGCCGATGCCATGAACGCTCTGGGCAAAAAAACGATGCTCTGCCTGCGTGAGCCGTCCCTGGGCCCCGTGTTCGGCATCAAGGGCGGCGCGGCCGGCGGCGGCTACGCCCAGGTCGTGCCCATGGAGGACATCAACCTCCACTTTACCGGCGACATCCACGCCATCGGTGCCGCCAACAACCTGCTGGCCGCCATGATCGACAACTCCATCCAGCAGGGCAACCCGCTCAACATCGACCCCCGCCGCATCACCTGGAAACGCTGCATGGACATGAACGACCGCCAGCTGCGGTTCATCGTGGACGGCCTGGGCGGCAAGGTCAACGGCACCCCGCGGGAGGACGGCTTTGACATCACCGTCGCCAGCGAGGTCATGGCCGTGTTCTGCCTGGCCACCGACCTGAACGACCTGAAAGAGCGGCTGTCCCGCATCGTCTGCGCCTACACCTACGATGGCCAGCCCGTCACCGCCAGCCAGATCGGCGCGGCCGGTGCCATGACCGCCCTGCTGAAGGACGCCCTTGACCCCAACCTGGTGCAGACGCTGGAGAACAACCCCGCCATCATCCACGGCGGCCCGTTCGCCAACATTGCCCACGGCTGCAACAGCGCCATCGCCACCAAGCTGAGCCTGAAGCTGGCCGATTATGTGATTACCGAAGCAGGCTTCGGTGCCGACCTGGGCGCCGAGAAGTTCCTGGACATCAAGTGCCGCGCGGCCGGGCTGCATCCCGCCGCTGTGGTGCTGGTTGCTACCGTCCGTGCGCTGAAATCCCACGGCGGCGTTGCCAAGCCCGACCTGAGCAAACCCAACACCGAGGCCGTGAAGGCCGGCGCTGTGAATCTGGCACGTCACATCGAGAATTTGCAGGGCTTCGGCCTGCCGGTCTGCGTGGGCATCAACGCCTTCCCCACCGACACCGAGGAGGAGATGGCCGTCATCTACGACGTCTGCGCCAAGGCCGGTGTGCCCTGCGCGTTGAGCGAGGTGTTCGCCAAGGGCGGCGAGGGCGGCAAGGCCCTGGCCGAGACCGTGCTGTCGATTCTGGACGATACCGCCCAGGTAAAATACACCTATGAACTGGACGCGCCGCTCACCGATAAGATTGATGCTGTAGCGAAGAAAATCTACCGCGCAGGCAGTGTCAGCTACAGCGCCGCCGCCAAAAAAACGCTGGACGAGCTGACCGCCCTGGGCTACGGCAGCCTGCCGGTCTGCATTGCCAAGACGCAGTATTCCTTCAGCGACAATGCCAAGCTGACCGGCGCGCCGGATGGCTTCACCCTCAACGTCCGCGAGGTGCGGCTCTCCGCCGGTGCCGGCTTTGTGGTCGTCGTCTGCGGCAGCATCATGACGATGCCCGGCCTGCCCAAGCACCCCGCCGCCATGGATATTGACGTGGACGTGAACGGCAAGATCACCGGCCTGTTCTGATTCTTAAAAACGTAAATTCATAAAACAAAACCTCCGAAGGACGATTTGCAGCGCATGCTTCACCGCAATTCGTATCTTTCGGAGGTTTTTCAATTAATAAAACTCTTCCTCTATATACGTATCGATGTCAAAACCAGCATCTCTGGCCTTGTCAATCACCCTGTAGCACTCTTCTCTGTCATCCAAGAAATTCGTAGCGAATCGACTGTTACACTCGGCATCATCAAACTCAACACCATAGGGATGTTTTGCCCATCGGTCATCATCAATACGAATCGTTGCCTTAATCATAATAAATAGTCCTCCAATTGCAATACCTTTTCTTTATGCTGCGCATCTCATGTATGCATCTACTAGTGTCTGGCTCGACAGCAACTCAATTCCTTTTGAGGCTGCCTCTATTGCCTTTTCCGCTGAATGATGTTGCCAACTTGGTAAATTTCTGATATGTTGCCCGACTTCATACGCTACATGCGGTGAAGTATGCGCACACTCAACCTGTTCTTTCGATATAGCCATCACAGCTTTTTCTGCGTTCACAATAGGTGCCATACTCCGGGATGAATGTTTTATTCCTTTTTCAAGATAATCCCACAGTTTCATAATATCTTCACTTTTCCCGAATCGCAGAGCAAGCAGTACAATTATCGCAACACTAAATCCCGCAACAGCCAACGGAACCTTGTTAGCTTCAATCCATGCAATAAAATCTTTTCGGTTATCTTCCATCTAGGTCTACCTCACTTTCCTCAATCGGCTTGGCCTTGTATGGACATTTATGTCCGCAGCTGCTATAATAATTATATAGCGTTGACATGCTCATTGTCAATACATCAGGATGCGGCATTATTACTATAAATGTCCGCACATCGGTGTTAAGGAGAGTATCTCTATGGGAAATAAGGCCACTCTTAAAGTTCATATAAATAAGGAGCACTTTTTAAAAGTGCTTCATACGAAAAAGTGTAGTATTCGACAATTAGGCGAAGCCTATAACGAAATTGGACGAACTGAAAAAACTATCCGCCGTTGCCTTAATGCAGAAGAAATGCCCCCTGATCTTTTAGACAAAATCTCTAAATACCTGAACGTCCATCCAGACTATCTTTCGGGTACATGTTTTTATAAAATAGATCGGCAATTTGAAGAACCATATTGGCGCGCTATTTTCAAGTCCTATATTACTCCAAAAACGCACCCCTACCTTTTAAAAGAGAAAAGCAGCATCGATTATCCTACATACTTCAATAGCATCTTAACTATGAATGATATTTCGATAGAACAATTTCAAGCGCTTTCCCCTGAAGAACGGATTTTGATTCGTGAGGAGATTGCTGCCGCAATTATGCAAGTAATTGATAAGCATTTCACTCAGGATGTTTTTGGAAATTCAATTGCTGAGAAATTGTGCTATTATCAATCGCAGGTCGGCGATTATGACCCTAACACTTATTTTGCGTATTTAGAGGGACTTAGTTTACCAGATTGATAGTCTACTATCCCCATAAGAAAGGCTCCCCTCATCACAAGGGGAGCCTTTGTTTATGTTCATCCGTCAGCCTTTCGATGCAATACAGGCTCCGTCATACTCGCAGGTCGTTTCCTGGCCCGGCACAATGGTTGCCATATAGCCATCCTTTGCAAAGTTGATGGCTACGATCTGCCCTTCCTTCGTATGAAAGATCTGGATGATAACGTCCGTTTTCTTAGGCTTACTTTTAAAGTAGGCGCTCGGCTTGATAGCGCTGCTGATCAGGCTGCCGTTGCCAAAGGTATAGCGCGGATTTTTTCCGTCGCTCTCCAGATACTTCAGCACCTGGGCGGCCGCTCTCCGGCTGGAGCTGCCCGCCTCTGTCTTATCGTTCGGGTTTTTCTGTATCGCGTACAGTGCGCCGTTTGTGATGCGGCCCACATTATTGTAGGTCACGCCGTTTATGGTAATGGTAAATCTGCAGGATTTGCTTTTGTCGTTAAAGCTTTCCGGGTACAGGGCGTAACATTCGGTCAGCGCAGCCTGCGAAGCCGTCCACACATCCCGCGCTTCGGTGATGACCGCCTGCTTTTTTGCTTTGGTCACATACCCTGTCAGCGCCGGGATCAGCAGGGACGCCAAAATTGCCAGGATCACCAGCACCACGATCAATTCTACCAGCGTGAATCCCCGTTTATTTTTTTGTTCATAATCACCTTTTCCATTATAAGTTGCCGCCGTTGGCGTCAATCGTTTCCCTATACCATGCCGCGCTGTCCTTGGGGGTGCGGGTGCCGGTGGGGTAGTCTACATACACCAGGCCAAACCGCTCGTTGTATCCCTCGCTCCACTCAAAGTTATCCAGCAGCGACCAGTGGAAGTAGCCCTGCACATCGGCCCCGGCCTCTATCCCCTGCCGCAGAGCAAGCAGGTAGCGGTGGGTAAAGTCGATGCGCTCCGGGTCGTGCACTTTGCCGTCCAGGTGGATGCGGTCGGTGCAGGAAAGGCCGTTCTCCGTGATAAAGATAGGCAGGCCGTACCGCTCATGGAGGAACCGCGGGCCCCACTCCATGGCTTCGGGGGTGATGGGCCAGCCGATGGCCGTGCGCGGATGACCGGCGGCGCGGGGGCAGAATTCCGGCTTGCCGTCGGCTCCGGCCCGCACCGCGACAGAGTTGTAGATGTTCATGCCGATAAAGTCCAACCGCCCCAGCGGCAGGGCGTCCAACTGCTCCTGCGGGATGGCATCCACCACCCGCTGGGCCTGCCCGCCCGCAATTTTGGGCCAGCCGCGGCCGCACACCGGGTCCAGCGCCGGGGTGTAGGTGAAGGTCCAATCGCCGTCCGCCAGGGCGAAGGTAGCTTCGCGGGCGGCGGCAATATCGGCGGGGTTGTCAGTGGCCGGGGTGCAGATGCGCCCGGTGGGAGCCATGCCCACCTTGGCGTCAGGGTCGGCTTTGCGGATGGCATCCGCCGCCAGGCAGTGTGCATAGATCGTGTTATGCCAGGCAGTAAACACCGCTGCATCGTCCAGTTTATAGCCCGGCGCATGCACACCCGCGCTGTAGCCCAGCCCCACGCTGCACTGCGGCTCGTTGATGGTAAAGTAATATTTTACACGTCCCTTAAAGTGCGCCGCCACCGTGGCAGCGTACACGGCAAAGGCCCTGGCGGTGTCGGCGTTCAGCCAGCCGCCCTTATCCTGCAATGCCTGGGGCAGGTCCCAGTGGTAGAGCGTCACATACGGCTCGATGCCCGCCGCCAGCAGCGCGTCCACAAACCGGTCGTACCAGGCAAGGCCAGCAGGGTTCACCGCGCCGGTGCCTGCCGGGAAAATGCGCGGCCAGGCGATGGAAAAGCGATAGGCTTGCAGGTGCAGGGCCTTCATGATCTCGATGTCCTCGGCCCAGCGGTGGTAGCTGTCGCAGGCGACGTCGCCGGTGTCGCCGCCCTTGGTCTTGCCCGGCGTATGGCTGAAGGTATCCCAGATGGACGCCCCACGCCCGTCCTCAAACGCGCCGCCCTCTATCTGATAGGATGCGGTAGCCGCACCCCAAACAAATTCCTTTGGAAATGGCATATTCTTCTCCCTCTGGTTGCTGATAAAAACGAGGATGTAGGGGCGGATGCGAGCAACGACCCCTGCAAGGGTGCGCGATGTACCCCACACGTATCTGCACAATCAAAAAAGGTGCAGCGCGTTGCCACTGCACCTCTGCTTAGTATTAGTTTACCCCTTAACGCTGCCCAATGCAACCCCTCGCACGATATATTTCGAGAGAAGCAGGTAGACGATCATAACCGGCAAGATCGCAATGGTGATCATCATGTACACCTTGCCCATATCGAACTTGAGGAAGTCCGCGCTGCGCAGCTGTGCAACCAGGATGGGCACCGTCTTCCACTTGGCGTCGTTGATGATCAGCGCCGGGATAAAGTAGTTGTTCCACGCGCCCACAAAGCTGAAGATGGCCTGCACCGCCATGGCGGGCTTGAGGATCGGCAGGATGACCGCGTTGAAGGTATGGAACTCACCGCTGCCATCAATGCGCGCTGCATCGATAATATCCCGCGGCAGGCTGGAATCCATGTACTGCTTCATGAAGAAGAACACGGTGGGCGCGGCAATGCTGGGCAGAATCAGCGGCCACAGGGTGTTAGTCAGCTTCATCTTGTCCATCAAATTCAGGAAGCCCAGCGCCGACACCTGCGTCGGCATCGTCATGATAAGCAGGATGACGGTGAACGCCAGCTTGCGCAGCTTGAAGTCGTAGGCGTAGATGGCGTAGGCCGTCAGGGCACTGAAGTAAACCGACAGCGCCGCACAGGCCGCCGAAACGATCAGGCTGTTGCGCAGGCCGCTCAGAATCGGCACGTTGGCATCGTGGGTGGTGTTGTAGAAGTTGGTGCCGAAGCTGGTGCGGGGCAGCGAATCAAAGCCCTGCTGGATGGTAAAATTGTTGTGGGTGGCGTTTACAATCAACACGTAGAAGAAGAACAGGCAGACAAAGCACAGTACAAACAGCACAATGTAAGCAACTGCACGCTGCAGCGTAAGCATAGGGTCGTGAATTTTCGTTGCCTTGGTCTTGGTGGCTGCGGTTTTGGTCTCGTTTGGCATACTCTTTCACGCTCCTTCCTTAATGATGCTTTGCAGCCGCCTTGGCTGCTTTGATACGAGCTTTTTCGGCCTTGCGCTGCTCACGGGTCAGGCCGTCATCCTCCTGGGTAAGGGTAAAGTAGATGATGACGCAAAGCACCGCGCAAAGCAGGAACATCAGCACCGAAATAGCACCGGCCGTGCCGTAGTTTTTGCTGTAAAGGTGCTGGTTCAGATACATGATGATGGTGTTGGTACTGCCGTTGGGGTCGCCCTTGCCGTTGGTCAAAACCTGCGGTACATCGAACATCTGCAAGCCGCCGATCAGGCTGGTGATGAGGGTATACACCAGCAGCGGGCGGATAAGCGGGATAGTGATCTTCCAGAACATCTGGGTCGAGGAGGCACCGTCCAGCTCGGCGGCCTCGTACAGGCCGGGGTCAACGCCCATGATGGCCGCCATCAAAATGATGGTGGTGTTGCCGAACCACATCAGGAAGTTCATCAGCCCCACCAGCCCGCGGGCGGTCCATACGTTGGATAGCCAGCGCACCGGCTCGCTCACGATGCCGAGTTTGAGCAGGATGGAGTTGATGGGCGCGGTTTCGGCGTTGGAGAACAGCGTAAAGAACAGCATGGCAAACGCCGAAGCCATGATCAGGTTGGGCATGTAGATGACCGTTTTGAAGAACCCCTGGAACTTTAGTTTCAGCCGCAGGTCGGTGAACCAGGCCGCCAGCAGCAGCGAGACCGCGATCTGCGGGATAAAGCCCATCAGCCACATGATCATCGTGTTGCCAAAGTATTTTGGCACTTCTTTGATCATGGCAGCGTAGTTTTTCAAGCCAACAAAGTTAGGGCCGATGATCTTTAGGCCGCTGCGGAAATACTCAAAGAAGGAATAGTAGATGGTGGTAGCCAGCGGCCAGAACTGGAAAATGAAAAAGGTGATGAAGAACGGTGCCAGGAAGATGTAACCCCATTTGGCGTAGCTCATGCCTTTTTTCTTGGTTTTCATAAGTCTCGCCCTCCTTAGCTGTACGGGCATTGCCCTGCTGGGGGCAGAGCCTTGTCATTTCTTAAAACAAAACCAGGGGCGGGCGTCTCTCCCCCGCCCCTGGCATGGCGTTTACGGTTTCGTGTTCAGGTGTAAGTCCCAACTTATGCGGGCCATTCCACGCTGGTCAGCTCAGGATACTTGACCTTGATCTGATCCTCAAAGTTCTGCTTTGCGGTGTCGATGTCGACGGTGCCGTCGAAGTAATCCTTGAAGCAGCTCTGGAAGGTCTCGTTGCAGCCCTGGTCATAGGGGCCGGCGTTAGACATATCGATGGTAGGTGCAACCTCTGCGAACAGAGCAATGTGGTTCTGGCCGCCCAGGAAGTCGGAGCCGAAGTCAGGATCGGCGGCGATGGCGTCCATAGCGCTCTTGCAGTTGGTGTAGTCCTGGGTATCCTTGGTGATCTGGGTCATGATGTCGGAGTCGCAGGTCAGCTTCAGCATAACGTCCTTGATGGTGGGGATGTTATCGGTGCCGGCAGCAGCGCAGATCCAGGTGCCGCCCCAGTAATAAGGCTGAGGGCCCTGGCAGACTGCGTAGTCGCCGTAGATGCCGTTGCCAACTTCTTCCTTGCCGCCCTCAGAGGTCGGGGTTTCAAGAGAGTTGCCCAGCAGGGTGAAGTTGATGCCCCAAGTGGAGTAGAAGAAGCCGAAGACCTTACCGGAAGGACCCTGGTCAGCGGCCCACTGGTCGCTCCACAGGCTGGTCTTGTTGTTGTAGCCGTTGTCGGTGTAATCCTTGGTCTGGTCAACCCAGCTCATGATGTTGGGGTCGACCTTGACGGTGGTGCCGTCCACCCAACCGGCGGACACGTTGTTGGAGAAGGTGCGGTAGGAATCATCGTAGCCGGAGAGCATCTTGTAGCCCTTGGCAGCAGCCTGCTTGGCCACATCGTTGAACTTATCCCAATCGCTCAGCGCAGCCTGGACTTCGGTGGGATCATCGGTGCCCAGCACATTCTTGGCGATGCTGCGGCGGTAGGCGAACAGACCCGGGGTTGCCTGCCAGGTGGTGCCCTTCTGGACGCCATCAACGGTGACGATGTCCTTGGTGTACTGGTACTGGTCCTTCAGGTCGTCATCGGTCAGGCCGATGTCGCCCTTGACGTCCAGCGTGTACTCGGAGTCGACGTACTTCAGCGCGTAGTCAGCCTCGATCAGGAAGATGTCGATCTTGTCATCATCGGCGGCGCTGTCCTGCTTCAGCAGGGCTTCGTCCAGCTTGTTCTGGTAGTTGTTGTTGTCGTTGGGGTTGATGGTCCATTTCACGGTCACGCCGTTGTCCAGTTCGGTGGTGGACTTATCGTCGGCCACAGAGACGACGCCGGGGTAGTAATCGTTGAAGCGGGACTGGAACTCGTCGTTCCAGCACCAGATATTCAGGACCTTGCCCTCCTCGGCGGTATCATCGGCGGCGGGTTCTGCGGCGGTGCTGCTGGTATCGGTAGAGGTGGAGTCAGCGGCAGGTGCTGCGGACGAGCTGGCGGCGCCTGAGCCGCATCCGGCGAGCAGGGTGGCTGCCATAGCAGTCGCGGTCAGTAAACTGAGTGCCTTTTTCATAATGATGTTTTCCTCCTTTTAAAGAAACTTGATCATGAAATTACATTTTTTAATAAGCCCGCTGCGCATGCAGGCTTGTTTACAGTGGAATGGGTCAGCGGTGCGGTGTGTCGATGGATTCTCCGCGGGCGAAGCTGCCTGCGATGAGCCGCTGCTCCGGCAAAGCGGTGCGGGGGGATTCGATCTCCTCGATCAGCAGCTCGGCGGCGGCCTTGCCCATGGCCTCGGTGTCCTGGCGGTAGGTGGTCAGCTGCGGCGACATGACCTGCGAGATGAGGTTGCCGTCGTAACCGGCTACCGAGATGTCCCGCGGGATCAGCAGCCCTTCCTCCCGGATGGCCTGCACACCGCCGATGGCGGAGAAGTCGTCCGGGAACAGGATCGCCGTGGGCCGCTGGGGTAAGCTGAGCAGCTGGCGGGTGGCCTTGGCGCAGCCGATGGCGTCGCGGTAGGTACCGGCGATGACGTATTCATCCGGCACCGTGATGCCGTGGGCGGCGCAGGCGCGGTAGAAACCGACCAGACGCTTTTGGGTAACGGCGCTGTGCTGTTCGCCGTGGATGTAGGCGATGCGCTCATGCCCCAAGGCAGTGAGCTGATCCACCAGATGGCGGATGCCGTCCACGTTATCGGAGAGCACCGCAGCCCGGTTGTTGAACACATGGTCGACCGTGACCAGCGGCAGATTGCTGTAAGCCAGCTCCACGACCTCGGGGTCGTCAAACTGTACGCAGGCGGCAATCACACCGTCAACGCCGCGGTAGCGGCAATGCTCTAAGTAACTGGAATGGCTGTGGCCAATGTTGTGGTTGATAAAGGTGATGTCGTAGCCCCTGCCCTCGGCGTGGCGCTTGAAGCTGTCCAGCACGGCGGCGAAGAACTCATGGGTCAGGCCGCTCTGGGCTTCGTCTACAAAAAGGACGCCCAGGTTGTAGGTGCGGTTGGTCTTTAAGGCGCGGGCGGCGCTGTTGGGCATGTACCCCAGCTGGCGGGCAGCCTCGCGGACCTTCTCTTTGGTGGCCTGGCTGATGTCGTTATGGCCATTCAGCGCCTTGCTCACGGTAGCTACCGAGACCCCGCAGGCTTTTGCGATGTCCTTGATGGATGCCATGAGTACCACCTCCCGGTCATGTGTTTGGTTTGGATCGCTTTGTTTGAGTTTTGCGTCCCTTAATCGTTTTCGCATCTTCACTATACAACAGGTCAACCACAAAATCAAGCGTTTTTCACGAGTTTTTGTGCATATCGATACGATTTGGCGTTTTGCAAAAATCAGAAGTCCGTCTTTTGGCAGTTTCGTTTGCTGTTTTCGTGAATTTCTGTCGAAATCCGGGGTGATTTTGCAGAGAAGCGCTGCTTATGGTTTCGCTGGCAGGGTGAAAGCAGGCGGTTTTTGGGTGTCAGGCTGGCGGTGTATGGGTGTTTTGCGGGGATTTTGCAGGCGGTTCATGAAAGTTTCCGGGCCGCGCCCTCCCACGGCCCCTATTATAAATAAGGTATAGATGAGCTTTCGTGCCAGATTTTAGCCGGCAAAATTGTGGAACTTGCCAAATCATCGTTATTTTTACGCATAAGTCTTGCAATTGCCGAAGAAATGCGCTATTGTAAAGGTAACAACTTAATCGTTTTCGACTTGAACTTTTCAAAAAACAGGCATCCCATTTGTAAGGAGAGGATCTCTATGAAGTTCGGTCACTTTGATGACGACGCACGGGAATACGTCATCACCACCCCGCGCACACCGCTGCCGTGGATCAACTACCTGGGCAGCGAGGCTTTTTTTAGCCTTGTCTCCCACACGGCGGGCGGCTACAGTTTTTACAAGGACGCTAAGCTCCGCCGCATCACCCGCTACCGGTATAATAACGTACCTGCGGATTCTAACGGCCGCTATTACTATATTAAAGAGGGCAGCACCATCTGGAACCCCGGCTGGCAGCCCACCCAGACCGAGCTGGATTTTTACGAGTGCCGCCACGGTCTGGGTTACAGCATCATCACCGGCAAAAAGAACAGGCTGGCTGCGCGGCTGGAGCTGTTCGTGCCCGTGGGCGACAACTGCGAGATCGACCGTCTGGTGCTGACCAACGAAAGCGACGCGCCGAAATCGTTTACTGTATTCAGCTATGTAGAGTTCTGTTTGTGGAACGCCGTGGACGATTCCACCAACTTCCAGCGCAACTTCTCCACCGGTGAGGTCGAGGTGGAGGGCAGCACGATCTACCACAAGACCGAATACCGCGAGCGTCGCGACCACTACGCGTTGTACACCGTCAACGCGCCGGTAGACGGCTTTGACACCAGCCGGGATGCCTTTTTGGGTGCCTGGCGCAGCAATGCCAACCCCGAAGTGGTAGAAAAAGGTGCCTGCACCAACTCCCACGCCCACGGCTGGGCACCGGTCGGCGTACACCAAATCAACGTAACGCTAAACCCCGGCGAGAGCCGCAGCTTAATTTATATACTGGGCTACATCGAGAACCCACAGGAGGAAAAGTGGACCGCCCCCGGCGTCATCAACAAGACCCGCGCCCATGAGCTGATGGCCCGCTATGCCACCGACGCGCAGGTGGATGAAGCCCTGGCCAAGCTGCACGCCCACTGGAACAACCTGTTGTCCACCTACATGGTCAGGAGCAGCGACGAAAAGCTCGACCGTATGGTGAATATCTGGAACCAGTACCAGTGCATGGTCACCTTCAACATGAGCCGTTCCGCCAGCTACTACGAGAGCGGCACCGGCCGCGGCATGGGTTTCCGGGACAGTTGCCAGGACTTGCTGGGCTTTGTGCACCTCATCCCCGCCCGCGCCCGCGAGCGTATTCTGGACATCGCCGCCACACAGTTCCCAGACGGCAGCGCCTACCACCAGTACCAGCCGCTGACCAAAAAGGGCAACATGGACGTTGGCTCCGGCTTTAACGATGACCCGCTGTGGCTGATTGCCGCCGTCTACGCCTACCTGGGCGAGACCGGCGACATGAGCATCTTGGACGAGCAGGTGGACTTCGACAACGACCACACCCTCGCCCAGCCGCTGCTGGAACACCTGCGCCGCAGCTTTGGCTACCTGACGACCCACAAAGGCCCCCACGGCCTGCCGCTGATTGGCCGCGCCGACTGGAACGACTGCCTGAACCTGAACTGCTTCAGCGACACGCCTGGCGAGAGTTTCCAGACCACCGGCCCCAGCGAAGGCCCGGTGGCCGAGAGCGTTTTTATCGCAGGTATGTATGTTAAATACGGCAACGAGTTTGCCGAGATTCTGGAAGCCACCGGCCATGCCGATGAAGCCGCCGCTGTGCGTAAAGAAGTTGCCGGCATGGAACATGCCGCCCTCACCGCCGGGTGGGACGGCAAATGGTTCCGCCGCGCCTACGATGCCTACGGCCATGTGGTCGGCGGGCAGGAGTGCGAGGAAGGCCAGATCTTCATCGAGCCCCAGGGCATGTGTGTCATGGCGGGCATCGGCGTGGACACCGGCGAGGCCGTGACCGCGCTGCAGAGCGTACAGACCCGGCTGGACACCAAGTACGGTATTGTTTTGCTGCAGCCTGCTTATACCAAATATCATCTGGAGCTGGGCGAAATTTCCAGCTACCCCCCGGGCTACAAGGAGAACGCAGGCATCTTCTGCCACAACAACCCCTGGGTCAGCTGTGCCGAGACCGTCGTCGGCCACGGCGACCGGGCGTTTGAGATTTACAAAAAGACCTGCCCTGCCTACATCGAGGACATCAGCGAGATCCACCGCACCGAGCCTTACGTCTACAGCCAGATGGTGGCAGGCTGTGACGCCGCCACCTTTGGCGAAGCGAAAAACAGCTGGCTGACCGGCACCGCCGCCTGGACCTTTGTGGATGTGAGCCAGTACATCCTTGGCATCCAGCCCACGCTGGCGGGGCTGAAGATTGACCCCTGTCTCCCCCACGAGATGGACGGCTTCACCCTGCGCCGCGTCTGGCGCGGGGCAACGTATGAAATTACGGTAGACAACACCGCCCACGCCGAAAAAGGCGTTGCGTCTATGACGGTAAACGGCCAGCCCGTCCCCACCAACACCCTCTCCCCCGCCCCCGCCGGGACCACCGTGCAGGTCAAGGTCGTGATGGGGTAACCCTTTAGCAGACAATAAAAAGGCTTCCTCTGTGAGACAGACTTCCCCGATACGGGGGAGACGGCGCGAAGCGCCAGAAGGGGAGCGCTGTCGCACTCTTAAAACAATTGCAGGGGCGCACACTGTGCGCCCCTGCAATATGCTCTACACTTTTTTATTCTTCCTCTTTTTCCTTTTCCTTAATATCCGGCGCTAAATCCCCGCCGGGCATTTTGTGGCCGAAGGAAGGGACGAAGAAGAACTTGCGGATAATAAAGATCAGCGCAATCGCCCCCACGCTGACAAGGTTCTGCACGGCATCCTCGTGGCCAACGATCATGTGGCGGGCGATGGCATACAGCAGCACTTCCAGCACGCTGCCGGGGCTGTGCTTGGCCAGCATCTTGATAAACTCAATGCCGATGACAATATCCAGCGCCCGTTCCAAAAACTCCCGCACTTCCACACTGTTGCCGTGGGTCAGCAGGCCCGGCAGTAATTGCAGCAGGGGCGCCACGCTCAGCAGCAGCGCCACCAGCACAATGGCCGAAAGCACCACTTCCAGCAGCCCGGCCGCCTCGGCCACCTGGTCGCGAAAGACCTGCTTGACGTGTTCTTCCTTGCGGTGCAGCGCACTTTTGGCAATGCGAGGCTCGTAATCCTTCAAAGACATGGGGAAATTCCTCATTTCATAAAAATTCTGCTTGTATTGTAGCATACAACGCCCATCCACGGCAACAGAAAGTTTCCTGTGCGGCGTTCCCCCGCCCGTGCTGTATACGCCCGCCGTACATTATAATGCCTGTGCCATAGCCTGTGCCGTGTCCGGTGCATCGTCCGGTTAAAGTCATACCTTTGTCCTGCAAACCCCATCAAAAACGACAAAAAGCGCCGGTCAAAACTCACCCTCGTGGTTTTTTGGCTGAAAAAGACAAACCCATCTTGCAATTTGTTCTCCTACGCTTTACACTACTCTTACAGGGTTTTCCTGACTTATCAGTAAAGGGGGAGCTTACGTGCAGTACACGATGCAGCATCGCAGTCATCACGCGGGTTCCCTGTACCCTGCCGGTATCGCAGTAGAAGTATAGCGCAGTGTACCCATACGGGCCGCACTGCGCTTTTTGCTTTTTGGGGAAAGGAGTTTACCATGAAAAAAGTTGCCATCATCATGGGGTCGGACAGTGATTGGCCGGTCGTAAAATCTGCCTGCACGGTGCTTAAGGATTTCGGCATCCCGTTTGAGGCACACATCCTCTCGGCCCACCGCACGCCCGAAGCCGCCGCTGACTTTGCCAAGTCCGCCCGTGCCAATGGTTACGGCGTTATCCTGTGCGCGGCCGGCATGGCCGCCCATCTGGCCGGTGCCTTTGCCGCCAACACCACCCTGCCGGTGGTAGGCATCCCGATGAAGGGCGGTGCCCTGGACGGCCTGGACGCATTGCTTGCCACCGTGCAGATGCCCAGCGGTTTCCCGGTGGCCACCGTGGCGCTGAACGGCGCCAAGAACGCCGCTTACCTGGCCGCGGCCATCCTTGCCGTGGCTGATGACGACCTGGCCGCCAAGCTGGACAAGTTCCGTGCGGACACCGCCGCCGCTATCGCCAAAAAGGACGCCGCCATCGCCGCCGAGGCCGCCGCGCTGTAAGGCACAAAAAGGCGTCAAAGCCCCAACAATTTTCTTGCACATTGTCCAAAAACAGGGTACAATGAAAGTACCCGCTACTTATTATAATAACCCATAATAAAAGGAGCGTTTTACGATGAATTACGAAGTTAAAGAGCAGATGTACGAAGGCAAGGCCAAGCAGGTTTTCGCTACCAGCGACCCCGAGATCGTAATGGTCCACTACAAGGACGATGCCACCGCCGGTGACGGCGAGAAGAAGGGCACCATCCGCGACAAGGGCATCGTGAACAACAAGCTGTCCAATGCCCTGATGCAGAAGTTGGAGAAAGAGGGCATCCCCACCCATTATGTGCAGGAGATCAACGACCGCGACACCTTTGTAAAGAAGGTCGAGATCGTGCCCCTGGAGGTCATCATCCGCAACGTCGCCGCCGGCCACTTCACCCTGCGCATGGGCGTGCCCGAGGGTACCGAGTTCAAGACCCCCATCCTGGAGTTCAGCTACAAGAACGACGACCTGCATGATCCGTTCATCAACCACTACTATGCTCTGGCTCTCGGCCTGGCCACCCAGGAAGAGATCGATACCATCACCAAGTACGCCTTCAAGATCAATGAAGTCCTAAAGAAGATCCTGCTGGATGCCAACATCCGCCTGATCGACTTCAAGGTCGAGTTCGGCCGCCTGTCCGACGGCACCATTATCCTGGCCGACGAGATCAGCCCCGACACCTGCCGTTTCTGGGATGCCACCACCGGCGCACATCTGGACAAGGACCTGTTCCGCCGCAACCTGGGCGGCGAGGCTGATGCCTACCAGGAAGTTATGAAGCGCCTGCTGGGCTAAATTTCCGCAAACGGAACGGAGCATAGAATGAGCGAAATTTCCCAATTCAGCCAGGGCCTGCACGAGGAGTGCGGTGTCTTTGGCATGTACGATAAGACCGGCGCGACCGATATGGTCAGTGCCGTATACAGTGCGCTGTACGCCCTGCAGCATCGCGGGCAGGAAAGCTGCGGCATCGCCCTGAACGTGGACGGTGTGCTTTCCGGCCACCGCGACTTGGGGCTGGTGAGCGAGGTGTTCACCAAGCGCGTGCTGGAGGACCTGCCCCGCGGCGCCAAGATGGCCACCGGCCACGTGCGTTACGCCACCGCAGGCCAGCGCAGCCGTTCCAACGCGCAGCCGATGATTTTGCATCACTGCAAGGGTGCCATGGCCGTATGCCACAACGGCAACCTGGTCAACGCCCCCAAGCTGCGCCGCAAGCTGGAGATGAGCGGTTCCATCTTCCACGGCACCTCGGATACCGAGGTCATCGCCTACCTGCTGACCCAGAACCGCCTGCTGACCCCCAACATTGAGATGGCCGTCAGCCGCACGATGGACGACATCGAGGGCGCGTATTCTCTGGTCATCATGACCCATACCAAGCTGATCGCCGCCCGTGACCCCAACGGCTTCCGCCCGCTGTGCATCGGCGAGCTGCCCGATGGTTCCGGCTGGGCCTTTGCCAGCGAGAGCTGCGCCCTGGACGCCGTCGGCGCCAAATTCGTGCGGGACGTCAAGCCCGGTGAGATCGTCATCGCTGACCGCAACGGTCTGCGCAGCATCGAGGATCACTGCGGCACCGCTCCCCACACGATGTGCGTGTTCGAGTACATCTACTTTGCCCGCCCGGATTCCATCATCGAGGGCACCTGCGTCCATGAGGCCCGCCTGCAGGCCGGCCGTTTCCTGGCGCAGGAGCATCCCGTCGAGGCCGACGTCGTCATCGGCGCGCCGGATTCCGGCCTGGACGCCGCCCTGGGTTACGCCCAGGAGAGCGGCATCCCCTACGGCATAGGCTTTATCAAGAACAAATATGTCGGCCGCACCTTCATTCAGGGCAGCCAGGCCCAGCGCGAGAGCAGCGTCCGCATCAAGCTGAACGCCATCTCCTCCACGGTCAAGGGCAAGCGCGTCGTGCTGGTGGATGACTCCATCGTGCGCGGCACCACCAGTGCCCGCACCATCCGCCTGCTGCGCGAGGCCGGCGCCGCCGAGGTACACTACCGCATCAGCGCCCCGCCGTTCGCCCACCCCTGCTATTTCGGCACCGACATCCCCGACGAAAAAGACCTGATCGCCACCGGCCATACGGTGGAGGAGATCAACAAGCTGGTGGGTTCCGACACGCTGGGGTACCTGAGCATCGAGCATGTGCAGCAGCTGGCCATCCACAGCAAGTGCGGGTTCTGCACCGGCTGCTTTACCGGCAAGTACCCCGTGGCCCCGCCCACCGAGACGATGGACATCGTCTACGATAAGCCGCTGAGCCAATCCAACAGCAATAAAAAATTGTAAATTAACGTTGGCAATGGATTTTCCCACACGTTTGTAGGGGTCGATGCTCGCATCCGCCCCTACACAACAGGAAGTCAATGCCCGCGGACACATGTTACCGCAAACTCTACTTTGATAGGAGTACACCATGGAAAAAAGCTATTCTGCCAGTTACGCCGCTGCAGGCGTGGATATTACGGCCGGGTATCGTTCGGTCGAACTGATGAAACAGTATGTCGCCCGCACCATGACCGAGAACTGCATCGGCGGGCTGGGCGGCTTCGGCGGCCTGTTTGAGCTGGATTGCTCTGGTATGGAGCATCCCGTCCTGATCTCCGGCACCGACGGCGTGGGTACCAAGCTGCGCATCGCCATGCTGCTGGACAAGCACGACACCATCGGCATCGACTGCGTGGCCATGTGCGTCAACGACGTGATCTGCGCCGGTGCCAAGCCGCTGGTTTTCCTGGATTACATCGCCTGCGGCAAGAACATCCCTGAGAAAATTGCCGAGATCGTCAAGGGCGTGGCCGAGGGCTGCGTGCAGGCTGGCTGTTCCCTGGTGGGCGGCGAAACTGCCGAGCATCCCGGCATGATGCCCGAGGATGAGTACGACCTGGCCGGTTTCACCGTCGGTGTGGTCGACAAGACCAAGATCCTGGACAACTCCACCATGCAGGCGGGCGATGTCATCATCGCCCTGCCCTCTACCGGCGTACACTCCAACGGTTTCTCGCTGGTACGCAAGATTTTTGATATTGACAACAACCCCGATGTGCTGAAAAAGACCTTTGACGGCATGGACAAGCCCCTGGGCGAGGCCCTGCTGGCCCCCACCCGCATCTACGTCAAGCCCGTGCTGGCTGTGATGGACGAGGTCAAGGTCAAGGGCGTTTCCCACATCACCGGCGGCGGCTTCTACGAGAACATCCCCCGCAGCCTGAAGAAGGGCTGCGCCGCCCGCATTGCCAAGGCCGATGTGCGCATCCCCGCCCTGTTTGATGTAATGCAGCGCGAGGGCGGCATCAGTGAGCATGACATGTTCAACACCTTTAATATGGGCGTTGGCATGGTGCTGACCGTGGCCCCCGAGGACGCCGACAAGGCTATCGCCATCCTGCAGGCCCACGGCGAGGACGCCTACCGCCTGGGCACCATCGTCGAGGGCGACGGGGTGGAACTGGTATGAAGCGTGTAGCAGTTCTGGTCTCCGGCGGCGGCACCAACCTGCAGGCTTTGCTGGAAAGTGAGCGCCGCGGCGAGAACCCCAACGGCCGGATCGTGCTGGTGGTCGCCAGCAAGCCCGGCGTCTACGCGCTGGAACGCGCCGCCAGCTTTGGCGTGGAATCCGCCGTGGTCAGCCGCAAAGACTATGCCGACAGCGCCGCCTTTGACGCCGCCCTGCTGGACACCCTGCAAAGCCATAATATTGACGTGGTGGTGCTGGCCGGGTTCCTGAGCGTGCTGGGCGAGAAGGTCATTGCCGCTTACCGCAACAAGATCATCAACGTGCATCCCAGCCTGATCCCCAGCTTTTGCGGCCCAGGCTTCTACGGGCTGAAAGTCCACGAAGCCGCCCTGGCCCGGGGCGTAAAGCTGACCGGTGCCACCGTGCATCTGGTCAACGAGGAGTGCGACGGCGGGCCTATCCTTTTGCAGAAAGCCGTGGCCGTCCAGCCCGGCGACACCCCCGAGGTGCTGCAGAAGCGCGTGATGGTCGAAGCCGAATGGAAGCTGCTGCCCCAGGCCCTGGCCATGGTGTGCAGCGATGAGGTATAAACAATGAAGAAAAATCTGTACAAATATCTGGCCGGTAACGAGTATCCCGGCCGCGGCATTGTGCTGGGCCTGACCCCCGACAGCAAAAAGGCCGTGGTGGCCTACTGGATCATGGGCCGCAGCGCCAACAGCCGCAACCGCGTGTTTGAGCCCATCGAGGGCGGCATCCGCACGGTGGCCGCTGACCCCGCCAAGCTGGAAGACCCGCACCTCATCATCTATAACGCCGTGCTGACCCTGCGGGAGACCACCGTGGTCACCAACGGCGACCAGACCGATACGATTGCCCGATTCATGAACGGCAACCTCTTCCCCGGTTACAGCTTTGAGGCTGCGCTGTCCACCCGTACTTACGAGGACGACGCCCCCAACTTCACCCCCCGCATTTCCGGCGTGGTGGATATGCGCCGCGGCGGCTACAAGCTGTCTATCGTCAAATCCAACGAGGGCAACGCCGCCAGCGTGCAGCGCTATACCTTCGATTACCCCCAGCCCGTTGCCGGTGAGGGCCACTTCATCAGCACCTACCAGAAGAACGGTGCGCCCATCCCCAGCTTTGCCGGGGAACCGCTGCACGTCGCCATCGATGAGAACGACCCCGATAAGTTTGCCGACAAGCTCTGGAAGAACCTGAACGAGGATAACAAGGTCAGCCTGTTTGTGCGCAGCATCGAGCTGGAGACCGGCACCTACGAGGACGTTATCCTGAACAAATACACCGCTGTGGAGGGTTAATATGAACGAATTTCAGCTGAAATACGGCACCAACCCCAACCAGAAGCCCGCCCGCATCTACATGGCCGACGACTCCGACCTGCCGGTGCAGATCCTGAACGGCCGCCCGGGCTACATCAACTTTCTGGATGCGTTCAACTCCTGGCAGCTGGTGCGCGACCTGAAAAAGGCCCTGGGCCAGCCCGCCGCCGCCAGCTTCAAGCATGTGTCCCCCGCCGGTGCGGCCATCGGCCTGCCGCTGGATGACACCCTGCGCGCCATGTACCACATCGCCCCCGAGACCGAGCTGTCTCCCCTGGCCTGCGCCTACGCCCGCGCCCGCGGCGCCGACCGCATGTCCAGCTTTGGCGACTGGATCGCGCTGTCCGATGTCTGCGACCTCTCCACCGCCAAGCTCATTCAGCACGAAGTTTCCGACGGCATCATCGCCCCCGGTTACGATGCTGACGCGCTGGAAGTGCTGAAAAGCAAAAAGAAGGGCAACTACGCCATCGTGCAGATCGACGCCGCCTACGAGCCGAAACCGCTGGAGACCCGCACCGTCTTTGGCGTGACCTTCGAGCAGGGCCGCCAGGACCTGGACATCAGCGACGCCACGATGCTGCAGAACATCGTGACCGAGAACCAGTTCATCAGCGAGGAGCAGCGCCGCGACCTCATCATCAGCCTCATCGTGCTGAAGTACACCCAGTCCAACAGCGTTTGCTACGTGCAGGACGGCCAGACCATCGGCGTCGGCGCCGGCCAGCAGAGCCGCGTGCACTGCACCCGCCTGGCAGGCCAGAAGGCCGACAACTGGCAGCTGCGCCATATGCCGAAAGTATTGGCCCTGCCTTTCCGCGACGATGTGGCAAAGCCCAACCGCGACAATGCCATTGACGTGTACATCGGCGACACGCCGGAGGATGTCATCGGTGATGATGTCTGGGCCGAGACCTTCACCGAGCAGCCCGCCCCGCTGACTGCCGAGGAAAAGCGCACCTGGCTGGACGCCGTGACCGGCGTTTCCCTGGGCAGCGACGCGTTCTTCCCCTTCGGCGACAACATTGAGCGCGCCCGCCGCAGCGGCGTGACCGCCATTGTGCAGCCGGGCGGCTCCATCCGCGACCAGCAGGTCATCGATACCTGCAACAAGTACGGCATTGCGATGGCGTTCTGCGGCATCCGCTTGTTCCATCACTAAGCAATATTCAACGCGCCTGCGGCGTATTTTGCGTCGTGGGCAGTTGGTGTTTTACAGGAGGTTCCTCATGAAAATTCTGGTCGTTGGCGGCGGCGGGCGTGAGCACGCCATCATCCGTGCGCTGAAAAAAAGCCCCCGCTGCACTGAGATCTGGTGCGCACCCGGCAACGGCGGCATCAGCTACGATGCTACCTGCAAGGCCATCCCTGCCACCGATGTGGACGCGATGGTCAAGTTTGCGAAAGAAGAAGCCTTCGATTATGTAGTCGTCGCCCAGGATGACCCGCTGGCCCTGGGCATGGTCGATGCACTGGCTGCTGTCGGCATCCCGGCTTTCGGCCCCGACAAGGCTGCGGCCCGCATTGAGGCCAGCAAGGTGTTCAGCAAGGACCTGATGAAGAAATACGGCATCCCTACGGCCAAATATGAGACGTTCGACGACCCCGAGAAGGTCATGGACTACATCAAAGCCGAGGGCAAATACCCCGTCGTCATCAAGGCGGACGGTCTGGCGCTGGGCAAGGGCGTGCTGATCTGCCAGAATGAGCAGGAGGCTGCCGACGGCGTCAAGGAGATCATGCTGGACAAAAAGTTCGGCGCGTCCGGCAACCATGTGGTCGTCGAGGAGTTCCTGACCGGCCCCGAGGTCAGCGTGCTGTCCTTCTGCGACGGCAAGACCGTCAAGCCGATGGTCTCGAGCATGGACCACAAGCGTGCTCTCGACCACGACGAGGGCCTGAACACCGGCGGCATGGGCACCGTGGCCCCGAACCCCTACTACACGCCCGCAGTCGCCGAGCGCTGCATGCAGGAGATTTTCCTGCCCACGGTTGCGGCCATGCAGGCCGAGGGTTGCCCCTTCAAGGGCTGCCTGTATTTCGGCCTGATGCTGACCCCCGACGGCCCGAAGGTCATCGAGTACAACTGCCGCTTCGGCGACCCCGAGACGCAGGTCGTGCTGCCCCTGCTGGAAAGCGACCTGCTGACCGTGATGGAGGCCACAACGAACGGCACGCTGGACAAGACCGATGTCAAATTCAGCGACGGCGCGGCGGCTTGTGTCATCTTAGCCAGCGGCGGCTATCCCCTCGCCTACGAGAAGGGCAAGGAGATCACCGGCCTGACCGCGGGCCAGTTGGATGCCGCCGATGTGACGGTCTACCACGCCGGCACGGCCATCAAGGACGGCAGCCTCGTCACGAACGGCGGGCGCGTGCTGGGCGTGACCGCCACGGCCAACACCCTGCCCGAGGCGCTGAAAAAGGCGTATGCTGCCACGGAGAGCATCCATTTTGACAAGCTGCACAAGCGCAGTGACATTGGGGCAAGAGCGCTGGCAGCGATGCAGTAAAAAGGCTTCCCCATCGGGGGAAGCTGTCACCGAAGGTGACTGATGAGGGCAAACTTCCCGCAGCTTTCCGTCAACGGGATACAGCGGCACACTTTCCCCTCATCCGGCCTCGGACGGGGCCTCGGCCACCTTTCCCCCCAGGGGGAAGGCTTTCCGTCCGTCACTTCCTGCAAATTTAACTCTCAGGAGGAAATACAATGGTATATCGCATTTATGTTGAGAAAAAGCCCGGCTTTGACGGCGAGGCACAGGGGCTTCTGCATGAGCTGGTCGATCTGGTCGGCATCCAGAATCTGACCGGTCTGCGCCTTTTGAACCGCTATGACGTCGAGGGCATCGACGCAGTGCTGTTCCAGCAGGCTGTGCCCACCGTGTTCAGTGAGCCGCCTGTTGACGTGACCTACGACAAGCTGCCCGACGCCAAGACCGTTTTTGCCGTCGAGTACCTGCCCGGCCAGTTTGACCAGCGCGCCGACTCTGCCAGCGAGTGCATCCAGCTGCTGAGCCAGGGCGAGCGCCCCGCGGTGCGCTCCGCCCGCGTCTATCTGCTGGACGGCGACCTGACCGACGCCGACCTGGCCGCCATCAAGAAGTACGTCATCAACCCCGTCGAGGCCCGCGAAGCAAGCCTTGACGAGCGCAGCACCCTGAAAATGGAGTTTGCCATCCCGACGGAGGTCGAGACGCTGACCGGCTTCACCGCGCTGGACGACGACGCGCTGGAAGCGTTCCGCAATGAGAGGGGCCTGGCGATGGACCATGCGGACATCGTGTTCTGCCAGAACTACTTCAAATCCGAACACCGCGACCCGACCATCACCGAGATCCGTCTGATCGACACCTACTGGTCGGACCACTGCCGCCACACGACGTTCGGCACGATCCTGGACGACGTGAAGATCGACGACGAGCTGGTGCAGGCCGCATTTGACCGCTACATGGCGCTGCGCGCCGAGACGGGCCGCGACAAGAAAAACCGCACTCTGATGGACTGCGCGACCATCGGTGCCAAGGCGCTGAAGCAGCGCGGCATTCTGAAGAACCTTGACGAGAGCGAGGAGATCAACGCCTGCACCGTCAAGATCAAGTGTGACGTGGACGGTGAGCAGCAGGACTGGCTGTTCCTGTTCAAGAACGAGACCCACAACCACCCCACCGAGATCGAGCCCTTCGGCGGCGCGGCGACCTGCATTGGCGGTGCCATCCGTGACCCGCTGTCCGGACGCAGCTATGTCTATCAGGCCATGCGCGTGACCGGCGCGGCTGACCCGCTGAAGCCTGTTTCCGAGACAATGCCCGGCAAGCTGCCCCAGCGCAAGCTGGTCACGACGGCTGCCGCGGGCTATTCCAGCTACGGCAACCAAATCGGCCTTGCCACCGGTCAGGTCGCAGAGCTGTACCACCCCGGCTACGCCGCCAAGCGCATGGAGATCGGCGCAGTTGTCGGCGCGACGCCTGCCAGCCATGTCCGCCGCGAGGAGCCCGCCCCGGGTGATGTCGTCATCCTGCTGGGCGGACGCACGGGCCGCGACGGTGTCGGCGGTGCCACCGGTTCCTCCAAGGCGCACAAGCTGACAAGCCTTGAGACCTGCGGTGCCGAGGTGCAGAAGGGCAACGCGCCCATCGAGCGCAAGCTGCAGCGCCTGTTCCGCCGCGAGGACGCCTGCCGTCTTATCAAGCGCTGCAACGACTTCGGCGCAGGCGGTGTGTCTGTCGCTATCGGTGAGCTGGCCGACGGCCTGCACATCGACCTGAACAAGGTCACCCGCAAGTACGAGGGTCTGGACGGCACCGAGCTGGCCATTTCGGAGAGCCAGGAGCGCATGGCCGTGGCCGTTGCTCCTGAGGACGCCGAGACCTTTATGAAGTACGCCGCCGAGGAAAACCTTGAGGCGACTATCGTTGCCACCGTCACCGAGGAAAAGCGGATGCGCGAGGTCTGGAACGGCAAGACCATCGTTGACCTCTCCCGCGAGTTCCTGAACTCCAACGGTGCCGAGCGCCACGCTGATGCGCACATCCTGCCGGGCCATGTCTGGCAGCCCCAGTTTGCCGGTGCAACGTTTGAGCAGAAGCTGGAATCTATGGTCAGCGACCTGAACGTCTGCAGCCAAAAGGGCCTGGGCGAGCGGTTCGACTCCACCATCGGCGCAGCCACCGTGCTGATGCCCTACGGCGGCAAGTACCAGCTGACCCCGACGATGGCCATGGCCGCCAAGCTGCCAGTGGACGGCGAGACGACGACCTGCTCCGGCATGGCGTGGGGCTTCAACCCCTACCTGACCGAGGCTGACCCCTACCGCGGCGCGTATATGGCCGTGGTCGAGAGCGTGACCAAGCTGGTCTGCGCGGGCTTCCACCACGAGGATATGTACCTGACGTTCCAGGAATATTTTGAGCATATGAACGATAAGCCCGAGCGCTGGGGCAAGCCGCTGGCCGCCCTGCTCGGTGCGCTGGATGCCCAGATGGGTCTGGGCATTGCGTCCATCGGCGGCAAGGACTCGATGTCCGGCAGCTTTGAGGGACTGGACGTGCCCCCGACGCTCGTCAGTTTTGCGACGGCCATCGGCAACACCCGCGACGTGCAGAGCCCCGAGTTCAAGAAGGCCAACAGCTCCGTTGTCATCCTGCGCCCCAACTACAAGAACGGTCTGCCCGAGATCGGCAGCCTGATTTCCATTTACAAGACCGTCGAACAGATGATCGACGAGGGCAAGGTGCTGGCTGCCGCCACGCCGGGCTACGGCGGTGTGGCCGAGGCACTGTTCAAGATGTGCGTCGGCAACCATGTGGGTCTGCAGCTGTCCAATGACATCGACCTGAACGATCTGTTCAAGCCCGCCTACGGCGCGGTCATTCTGGAGCTGCTTGATGCCTCCGCCGGTGAGTTCCTCGGCTTCACCACCGTGGACTACACGCTGGAGGCCGAGGGCAAGGCCATTGACCTGGCCCGTCTGCAGGAGCTGTGGGAGCAAAAGCTCGAGCCGGTATTCCCCTACCGCAAGGCCGGTGAGTTCGTCCCCGCACTGGAGCATGACTGCCCCGCCAACAAGCGCGTGGCTCCCTCTGTGCGCCTGGCGACGCCGCGGGTCGTCATCCCCGTATTCCCTGGCACGAACTGCGAGTACGACACGGCCCGCGCGTTCCGCCGCGCAGGCGGCGACCCGCATGTTCTGGTGCTGAAAAACCTGACCCCCGCCAACGTGGCCGAGAGCTGCGAGGCGCTGGTGAAGGAGCTGGACGAGGCGCAGATCCTGATGCTGCCGGGCGGCTTCTCCGGCGGCGACGAGCCGGACGGCAGCGCCAAGTTCATTGCGGCGTTCTTCCGCAATCCGTCGGTGGCCGACGCAGTCAACCGTCTGCTGAACCAGCGCGACGGTCTGGCTCTGGGCATCTGCAACGGCTTCCAGGCACTCATCAAGCTGGGCCTGGTCCCCTACGGCGAGATCCGTCCCATCACCGAAAGCGACCCGACGCTGACATTTAATACGATCCACCGCCACCAGTCCATGCTGGTGCGAACCCGCGTGGCCAGCAACAAGAGCCCCTGGCTGAGCAAATGCGACATCAACGACGAGCACCTGATCGCCATCAGCCACGGCGAGGGCCGCTTTGTCTGCAACGAGCAGCTGCTGAACCAGCTCATCGACAACGGCCAGATTGCGACCCAGTACGTTGACCTGCTTTGCCGCCCGACGATGGACATGCGCTACAATCCGAACGGCTCCGTGCTGGCAATCGAGGGCATCACGAGCCCGGATGGCCGTGTCTTTGGCAAGATGGGCCACAGCGAGCGCAGCGGCGAGCAGCTCTATAAGAACGTCACCGGCGACAAATACCAGCCGATCTTTGAGGGCGGCGTGAATTATTTCAAGCTTTGATATTTCGGAAAGTTTCTGCTATACTGGAACTATCAGCTTAAAAGATTGTGAGGATTTGACCCAATGGCACAACACGACAAATATATTTCGCCGTTCTCTACCCGCTATGCGTCGGATGAGATGCAGTACATCTTCTCTGACGACAACAAGTTCCGCACCTGGCGCCGGCTGTGGATCGCGCTGGCTAAGGCCGAGCAGAAGCAGGGCTTGGCCATCACCGATGAGCAGATTGCCGAGCTGGAAGCGCACAAGGACGACATCAACTATGAGGACGCCATTGCGCGCGAGAAGCTCGTCCGCCATGACGTGATGAGCCACGTCTACGCCTACGGCCTGCAGTGCCCCAAGGCAAAGGGCATCATCCATCTGGGCGCGACCAGCTGCTATGTCGGTGACAACACCGACGTCATCATCATGCGCGAGGGCCTGCAGCTCGTGCGCAAGAAGGTCATCGGCGTGCTGGCAAATCTGGCCAAGTTCGCCGACGAGTACAAGACCATGCCCTGCCTGGCCTACACCCACTGCCAGCCCGCGCAGCTGACCACCGTCGGCAAGCGCGCCACGCTCTGGATGAACGAGCTGTACATGGATCTGGAGGAGCTTGACCACCAGATCTCCCAGCTGGCGCTGCGCGGCGTTAAGGGCACCACCGGCACCCAGGCCAGCTTTGTGGAGCTGTTCAACGGCGACTCCGCCAAGATCAAGGCCGTCGAGGCCGACGTCTGCGCCCAGATGGGCTTTACCAAGGTCGTGCCGGTCTGCGGCCAGACCTACAGCCGCAAGGTGGACTACAATGTGCTGTCCGCCGTGGCGGGCATCGGCCAGTCCGCCATGAAGATGGCGACGGACATCCGCCTGCTGGCGAACTTCAAGGAGATGGAGGAGCCGTTTGAGAAGAACCAGATCGGTTCCTCCGCTATGCCCTACAAGCGCAACCCCATGCGCTGCGAGCGCATCTGTGCGCTGAGCCGCTACCTGATGGTGGACGTACTGAACCCCGCCATCACTGCCGGTACCCAGTGGTTTGAGCGCACGCTGGACGACTCCGCCAACAAGCGCATTGCGATGGCTGAGGGCTTCCTGGCTGCTGACGCCATCCTGAACATCCTGCTGAACGTCTCCGACGGGCTGGTCGTCTACCCGAAGGTCGTCCGTGCCCGCGTCATGGCCGAGCTGCCGTTCATGGCAAGCGAGAACATCATGATGAAGGCCGTCAAGAAGGGCGGTGACCGTCAGGAGCTGCACGAGCGTCTGCGTGAGCACGCCGTGGCCGCCGCTGCCGTTGTCAAGCAGGAGGGCAAGCCCAACGACATGATTGCCCGCGTCGAGGCTGACCCCGCGTTCGGCCTGACCCGCGAGGAAATCGAGGCCGAGCTCTCCCCCGAAGCCTTTACGGGCCGCAGCGCCGAGCAGGTCACCGAGTTCCTGCGCGACGTCATCCAGCCCGTGCTGGACGCCAACGCCGAGGACGTCGGCCAGCATGTGGAGCTGAACGTGTAATTTTTATTCAGCTGTTTATCCGTAGGGGCGGATGCTCGTCATCCGCCCACGGGTCGATGCAAGCATCGACCCCTACAACATAGTAAAAGCCCCGCAGCGTCTTTTGTTGAACAGCACCCCACTTGTTAGATAGTATATCATACTGTCTAACAAATGGGGTGCTGTTCAATACTAAACTACTATGGGATTTCTGTTCATCGGTTCAAGAGTTTGCCAGCCAGCATTTTTTGTTAACATCTGGCTCCCTTCAGATTTTTTTCCTCCCCCCACGTTTGGCCCCCTTGCCTTCGGCTAACGCTTCCTACTGCCAAACGCGTAGTGGTCTTTCATCACCTAGCTGTTGCCCATGCCGGGCACACCTAAATAACAACACCCCAAAGTACCTTTTCCAACTTTGGGGTGTTGTTTGTGTTTTACTTGATACTCACCGGATGCAGAGACGCAAAATGAATTCCTAGCTTTGCATTGTTCCTTGCTTCCCAGTGGTATCGCTGTTTTGTTGGCAGGTGTGCACCCAATCTCAAGATACGCACTTTCTCCATTTGACAGTGGTATTTCAATCCGCTTTGATTCATTGGGCGCAACATCTATTGTCACACCGTCTTCCAAATACGAAACAATTTCCTCAAGAATCTTCGCTTCTTCAATAACTTCTACGTCATTCTCCTGCGCAAACGCAGTCGTCACGAATAATGTAGAAAGCGCCATTGTCGCCATCATCAGTGCAACTATTTTTTAACCTTTTTAAGCATTTTTTTCATCTCCTTGCAGATTGTTAAATAGTGCCTTCACATCATCTATAAGCATTGGATTAACAGTTGCCATACTGTTATAATAAGGTTCACTTCCGTCAATAGAGAAAAGCATCTGATAACTACTTCTCCCTTGGAGAAAATACAAATCCACCCCATCATATTCAGTACCACCACGGTATTTTGCAATGAATCGCATATGTAGCGGATCTGAAACGAGGCTTGCATCCGATGCGTCCGTCACCTGATGTCTATATACAATATAGAGACAGATTGTCTTATCTGACGGCAATTCAATACATTGCCCATAAATATCAGGTCCTATCGTTTTGCATTCATCAATCCACTCATTAATTGCCGAATATTTTTTTAGTTGTATAGCAGGAACAGAATAAAAAGCTTTATGTTGATAATTTTCTCTTAGAACAAACCCACTTGCAAGTATAGCAACTACTGCCAGTATGGCAAGCCCAATAAAGCATATTCCGCCGAGAAGAATCTTCATCGGTGAATCTGTCTTCTTTCCCCTTACTTCCTGCACTACAATAGCAACTAATATTAGGACAACCGATATTGCAGGGATAAAAAACAATGCCACAATTCCAATAGAAAAAAAGCAGAGAAATGCTATCCCAACATATACTGCCCAAAGTTCAATCAACAATCTCTTTGTTAATCTCTTTTTACAAACAGTTCTTGCATTGCCTTCATCTTCGGTAGACGATTTATTCTCCATTTCCTGTAGGCCTAGAATATCTATCAGTCTATGTGCATTTGTAACACTGGGTGTTGAAATTTCTTGTTCCCATTTTGCAATCGTTTGTCTCGATACTCCAAGTTCTGCCGCCAAGGCCTCTTGCGTTAGTCCTTTTCGCTTTCTTGCCTCGGCAATTTGTTTTCCCGACAACATGCACTACACATCTCCTTTCTATTATCTTCTTCTAATACTGATTAAATCAAATTCGTCGCATACTTTCAAGCACTTTTATGACTACTTTATGTTAACTCCTTGATTTTTTGCTTATTATCTTAATATAGTTTCCTGCATTCTCCACAATAGTCTGATAGCATCCGCGCTAATTTTGCTCTGCCCTTTTTGGTTTTCGCTTACTCTCGCCACGATGTACGAACACGACACTGCTGCCATCAACTGCTACAATGCCACCTTGACCACAGACGGCAACTTTGCAACGGGCAGGGCCTCGGCTGGTGCCGACCGATAATGCGCAGAAATATCGCCTGTTTGAATTCATCACAAACGGAGAAAGAATTTGGATGTGTTAGACACATGTGCGTTGCGGATTTTTCTGAATCGGTGAACAACAACAATCCCCAATGTAAGGCGCTGCGGGGTGTTTTTTATACAATTTTTTCTGTCGACTTGTACAAAAAACGCCCCGACGGTTTGTCGGGGCGTTGGGGTTATTCTGTGGCGCTTTCGGGGTCGGTCTCCTCCTCGGGGGACGGGGTCGGCTCCGGGGTGGGTGTCGGTTCGGGGGTATCGGGGGCGAAGTAGGCGCGGATGTCGCCGTCGCTGCGCTGGGTCGAGATGTCGAGCACGCCCTTATCACCGGCGGCCAGACCCTTTTCCGGGTCGGTCAGCGCGGCAGCGGCCAGTCGCAGCTTGTAGGCGAGGTTCGTCTCACTGCCCAGCAGCACCTGAACGCGGTTTTGGTAGGTGAACTCAATATCACTCAGATCCTGGATGTTCAGCGCCGTCGTGCCGTCAAACAGGTTGTTTTCCTGCAGGCCGTCCCGCATTTCGGTCAGCGTTTGCAGTGCGCTGGCCTGCAGACCCGCTGTCTCTGCTGTGGCCTGCTGTGTCTCGCTAAGGAGTGAGTTATAGCTCTTGGGCTCGATGTTCTGCCCCACCACGGGGGAGAAATCTGTGGGCAGCGACATGGTCAGCAGAATCAGGCCGTCCGGCTGGCTGACGTCGGTGCGCAGAATTTTGAGGGAGTCGCTCAAGACCATCCACCCGCCTGGGTACATACAGGCGAACCTCTCCGTGGCGGGCTCGACCTTGATGATGACCGCGGCGGGCAGCTGAATTTCCACAGCGACACGCTCCAAATACGGGAACTGAAGCGCCAGCTGCTGGGTCTTTTCCGCGGTGGAGAAGGCGAACAGGTTGGAGTTTTTCTCGATGCCCAGCGCCTCGATCAGCTCGTCGGACGTGTAGATGCCGGTATCGACGGGCTGGGAGCCGTCATAGCTCTCTACCCGGAAGATCGTAACCTTGAACAGAAGGTTGATCGACACAAACGCACCCACGGCCAGCACGGCCAGCACGCCGAGTGCCCCCAGCAGACGGCGGCGGCGCTTTGCCCGTATGATCTCCGCCTGTGTGACGCGGCGCGTGCGCCTTGGCGTGCCGGGGCGGTAGCCTGCCTTCTGGGGATTGATCTCCTGCGCAGGGCGCTGCCGCGGGGGCGCATGGGGAGTAGGCGCGGCCTTTTCAGGCGGCACTTTGGGGCGCGGGGCGTTCCTTTTTTCAAGGCCCAAGCGGCTGCCCATACTGCGGCGGGACTGTTGGGCGTAGGAGCCGTTTGCGGATTTTTGCCTGCGGCTGCGCTGGTTGCGGTCCATAAGCGGCTCCTTTCCGGTGAATTTTGGGGCGGCTGCCCGTGGGTGGATGGTACGTTGGGCGGGCGCATATAGAATGCACCCCCTACGGGGTGTGGCCCGGCGACGCTCGTCGCATCGGGCGGGCGAACGATGTTCGCTCCTACAGGGTGTATGCAGCCTTGCTTAGCCGTTGACCAACTTCAGCAGCTTTTCGGTAATCAAATCAAGGCTGTGCGGATTGCCGAGGGTCTTGGCATTGGCGCCCATCTCGGCCAGCTTGCCGGGGAAGGTCAGCAGGGTCTCGACAGTTTTGACAAGACCGTCACCGGTCAGGTTCTTTTCCTCGATGACGACTGCCGCACCGGCCTTTTGCAGCTCAAGGGCATTGTAATACTGATGGTTTTCGGCCACGTTCGGGCTGGGGATCAGCACCGATGCGCGGCCCACGGCCTCGAGCTCGGCCAGCGTCAGTGCGCCGGAGCGGGCAATGACGAGATCTGCCGCGGCCAGCAGCTGGGGCATGTTGTTGATATACTCCGTTACGACGAGGTTCTCGCCGGGGGCAAAGCCCTTTTCCTTTTCCAGCCCTTCAAACAGCTTGACGCCGCGGCTGCCGGTGGCGTGCAGGTGAAGCACGTTCCGGTGCGTCTGCTTTTCCCAGGCGCAGAGGTCGGCCACGACCTGATTGATGCGGTCCGCACCGAGACTGCCGCCGAAGCTCAAAATAACGGTGCGGTTTCCTGCGTTCAGCTTGGCGCGCGCTGCGGCGCGGTCCGCGGTCAGCACCTCGGGGCGGACAGGGTTGCCCACGACGGTGGTTTTTTCCGGCGCGCCGAGCTTTTCAACCGCGTCCGCGCTGGCGGCCAGCACAATGTTGACCTCCTTCGCCAGCAGCTTGTTGGTCACGCCCGGGAAGGCGTTCTGCTCATGGATGGCTGTCTTGATGCCGCGCCGGGCTGCCGCGCGGACGATGGGTCCGCTGACGTAGCCGCCGCAGCCGATGACAAGGTCGGGCTTGACCTCGTTCAGAATCTTCCTGGTGCGCGGGCCGGACAGCGCCAGATGCCAGATGGCTACGATGTTGCGGCCAATGTTTTCCAGGCTCAAATGGCGCTGGAAGCCGTTGATCTCAATGTGATGGAAGGGGTAGCCTGCCTTGGTGACAAGGCCGTACTCCATCCCCTCGCGGCGGCCCGCAAAGTGGATCTCCGCCGTCGGGTCCGCGGCCTTCAGGGCACCGGCAATCGCCAGCGCCGGGTTGATGTGACCGGCTGTACCGCCGGCAGCAATTAAAACGCGCATGATGGACCTCCATGAGAATAAAATATAGGCTGTGCCCGCCGTGCCGCGGGCGCTGGGCGTCCCCCTTACCGCGCGGCTCTGCTGCGGTAGCGGGTGCGCTGCAGCATCCGTTCTGTCTCGGCGCGGTGCTGCTCTGCCAGGCGCTGTTCCCGGGCATTTCCGGCGCGCGAGATACTCAACAGCACGCCCATCTCGCTCAGCAGCAGCAGCAGACTGGTGCCGCCGGAGGAGAAGAACGGCAGGCTGATGCCGGTGTTGGGGATCAGTGCCGTGCCGACGGCGATATGCAGAAACACCTGCCAGGCAATCTGCGAGATGATGCCGATGCCCAGCACCGTGCCGTACAGGTCGGGCGCGCGCAGGGCGATCATAACGCCCATGATCAGCAACACCGCAAACGCACCGATGAGGATAACACAGCCGAAGAAGCCCAGCTCCTCACCGATGACGCCGAAGATAAAGTCGTTTTCGGCGTAGGGCAGCCACTGGTGCTTCTGCACGCTTGCGCCGATGCCCACGCCGAACATACCGCCTGTGGAGATGGCATAGATGCTCTGGCGGGTCTGCCACAGCATACCGGCGGTATCCAGCGGCGCAAGGCCCCAGGCAGCGTCCATACGGCCCGCGGCGTAGCCTTCCCCGCTGGCCAGCCCCTTCAGGAAGTACGCGCCGACTACTACACCCGCCGGAATGAGCAGCAGCAGCCAGCGGCCGGGCGAGAGGGTGCAGACGAGCATCGTGGCAAAAATCAGGCAGAGCAGGATCATGCCGGAGTTATGCGACTCCTTGTGCAGCAAATACAGGATGAGCAGCAGCGGCAGCGCAGGCTTTATCGCGCCGTACCACAGCCTATTCTTCTTGTCATAGTCGCGGTCCAGCATATCTGCCGTCCAGAGCATGAGCGAGAATTTTGCCAGCTCCGACGGCTGGAAGGAGGCACCGCCCGGCAGATACACCCAGCGGTAGGTGCCGTTGGTGTCCTCCGGGCTGAGCAGCGTCAGGATCAGCAGCACGATGGTGATGATGTACAGACTCTCACTCATCAGACGCAGCGCGCGGTAGTTGATGTTGGACAGGACCCACATAAAGAACAGCCCTACAATTGCAATCATGACCTGCGGTTTAATGATACTGTACAGTTTACCGCTGGTGGCGTAGGCGCTGGAATAGCTGGCCGAGAACAGCATCGTCAGCCCGAAGAACAAAATGCCAAGCAGCAGGGCGAGAAAGCCTCGGGAGACCGGCCCCCGCTCCAGCTTGGGCAGGCGTATGATGGGTACCATGCGCACAATATTTCCGATGGTATGGTCAAACAAAAGGCCCAGCAGTGTACGCACAATGCTCACGGCAGTGCTCATGGGCGGTCACCTCCCTTAGGGGCAGAAACAGGCAGAGGCCGGGTAGGCCCGGCCCCGCTGCTTATGCCACACAGATGTAAAAAATTCCCATTGCCACACCGATGACGGCAATCAGCGCAAAAAAGCCGTCGATCTTGACCTCGCGCCAGCCGCGCATCTCAAAGGCGTGGTGGATCGGCGTCATGCGGAAGATGCGCTTGCCGTGGGTCGCCTTAAAATACGTGCGCTGGATGACGACGGTCATCGCGTCCCAGATGTAGACAATGCCGAAAAAGAGCACCAGCTCGGGGCGCTGCATTACAAAGGCCAGCGCCGTAACGATGCCGCCGAAGAACATGCTGCCGGTGTCGCCCATAAAGACCTTGGCCGGGTAGAAGTTCCAGACCAGAAAGCCCGCGCAGGCACCCGCCGTGGCAGCGGCGATCAGCGAAACATGTACAAAGCCCAGCAGACTGCCGGCCAGCAGATAGCCGATCATCGACACGAAGGTCACGCCGGTGCACAGGCCGTCCAGACCGTCGGTCAGGTTGACAGCGTTGACAAGGAAGATGATGCCAAAGAACGCGATGGGATAGTAGAGCAAGCCCATGTCCACCAGCCCAAAAATCGGGAACTGGACCTGCGTGGTCAGCAGCCCGAGGCTGTGCAGGCCGAACATGAACCCGAAGGTCAGCGCGATCTGCAAAATCATCTTCTGCGCCTCGGTCAGGCCGAGGTTGCGATGCCTGACGACCTTAATGAAGTCATCCAGAAAGCCGATGAGGCCCGAGCCGAACGCGAGAAACAGCACCAGCATACCGGCCTGCATCTGCGGCATACCAAGCACCTCCGGCAGCTTGGGGCTGTACATGACCCAGACGATGCCCAGTGTGGCCAGAATGCCCAGAATAAAGCAGAGGCCGCCCATGGTGGGGGTGCCGTTTTTCTTGCTGTGCCATGTGGGGCCCTCCTCGCGGATGGTCTGGCCAAAGTGCAGCCGGTGCAGCGCCGGGATCATGAATTTGCCCGCCACCGCCGTGATGGCAAAGCCGCCGACGGCTGCCGCCGCCAACAGGGATGAGATTTGCTCCATGCCGTTGATTCCTCCAAACGTGTGTTGGGGTGCTTACCCCTGCGGCAATTCCTTATAGTATTCCTGCAGTAGCTGCTCCAGGCCCATGCTGTGGCTGGCCTTGACCAGCACAGCGTCACCGGGGCGCACGAATTGCCGTACATATTGTAGCACTTCTTCCGCCGTTTGGCAATGCACCGCCGCAACCCCGCGCGCTTTTGCGGCCTCGGCCATGGCGGCGCTGCGCGGGCCGTAGGCGATGAGTGCATCAACGCCCGCGTCAGCAACCCACTCGCCGGTATGGCGGTGCCCCTCCTCGCTCGCACCGCCCAGCTCAAGCATATCGCCGAGCAGCGCGATCTTCCGGGCATTGGGCAGTGCCTTGAGGACAGAGAGCGCAGCCTTCATGCTGTCGGGGCTGGCGTTGTAGCAGTCCTCAATGAAGGTGATACCGCCCTTTTCCACGATATGCTGGCGCATGCCCGTCGTCCGGTAGGTCGCCAGCGCGGCAGCGCAGCGGGCAGCGTCCAGACCCAGACGGGTCGCGGCGGCGTAGGCGGCCAGCGCGTCGTAGACCGTGTGGGTGCCCGCTGTCGGGATGGCGGCATCGAACGTACCGTACTGCGTATCGACGATTTTGAAGGTCGTGCCGTTTGCGCCGGTGACGACATCCACCGCACGGACATCGACATTCGCGGCGTCGATGCCGAACCAGACCGGCTGCAGGCGGCTGGGGATGCTTGCCGTGGGCAGCAGGTCGTTGTCCGCGTTCAGGGCCAGCGGTGCGCCGTCGGGCAGGCCGGTGCAGATCTCCAGCTTTGCCTTCAGTATATTCTCGCGCGTGCCGAGATTTTCCAGATGCGAAACACCGATCATCGTGATGATGCCCGCGCTGGGCCGGGCACAGCGGGTCAGACGCTCGATCTCGCCCGCGTGGTCCATGCCCATCTCGACAACGGCGTACTCGGTGTCGTCGGTCAGGCGGAACAGCGTGTTGGGCACGCCGATGTCATTGTTCTGGTTGCCCTCGGTCTTGAGGGTCTTGCCGAAGGCGGAGAGCACCGCGTAGCAGAACTCCTTCGTCGTCGTCTTGCCGACACTGCCCGTGACGCCGATCATTCTGGGGTTGAACAGCATCCGGTAGTTGGACGCCATGCGGATCATGGCCTTGCCGCTGTCCGGCACAATGACCGTGCGGTCCGCAGGCACGTCCTCGACGGGATGGTTGGCAACGATATATTCTGCGCCGCTCCGGTAGGCACCGGCGGCGTAGTCATGGCCGTCAACACGCTCGCCGGGGAAGCAGACAAAAACGCAGCCCGGCTCGACCTTGCGGCTGTCGGTCACAACGGCGCGGATGGCAACCGGCTCGGCCAGCGTCAGTCCGGCCAGCAGTTGATTGGCAGGAATGGTTTGCATGAAAAAGACCTCCTATACAGAAATGCAGCGTTTCGCAAAAGCCCGGGTGTCCCTGCGGGGATGCTTACCCCTCCTCGTTTGCCGGGTCGATCTCCTCGGTCACCGTCGGGGCGTCATTGGTGGTATCCTCTCCGCTGTCCATCGTCAGCGTTATGATCGTGCCGTAGGCAGCGGAGGTTCCGGCCTCGACGTCCTGCGCCACGACCTTGCCGCTGCTGTCGCCGGCGAACTGCACGTTCAGGTTGGCGGCCTTGAGCATCTGCTCGGCAAAGGTGCCGGTCTTGCCGACGACGTCGGGCGTTGTGGTCATCGAGTTCTGGTCGGTGGCCGTGTACAGGTAAATGGTGGAGCCTGCGGGAACCACGCTGCCGCCGACGGGGTACTGGTAGACGATATTGCCGCTGCTGGGGCCGATCAGCTTATGCTTGAGGCCCAGGCGGTTCAGCGTGACCTGCGCGTTCGTCCAGGTGTAGTTCAGGCAGGTCTGCACGGTCACAGTGCCGGTGGGGTTGTAGTCAGCGTCCTGCTCGATGCCCAGATAGGGCGCGATCTCGCTGATGATGTTGCCGACGACGGGAGCCACGACCTGGCTGGCATAGTCCTTGACCCAGCGCGGATCATCCAGCAGGACGAAAACCTCGATCTCGGGATCATCGATGGGCAGCACAGCGGCAAAGCTCATCATTTTATAGTAGTCGCCGTCGCCGCGCAGATGGCGGTCTGTGCGCTCTGCCGTACCGGACTTGCCGCCGATGCGGTAGCCCGCCACGTAGGCGTTGGCGCAGGAGTGGTAGTCCCCTGCCCCGTGGACGTTGTTTTCCATCATGGACAGCAGCTGCCGGCTGACTTCTTCGGAGATGACCTGGCGGCGGATGTTCGTCTCGGTCTGGGAGATAATGTTGCCGTCCTTGTCAGAGATGGAATCCACGACATAGGGCGTAACAAGATAGCCACCGTTGGCAATGGCCGCTACGGCGGTGGCCATCTGCATCGGGGTGATGGACTCGTTCTGGCCGAAGGCCGCCGTGTACAGGTTTGTATCGACCTCTGCCATCTGCTCGGCGTTGTAGACGCTGGTCCAGCGGGTCTCGTTGGGCAGGTCGATGCCGGTGGGCTGGGTAAAGCCGAACGCCTGGATATAGTCGTAAAAGATCTGCGGCTTGAGCGTCTCTGCCGCCTGAATGAACCAGAGGTTGCAGCTGTGGTTCAGCGCACCTGCCATATCCAGCAGGCCGTGGACCTCGCCGTTGGCACAGCGGTAGGTGTGCTCCCACAGCTCGCTGCCCTCGTTGACGGTCAGGCTGCCGTTGCAGTAGAAGGTCTGCTCCGCACTCATAACACCGGAGTCCAGCCCTGCCGAGGCCGTGATGAGCTTAAACACCGAGCCGGGCATATACAGCTCGGTAATGTTCTTATTCTTCCACTGGGCCTCGCGCATCATACCCTGCAGCTGGGTAGCCTCGCTGGAGACCTCCTCGCCCTTCTCGTTCGTCGTCTTTTCATGGCTGATGATTCCGTCAGCAATGATGTCCTTGACGGCCTTCTCGCCCAGACGGCTTTCCAGCCAGTCAATGTCCTCCGCGTCGATCTCTGTTTTAGCCAGGATCTCGTTCATCTTGGGGTCGGTGATCGTCTTGGGGTCGTTGGGGTCAAACTGCTCAAGGGACGCCATTGCCAGGATTGCACCTGTCTTGACGTTCATGACAATGGCGCTGCCGCGGCCATGGACCGTAAAGGTGCTCATCGCCTCGGTCAGGTACTCCTCGACGATGGACTGTACGTTCTCGTCGATGGTCAGGTTCAGGTTGCTGCCGTCGATGGCTTCATGCACGTCGGCCTGACCGCTGGCCAGCGGTTCACCGTAGGCGTCCGTTTCGGCCACGCTGCGGCCCGGCGTACCGGCCAGCGTCTCGTCGTAATATTTTTCCAGTCCGTAGGCACCCGAGCCGTCCTCATTGCAGAAGCCCAGCACCGAGGCCAAGAACTCCCCATAGGGGTAAGTGCGGGAGGCTGCCTGTTCGCTGGTCAGGTAGAGGATACGGGTTGCCTTGCCGGTTTTGGCCTCGCCGTCCTTCTTGTCCTCCTTTTCCTCGGTCTGCAGGCTCGTGTCCACCGCAGCGCCGTCCTTGAGGCGGTAGCTGTCTGCATAGGCCAGGATAGCATCCGCCACGGGCTTTTCGACACCCTTTTTCACCACACGGTACTGGTACGGCTCACCGGTATCCTTGTTGGACGCCGTCAGCGCCTTGTACACAGTATCCGCCGTTGTGCCGTCGCCCAGCAGCTCGGCAATGTGCTCTGCCGCTGTGCGGATCTGGTCCTCCGTCGCCCCGCTCTTTAAAATGGAGGACGGGTCGGCCACGATGTTCCATACCGTGCTGCTCTTGGCCAGCAGCTTGCCGTTGGCGCTGTAGATCGAGCCGCGCACAGCGGGCAGCGTCGTGTCCTTCAGCTGCTGGGTCACAGCCTCGGCGCGGTAGCTCTCGGCATCACGCACCTGCCACACATACAGCTGGTAGACCAGCACGCCGTAGCAGGCGAGGATAAATACTGTCATGCAAACCAGCGTCCAGTATTTTATGCCCTTGCTTGCCCGGGGACGATGCCGGGGGGAATGGTTGGGTCGTTGCTCTGTCATGGATACACCTTGTTATTTCAAAAGCCTTTTTGCCGACGGCAGCAAGGCCGTGCAGCAAAAAGGCTCGTAGCTGCATATTTTTGGTTGTTTTACGGGTTCAGGCTGTCCAGCAGGCTCAGCGCTGCCGTGCGCACCTCATCCAACAGGCGGCCCGCGGCGCCGGTGTTCCGCTCAATGATGCTCTGGTCCTCCAGCTGGACGTAGGTGATCTGGCTGGGATCAGCCTTGACCAGTCCCAGCTCACCCTCGGCCACCTGCTGCAGACTGGCGCGGCTCGTGATGTCGTTCATCCGGGTGTTCAGGTAGTCGTATTCGCTCTGGGCCTCGGCCAGCTGGGCGCTGACCTCATCGACCTGTGCGTTCAGTTCCATCAGCGTTGCACCGCTCATCAGGCTGCTGATTGCCAGCCCGCCAAACACGGCAAGGATCAGCACGATCACGGCAGTCCGCATCACATGGCGGACACGGTTCAGGCCGTGGTTGCCGCCGCGCACCGCACGCACCTGCGGGCGCGGCGGGGGCTCCAGTTTCGGTGCTGCCGAGCCCTCGTGCAGCAAAACAGTTGTCATGAATAATGCCTCTTATGCTTTCTCCAACACTCTCAATTTGGCGCTGCGGCTGCGACGGTTGGTCTCCAGCTCCGCGGCGTCAGCCTCAATGGGCTTGCGGGTAATCAGCTTGGCCTTGGCCACACCTCCGCAGGTGCAGATGGGCTGCTCCGGCGGGCAGGTGCAGCGCTGTGCCCAGCGGCGGAACTTGTTCTTGACGAGCCGATCCTCCAGGCTGTGGAAGGTGATGACGCAGAGCCGCCCGCCCGGGGCCAGACAGTCAAAGATGGCGTCGAGCCCCTCGTTCAGGGCGTCCAGCTCGGAGTTGACCGCAATGCGGATGGCCTGGAAGGTGCGGCGCGCCGGGTTCTTCGCCTTGCGGCGCTCTGCCGGGGGCACAGCGGCGGCGACGATCTCGGCCAGCTGCAGCGTGGTCAGGATGGGCTGTTCCGCCCGCGCGGCGACAATTTTGCCCGCGATCTGCCAGGCATACGGCTCCTCACCGTAGTCACGCAGGATGCGGGTCAGCTCCTCACGATCCAGCGTGTTGACCAGATCCGCGGCGGTGGGGCCCTGCTGGCTCATGCGCATATCGAGCGGCGCGTCGGCATGGTAAGAGAAGCCGCGGGCCGCGTCGTCCAGCTGGTGGCTGGACACGCCGAGATCGAGCAGGGCCCCATTGACCGCCGGGATGCCAAGCTCCGCAAGGACGCGGGCGGCCTCACGGAAATTGACCTGCACCACCTGCGCCGGCAGACCCTTGAGCCTTTCGGTGGCGACTGCCACCGCATCCGGGTCCTGATCGAGCGAGATCAGACGTCCTGTGGTCAGGCGTTTGGCGATTTCTCTGCTGTGACCGGCGCCGCCGGCGGTGCCATCCAGATAGATACCGGCAGGGTCGATGTTCAGCCCGTCCAGACAGGGCTGCAGCAGTACGGGGATATGTGAAAATTCCATGTGTTATCGTCCTGTTTTGTTAAAAGTCAAGGTCTTCCATCGCAGCGGTGAAATCCTCATCGCTCGTTTCCTGGTTGGCGTTCCACGCCTCGGTGTTCCAGATCTCGGCAAAGCTGCGGCTGCCGATGATGGTCACATCGTGGTCGAGGCCCGCGTACTCCCGCAGCTTGGCGGGTAGCTGAATGCGGCCCTGCTTGTCCGGGGTGACCTCGACGGCGGAGGCGTAGAGCATACGGCTGACCTTGCGGCCCTTGACGAGGCCCTTTTCCTCAATTTTGGCGGCGACCTTTTCGAACTCCTCCGCCGGGAAGGCGGCCAGGCAGTGATCCAGCCACCGGGTCACGATGAAGGTCTCCCCCATCGCGTCCCGGAAGCGGGCGGGAAAGTTCAGACGCCCTTTTGCATCGATTGCGTAATCATACTGACCGACGAGCATCCGGCTTTCCCTCCCTTCGTCATACTGCACAAATCTTCGGCAAGATTTTTTACGTCGCTGCGTTCAGTTTGTTAATAACTCTGTGGAGAACGTGGAAAACTACCCATTCTTCCCCACTTTTGTTGTTATTCACACCACAATTACCCACCTGTGGTAAAATAATAGTACCATTTTATTCAGCAAAAAGCAAGGGCAGGCGGGGAAAAACTGCGCCATGAATTGATTTTTCACAGTTTGTACAAAGGGATCGGGATGCAGGTCAGCAGTTTGCAGCAAATGCGCACGCGGCAAAATTCCTGCCCCCGGGCAAAGAAAGGCGCCGCACCATATTGCACGGTGCGGCGTTGTTTTTTTGCATATTGTGCTGCCACGACAGAAATGTGCCGTGAATAACAACACCTCTGCATTTTTTTACTTGGGCATGTTATTCTTGGGGCGGGCGGCGCTGCGCAGATTCATGCGGGTGTTCTTGATGTCCGCCATGCTTCGGCCCAGCACCTCCTCGGAGTTCTTCAGGATCGTCTCGCAGTACAGGGTCGCCTTGCGGGTCAGTTCCTTGGCGCTCTTCTGGGCAGCGGACAGGATCTCCGCCGCGTGCTGCTGACTGCGCTTGACGATCTCCTGCTCGCTGGTCAGGACGCGGGCGCGCTCCTCTGCCTGCTGAATGATGTTTTCGGACTCAATGCGGGCGTTCTGCATGATTTGCTCGCGGTCATTCACGATTTTTTTGCTCTCGCGGATCTCGTCGGGCAGATTGTTGCGCACCTCATCGATAATATCGCGCATACGGTCCACATCGACCATGCGCTTGGAAGCGGAGAACGGAACTATCGTCCCGGCCTCCAGCGTTTCTTCCATCATCTCCAACAGTTCTTCAACGTTCATACCTCTTCCCCTCTCTCATAGCGGCTGACCTTGATCTTGCCGTAGTTGTACTGCTTCACCAGCGTCAGAGCGCCCGCCTGCTCGGGCAGGTCGGCCTCGCGCTCGGTCTCGCAGAGCACGACCCCGCCGGGGGCCATCTTAGCGGCCAGCAGCGGCAGCACGGCAGCCACGGTATCATGGTGGAACGGCGGATCCAGCAGAGCCAAGTCAAACGGCCCGCGGATGTTGGCGAGAAAGCTCTCGGCCTCGCCCTGGCGTATATCACTCTGGCGGTCCACCCCTGCCGTTTTGCAGTTGGCCCTCACAACGGCGAGTGCCTCGGTGGAGCGGTCCACAAAGAGGCAGCTTTTGGCACCGCGGGACAGAGCCTCGATGCCCAGCTGGCCGCTGCCTGCGAACAGGTCCAGCACCCGTGCCCCCGGCACCAGGAACTGCACGCTGGAGAACATGGCCTCCTTCACACGGTTGATGGTCGGGCGGGTAATGTCCTCGCCCGGCAGGGCCTGCAGATTTTTGCCGCGAGCTGTTCCGGCAATCACGCGCATGGTGCCGCACCTCTTTCCTCTCAAAATTTCGTTTATACAGATTCAGTATTTATTATGGTGCTTTGGCGTAGGATTGTCAAGGGTGCAAAATGTAAAATAAAATGGCAAAAGGGTAACAGAGGCAAGAAAACACGGCCCGGTGGGCTTGACAAACACCCCCGCAGATGGGTATAATAGGTACTGTTGTTACGCGGCTGTCGTACAACGGCTAGTACATCAGCCTTCCAAGCTGAGGACGTGGGTTCGACTCCCATCAGCCGCTCCAATAAAAAATCCCTGTGTCACATTCAGACGCAGGGATTTTTTTATTGCAGAACGCAGCCGGGGCGAACAGCATTCGCCCGCTGGGCCGGTTTTCGATTACAGCTTCACCAATTCCGCCTTCAGGTTCTTCAGTTCCTTCTCAAGGCGGTCCTTGTCCTTGTTGTAGTCCTGGTAGGCCTGCAGGCGGGCTTCGACGTTGGGGTCCTCGGCGGAGAGATAGCCGCTGTTCATCGAGGCTGTGTAACTGAACTTCTTCAGCGTGCCGTTGAAGTCGATGACCATGAACTGGCCCTCGGCGGGCCGGACCGTGCCTGCGCCGAACATTTTATGGTTGATTTTACAGCCGGTCAGGTCGGGCAGCGCAGCAGGGTTCGCCAGCAGCTCCTGCAGCTCCTGCTCACACTCGCCGATGCGGATGCAGAGCTCGGCGCGGTCCGCCTTCTCCTTCACAGCCTTTGCGCGCTCCCTGCTCGTCGAGCCGCGGGTGTAGCCCTTCGGGTAGAACTGCTCGGCGTAGGCCGTGTGCAGGATGTCGTACACAAGCAGGTGCAGCGCGTCGTCGATGCCGCCCAGCTCCTGCTCCGCGTAGGCCTTGTGCAGGGCGATGATTTCCGGGTAGTTCTCCAGCGCGTGCAGCAGGTCGTTGCACATCGTGTAGTAACGCGGCAGGTCCAGCGCCGTGCCGCCGCCAAAGTCTGCCTCATACCCAAAGTAATCCGCCCACGCCTTCGCCTCGTTGGCCTGATAGAAGTAGTTCGCGTGCGGCTCCCACAGGTTCAGGAAGAACACCGCGTTGGCCGTGTTCATCGTGTACTTGCTCATGCGCGGGAACACGCGGCGGAACCGCCCGTTGATCTGGTCAGCGAACAGCTCGGCGCGGCCCCGGCGCTTGGAAATATCACCGCCGTCCTCATTGTACAGCCAGCGGAAGCACTCGCGGACGAGTTCGACCTCGCTGTCGCGCAGCATCAGGTTCTGCAGGCCGCCGATGGGCTGCAGGGCCGGGTTGTCCAGCGTCGGCTGGGCCTGCTGCATGGCATCGGCAAACATGGCCGGAAAGTCGCTGTCCTCGATGTCCCAGTTCACGCCAAAGCAGTCTACCGCGCGCCAGACCGTTCCCTCATCGGCTGCCGCGCGGGCTTTGCAGTGCTGAACGTATTGTGCAAGGATCCCATTCAAATTCTCAGTATTCAAACCAATTCCTCCTAAAAAAATCAGCCTTCCCATTATAAAAGACCCTGCGCGGAGCGTCAAGACCGCAAAACGACAAAAAGCCCCCTCTTTCGAGGGGGCAAAATCGTCAGAAAATTTACAGGCTCGAGTAGCCGAAGCTGTTGACAAGCGCATCAATTTTCTTGCCCTGCCTGCACCACGGGCAGCTGTGGGAGTCGTAGGTTTCGTAGTCGGGAAGGTCGTGGGTGTCAAAGATGCTGGCCACGGGGTAGCCTGCGCACTCCTTGACCGACGCAAAGATCGACGCGATGCCGACGGGATCGCCGCCGTAGTAGCGGATGGCCTCGACAGCGCCCTGCACGGTGAAGCCGGTGGTAACGGACGCCGCCAGCACCAGTACATGCTTACCGGCGATCATCGGGGCGGTGTTTTCGCGGAAAAGCAGCTGGCTGCCGGTGGTGTGCTCCGGCGTGACGACGTAGATCGTCTGGTGGGCGTTCATATTCGTATAGCCGGCCTTTGTCAGCTCACTGGCCATGCAGGCGCCGATGACCTCGGTGCCGTCCAGGCAGAGGATCGTGTCCACAATGGTCGTCGACTTGTACTCTCGCACCAGCTCGGCGGCGGCAGCGCGTGCCTCCGACAGGCGGAACTTTGTCAGCGTGACATCAATGTAGTAGTTGATATGGCTGTGGCTGGTGGCATAGTGCCCCTTGCTGACGCGCAGCTGCAAATTCGATTTGCCGGTGGGCAGTTTTACAAGATTCATCGCCATGGTAGTCTCCCCCTTAATGCTTTAACTGTTTATGGTACTATTGTACAAATTTGTGTATCAAAATACAAGGAACGCATTGCCCAAAATCCGGCGCTGTTTTTTGGGCAGTTTTTCTTCGAGATTGACCAAACGGCACTTTTGTGGTATAATAAACCAACAAATTATAGTGGGGAGGTTTGCGGATATGGGCTACAAATTGGCGGCAAGCAACGGCGACACGCTGGCTGTGCCGCAGCTGGTCCTGACCCATCTGACCCAGACCGACGGCGATACGATCCGGGCCGCACTCTACATTTTGCAGACCCACGACACCGACCCGCGCACGATGGCCCGCGCACTGGCACTGCCCAGCATCGAGGCTGCCAAGCGCGCCCTGCAATACTGGGCCGGTGCCGGGCTGCTAGTCAGTGAGCGTGGGGCCGCCCCTGCCCCGGCAGCCGAGCCCGCACGGGTCGATCTGGCCAGCGTGGCCAACGACCCCTATGTTGCCGTTCTGTGCCAGGAGGCGCAAAGCATCTTCGGCAAAACGCTGAGCCGCAGCGAGATGCAGCGGCTTGTGGGGCTGTACTTAAACGACGGCTGGCAGCCCGATGTCATTCTGCTCTGCTGCGCCGAGGTCACCCGTCTGGGGCGGCGCACCATCGCCGCCGTGACCCACCTGCTGGCCCGCTGGCGGGAGGACGGCGTTGAGACCGGCGAGGACGCCGAGCGCTGGCTGCAGCGCGCCAAGCAGCGCGAGGCCTGGTGCCAGGATGCCGCCGCACAGTTTGGCATTGAGCCGCGTGCACTGACGAACTGGGAGCGCCGCACGATTGCCCGCTGGCACGAGGAAATGGGCATCGGGCGCGAGATGATCGACGAGGCACTGCTGCGTGCCAACGGTAAAAACACCGTGCGGTACGTGGACGGCATTCTGCGGGCCTGGCGTGCCCAGGGCATCACGACGATCGACGCCGCGCGCCGTCAGGGCCAGCTGGAGGGCAGCAACATCGTGATGACCGAGCGGCCCAACGCCCAGCCGCCCGCCGCCAGCGCCCAGAAGGACCTGTTCAACCGCAACTGGGCGGCCATGTTTGACGAGGAGGGGTAACCTATGCGCACAAAAGACGAACTGTTCCGCGCCGCGCAGCGCGAGGTGGCAGCCTACCGCCAGCAGGCCGTAATGCAGGCCGAGACTGCCCGCCGCGCCGCCTACGCCGCTTACCCGGCGCTGGCCGAGGCGGACAGCGCCCACCTGCGTGCGGGGCTGGGCCTTGCGAAGGCCGCAGCCCTTGGCGGAAACATGGATACAGCCCGCGCCGCGCTGACCCGCGCAGATGAAGCGCTGGCCGCTGCGGTCAGGGAGGCCGGGTTCAGCGCGGACG